>ENA-OPCL01001790-OPCL01001790.1-human-gut-metagenome-genome-assembly--contig:-NODE-1790-length-15189-cov-2.350932_pt1 | contig 15189 bp, 10 predicted proteins | sample MGYA00241251_ERZ501482 | MGnify/ENA primary metagenome ERZ501482 (study PRJEB25962, sample SAMEA2042581) | human gut metagenome | biome: human gut; feature: human-associated habitat; material: faeces... | reverse complement strand
CCCGAAACTCAAGTTAATGACGAGCGGCCGTTCCACCAGCAGCGCATACCGTACACAGAAATCCACCGCCTGCAGCAATTGCGATGTCCGCGGCAGATCCGCAGGATCAGGATTTCCAAGCTTTACGACAACGAGTGTTGCTTCCGGTGCCACGCCCCGCATGGATACATCCGCAGAGGATCGCCCGTTTCCGGCGGCAATCCCGAGAACCGCCGTCCCGTGCCCCGTCACATCGCGGGACGGCACGAGGGCAAACCGCTCCGTGGGCGAAGAAGCCGCAAGTGCCTCATTGATCTGCCGCCGTGTATATACCGATCCCAGAGCATACCCAGTCGGAGGATTTCCCGGAATCGTCTGATCCCATAGAAGTGCAATCCGGCTTGTCCTGTCTGCCGCACAGAAATCCGGGTGTGCATAGTCCACGCCGGAATCGATGCACGCGAGCAGCACTCCGTCCCCATACAGCCCGGAAATTCCCTCCTGTACCGGTGAAATACAGGACACGCTCCGGGCAAACGCATCCGCGAAAAACAAAGGTTTCGGCTTTTCCAGATACGTAATCTGCGGCAGTCCTGTCACGTAATCCATCAGGGACTCCGGAACCAGAAGAATGGCATACGAAAACAGCAGCAGCGTCACACGAACTCCCTGCCCCTCCAGAAAAGCCAGGTCTCCCTGATACTGTACAATTACTTCCCATGTTTTGCTGTAAGAGTTATAACCTGCCGAAAGCTCCGGCACACGCCGCCGTTCGACTTCCGTTGCGGCCAGCGCAAGGTTCAACAGGTTTTCCCTTTTTTGATCAATCATTACAAAAACTCCGTCCAAAATGTTGTTAAAATCTATTCCGCTTTTCCGGGAAATATGATATAATCGCCATCGTACAATAGGGGTACAGATCTGCTTTTTGGAGTGCATCGAAAAATGGTTTTACGATGCCGCCTGGCGGGTCTTTACTATTTTACGCGAAATGCTTTTGCATTGAAGGGAGAGAACATGAAAATTATCATTGTGGGCTGCGGAAAAGTCGGAACCGCACTGACCGCCCAGCTGAGCCGTGAGGACAACCTTGTGACGGTCATTGACACAGACAGTATTGTCGTCCGCAACGTCTCCAATACCTACGACGTTATGGGAATTGTAGGAAACGGAGCAAGCTATCAGGTGCTTCAGGAGGCGGATATTGAGCATGCGGATCTGATGATTGCCGTAACCAAAAGTGATGAAATGAACCTGCTTTGCTGTGTCATCGCCAAACAGGCGGCAGACTGTCACACCATCGCCAGAGTCCGAAACCCGATGTATCGGGAGGAGAGAGAATTTATCCGTAAAAAGCTGGGTCTGTCCATGATCATCAACCCGGAGCACGCGGCCGCCATGGAAATGGCAAGACTGCTGCGGTTCCCATCTGCGATTGAGATCGACAGCTTTTCCCGCGGAAGAATCGAAATGCTGCGCTTTAAAGTGCCGGAAACATCGAAAATTGTCCATATGTCGCTGCGTGAGCTGGCCGGAGCGCTTCAGTACAGTCTGCTGGTCTGTGCTGTTGAGCGAAACGGCGAGGTTTACATACCGGATGGAAATTTTGTGGTTCAGGCAAAAGACAGCCTTTCCATCATCACCACACCGCAGAATGCAGAGAGCCTGTTTAAGAAAATCGGTGTTCATACAAACAAGGTACACAATACGATGATCGTCGGCGGCGGTGAAATTACGTATTATCTCGCAAAATCACTGGCAAATATGAACGTCGATGTCAAGATTATCGAGAAAAATAAGGATCGCTGTGAGGTTTTAAGCGAAGCACTGCCGGATGCAACCGTTATTTACGGTGACGGAAGTGACCAGGAGCTCTTAAAAGAGGAGCGCATCCAGGATATGGATTCCTTTGTGGCCTGCACCGATATGGATGAGGAAAACATCATTCTGTCGCTGTATGCGAAAGAGAAGGTATCCTCAAAGGTTGTAACGAAAATCAACCATCTGGAATTTAATGATGTTATCCACAGCCTGAACCTGGACAGCCTGATCTACCCGAAACACATCACCGCAGAGTACATTCTGCAGTATGTCCGGGCAATGAAAAACTCCATCGGAAGCAACGTTGAGACGCTGTACAAGCTGATGGAAGACCGCGTGGAGGCGCTTGAGTTTATCGTGAATCAGAACTGCCGCATGATCGGCATCCGTCTGCAGGATATGAAAACACGGCCGAACCTTCTGGTAGCAGCGATTAACAGACAGGGAAAGGTCATCATTCCGGGTGGACAGGATTTCTTTGAGGCAGGAGATTCCGTCATTATCGTAACAACGGAAACCGGTCTTCAGGATATCCATGAGATTCTGGCAGAGTAACGGGGGAAGCGGATTATGAACTATAAAATGATTCGTTTTGTCATCAGCTGGGTGCTGAAAGTGGAAGGTATGCTGATGCTGCTTCCGGCGCTGGTCGGAGCCATGTATCAGGAAAAGGCAGGTTTTGCGTATCTTATCTGGGGACTGCTCTGCGTTGCGGCCGGTCTGATCCTCTGCTTCAGAAAACCGTCCAATATGGAAATCTATTCCCGCGACGGATTTGTCTGCGTTTCGTTAAGCTGGGTTGTCCTTGGTGTTTTCGGAGCGGTGCCGTTTGTAATTACGGGGGAAATTCCGTTTTATATCAATGCGCTGTTTGAGATCGTTTCCGGTTTTACAACGACAGGAGCCAGCATTTTGAGTGATGTGGAAGCACTTTCACACGCCAGCCTGTTCTGGAGAAGCTTTTCCCACTGGATTGGCGGTATGGGCGTTCTTGTGTTCATTCTTGCATTGCTTCCGATGAAGGGCGGTTCCGTCATGAACCTGATGAAGGCAGAGAGCCCGGGACCGACTGTTTCCAAATTTGTTCCGAGAGTGCGCGGAACCGCTAAAATTCTGTATCAGATTTATCTTGGCATGACACTTTTTACCATTGCTGCCCTGCTGCTTTCCGGCATGAAGACATTTGATTCTGTCACACTCGCCATGGGAGCTGCCGGAACAGGAGGCTTTGCCGTGTTGAACAGCGGTTGTGCAGTGTACACACCACTGCAGCAGTGGATTCTGACAATCGCCATGATCGCGTTCGGTGTGAATTTTAACTTTTATTATCTGATGCTTTGCAAAAAGGGAAAGGCCGCCATTTCGTCCCAGGAGGTAAGAGCGTATTTCCTGATTATCCTTCTGGCAGGAGGCGTGATTTCCTGGAATACCTATCCGATGTACCATTCCATCGGTGAGACAGTACGGACCGCCTTTTTCCAGGTCGGATCGATTATCACGACAACGGGTTATTCCACGACGGACTTTGACCTCTGGCCGGAGCTGTCAAAATGTATTCTGGTGATGCTGATGTTCATCGGAGCCTGCGCCGGTTCAACGGGAGGCGGAATCAAGGTTTCGCGAATCCTGATCCTCTTAAAAACCGTGAAAAAAGAGCTTGGTTCGATCGTGCATCCGCGCAGTATCAAACGCATCCGTTTCGACGATCACCCGGTAGAGCATGAGGTTCTGCGGGCGATCAACGTATTTTTGATTGTTTATCTTGTGATCTACAGCTTTTCCATGCTGATCATCAGTGTGGATGGATTTTCCTTCGAGACAAACTTCACGGCAGTTGCCGCAACATTGAACAACATCGGACCTGGTCTTGACCTGGTAGGACCGACCAGTAACTTCTTTGGATACGGTCCGGTTTCCAAGCTGATTCTGATTTTTGATATGCTGGCAGGCCGTCTGGAACTGTTTCCGATGCTGATCCTTTTCTATCCGTCTACCTGGAAGAAGAGAGGATAAAGCGGTTCACCGGGAAAAGAGGGACTTTGCGTCGGCGGGAAACTGCCGGAGCAGAAGGAAAAGAAAAAATGGTTACGATTCACAGGGTTTTCCAAAAAAACAGAAAGACGGAATAAAGTCAGGGTGCATTTCCTGACCACAGGCAGAAAGGAAGGAACTTATGAGTAACTGGGAAAAGAATGTAAGAAAAGTTGTGCCGTATGTACCGGGCGAGCAGCCGCATGAGGCTGACATGATTAAGTTGAATACGAATGAGAATCCGTATCCGCCGTCACCAAAAGCCGCAGAGGCGATCAGACGGGTAGCAGAAGAGGATACCCTCCGTCTCTATCCGGATCCGACCGCGGCAGAACTGGTGCAGGCGATTGCGGATGTCTACCACGTAAGCACAAAGCAGGTTTTTGTCGGCGTTGGTTCGGATGATGTTCTGGCGATGGCGTTTATGACGTATTTTAACTCTGACAAACCGATTCTTTTCCCGGACATTACATATTCCTTCTACGATGTCTGGGCGGAGGAATTCCGTATTCCGTACGAGCAGATCCCGCTCGATGAAAATTTCTGCATTGTGCCGGAGCAGTATTTTGCAGAGAATCATCCAAATGGCGGAATCGTGTTCCCGAACCCGAATGCACCGACGGGTGTGGAGCTTTCGCTTTCTGCGATCGAATCGATATTGCAGCATAACCCGGATGTGGTTGTGATCGTAGATGAGGCATATGTGGATTTCGGAGCAGCCACTGCGCAGCCGCTGCTGGAAAAATATGAAAACCTGCTGGTTGTGCAGACAACATCAAAATCCCGTTCGCTTGCCGGCATGCGCATCGGCTATGCAATCGGAAATGAGAAGATGATTTCGTATCTGAATGATGTGAAATATTCTTTCAATTCGTATACCATGAATCAGACCACGATCGCAGCCGGAGCCGCAGCGATCCGTGATGTGGAATATTTCCGCAAGACGGTGAAAAAAGTGATGGAAACGAGAGAGTGGTCGAAGGAGGAGCTGAAAAAGCTGGGATTTTCTTTCGAAGATTCGAAATCGAACTTTATTTTTGCAACGCACAAAAGCGTACCGGCCGGGAAGATTTTTCAGGCACTCCGGGAACGACACATCTATGTGCGGTATTTTGAGAAACCCCGCATTGACAATTATCTGCGTATTACGATTGGCACGCGGGAAGAAATGCAGACGCTGTTTGATTTTTTGAAAGATTACTTAACCGAATCAAGCAAGTAGCGAAGCGGATTGCAAATATTCGCTTGCCAAGAGGGATGAAGCAGCTGAAAATATAAAACAGAAGAAGAGTATCTGCAGAGGAGCAGAAGAAAATTTTAAAGGGGGACTGCTGTCGGAATCAGCCATGAGATCCGGCGGCAGTTTTAGAAGGTATTTGGGTATGAACAAAGAGAAGAAAGAAGTAGTAAAGGTAAATCAGATTACGGAAGGTGTTATCTGGCAGCAGATTCTGATCTTTTTCCTGCCGATTCTGTTCGGAACGTTTTTCCAACAGCTTTACAACACGGCAGATGCCATGATTGTCGGACACTTTCTCGGAAAACAGGCACTTGCGGCGGTCGGCGGAACGACAGGTACGCTGATCAATCTGCTGGTCGGATTTTTCGTCGGCCTTTCGAGTGGTGCGACAGTTGTTATTTCACAGCATTACGGAGCCAATAAAGAGGACAAGGTTCAGTGGGCAGTGCACACGTCCATTGCCTTTTCCATTCTCGGAGGTATTGTGCTGACGGTAGTCGGCATTGGATGCTCGAGATGGATGCTCGAGCTGATGAACACGCCGGATGACGTTGTAAACTATGCGTTGATTTATATGCGTGTCTATTTCCTTGGAACCATCGGAAACCTGATTTACAATATGGGTTCCGGTATCCTGCGTGCGGTCGGCGACTCGAAACGTCCGCTGCTGTATCTGATTATCTGCTGTATGACCAATATCGCGCTTGACTTTTTATTTGTTGTCGGTTTGCAGATGGGTGTTATGGGCGCGGCGCTTGCGACCATTCTGTCGCAGATCATCAGTGCGGTTCTTGTTATGGGCTCTCTGATGCGGACCAGAGATATTTACCGGCTTCATCTGCGGAAAATCAGCATTGACTGGATTATGCTGAAACGAATTATCCGCATTGGCTTTCCGGCAGGAGTACAGTCGATTCTGTACTCGGTATCGAACGTGATTATTCAGTCTGCTGTCAATTCGCTGGGAACCAACAATGTGGCTGCGTGGGCGGCTTACGGAAAGGTGGACGGTCTTTTCTGGATGATGATCAATGCGCTCGGTATTGCGGCGACAACCTTTGTCGGTCAGAACTACGGTGCGAAAAAGATGGATCGTGTACACCGCGGTGTGCGCACCAGCATGATCATGGCATTCCTGATGACGGGTCTGATGGTTGTGTTTATGTGGTTTATCGGTGATACACTGATTTCTCTGTTTACCACAGATACGGCTGTGCGTGAAATCTGTCACGGACTGATCCATTTCCTGGTTCCGACCTTCTTTACCTACATTTCCATCGAAATCCTTTCCGGTGCACTCCGCGGTGTCGGAGATGCATGGATTCCGATGTTTATCACCGGAATAGGAATCTGTGGAGTACGTATCGTGTGGATGACGGCGGTTCTGCCGCCTTTCCACTCCTTAAAAGGAGCTGCCTTCTGCTATCCGCTGTCGTGGGTAATCACAACGATTGCATACTTTATTTATTACCTGTTCTTCAGTCAGCTGAGTAAGCGGAAAGAATTGAGGAGTATCTAACAGAATGTTCAAACTGTATTAACAAAACTGTGCTATCATGAAAATATCAGTGTCAAAAGGTCAAAAAACCGATGCAGGAGGATTTTTGAACTCGGGACACGGCAAAAAATGAGTAAGTAGCCATTTTTCAAAGAAAAATGAGCGGATTACAAAGGAAAGACAGGTGGAACGTAAGATGGTAAGTGAAAAAGTAACGATTGTCAATCCGTCAGGTCTGCATCTTTTAAACGCGGTAAATTTGTCAAACAGTGTAAGCCGGTACAAATCTTCCATGTCGTTTACCTATGAAAACAACGGGATGCAGGGAACGGTTAATTTAAAGAGTATTTTGAGTATCGTTGCCGCAGGAATCAGGCAGGGAGACACTATTGAGATCTGCAGCAGCGGAGAGGATGAAGAGGAAGCACTTCGGGCGGCCATTGCCGCAATTAAAAGCGGGCTCGGAGAGACGCCGGAGTGAGGAGATAGGAACATAGAATAGAAATAAAGAAAAGGACCTCGCTTTTTGAAAAAACGGAATGGGAAACCGGACCGTATTTCAAAAAGCGAGGTTTTTGTGTGGCGGCAGATAAAAGATTCCTGCCTTCGGGGGGGATTTCGAAAGCAGGGATGAAAAGATAAGCTGCGAAGCGGATTGCGAATATCCGTTTGACAACAGGAGGTATAAGGCCGGAAAAAAGTGTCTACACTCTGGATAAAGCAAAAATGCAGAGAAAAGGAGTGCAGAAAAAATGGCAAGGCAGAAGAAAATTGATCTGGAACATATGACGGAGAAGGAGAAAATGAAATACGAAATCGCAGGTGAGCTGGGGCTTTTAGAACGCGTGCTGAATGACGGCTGGCGATCACTCACGGCAAAAGAAACAGGCCGGATCGGTGGCCTTGTGACACGGAGGAAGCGGCAGATGGCGGCGGAAGGAAAGAACGAAAACGAAGAAAAATAAGCGGTACCGCAATTTTTGCAATATCCTCAACAGTTTTGACCATAGATTTTTCCTGTGAAAGCGTTATAATAAAAACAAGGAATGGGTGGTGCCGCGCCAAAGTCCGTGTCTGCACGAGACCCGGCGACTGCCGCGATACCCTGAGAAACTCGCAGAGCGTGTTTCGGATCGTTTGGAGAAGTGAGGGAAAAGTTTATGGAAGCAAAAAAAGAGAAAAAGTATATGTCGGATATCCATCTCGAGGATTATACCGAACAGTACGAAACGGGATTTGCCACAGTGGACACGATGATATTTGAAGGGGGAAGAAGAGAGGAGCTGCTGAACGGCGGCTGGCATTATGCAGTCGATCAGTACGATACCTGTCTGCGCCAGAAATGGTACAAAGAGAGATACCGCGACGAAAAAGGCTTCACTGTGCCAATCGACTATTCCTTTGACGAGTGGCCGGTGATGCAGCTTCCGTGCAGCTGGAATACCATCGATCCGATGTATCTCCTGTATGAGGGAAGCATGGTCTTTACGAGAAAATTTTCCTATATCGCAGAAAGAGAGGAAACAGTCTTTCTGAAGGTGGGCGCAGCCAATTATCTGTGCCGCGTTTTCTTAAACGGAAAATACGTCGGTATGCATCGCGGCGGATCGACACCGGCATTCTGGAATATCACAGAATACCTGAAAGCGGAGAACCGCATCGTGCTTGCTGTTGACGGAACGAGACGGCCGGAGCAGGTGCCGACCGAGAATACCGACTGGTTCAACTACTGCGGCGTATACCGCGATATCGCACTGATCCGTGTCCCGAAATGCCATATCAAAACTTTTAAAATTGCGCTTGTGCCGGACGGAACATTTGGACATGTTATGGCGAAAGTGACACTGTCGGAAAAAATCACAGCCAAGGCAGAGCTTGTCATCGAGGAGCTTGGCGTGAGCCGGAAAATCCAGCTGGAAAACGGAGCCGGAGAAGTTGTTTTTGATGCAAAACCGGAGCTTTGGACACCGGAAAAACCGAAGCTGTATGATGTAAGAGTAACCTGTGGAACCGACACCGTCAGCGACCGGGTCGGCTTTCGTGAAATTCGCGTGAACGGCAGAGACATTCTGCTGAACGGAGAGCCCGTTTTCCTGCGTGGTATCAGTTGCCACGAAGACAGCGTGGAAAACGGAAAAGGCCTGACAAGAGAGGAACGGATCGAAAATATCCGCATTGCGAAAGAACTGGGATGCAACTTCATGCGCCTTGCACATTACCCGCATAACGAAGAAATGGCAAAACTCGCCGACGAGCTTGGGCTTCTTTTGTGGGAGGAAATTCCGGTTTACTGGGCAATTCGTTTTGAACGTGAAAAAACATATGAGGATGCCAAAAATCAGCTCCGCGAACTCATCAACCGTGACTGGAACCGCGCGAGCGTGATCATCTGGTCTGTCGGAAATGAGAATGCCGATACGGATGAACGGCTGAAATTCATGAGCGCACTGGCAGAATGCGCGCATCGGGAGGATGAGACGCGAATGGTGTCTGCGGCCTGCCTGGTTAATGCTGCGAAAAATAAGATTGAGGACCGTCTGATGGAATACCTTGACATCATCGGTATCAACGAGTACTGCGGCTGGTACACCCCGGATTTTGCGATGCTGCCGGCACTGATGGAAAACAGCCAGCCGGACAAGCCGGTTATCGTAACGGAGTTCGGCGCAGATGCGCTGCTGCATCAACATGGAACCATCTCGGACAAAGGAACCGAGGAGTGCCAGGCAGATGTGTACGAAAAACAGATTGCAACGCTGCGGAACATTGACTACATCAAGGGCATGACCCCCTGGATTCTCTACGACTTCCGCTGCCCGCGCAGAACAAGCCTGATCCAGAAATATTATAACCGGAAGGGGCTGCTCTCTGAGGACAAAAAGTACCGCAAACCGGCATTTTATGTGCTGCAGAAATTTTATGAAGAGATGAAAAGAAAAGAACAGTAGGGGCAAGAGCTTTTCAAAAAGATCAGCCGACTTGCACGGTTGATGATATCAAACGGAACAGAGAAAAAAAGACAAGAACAGACAAAACAGATGGTATGAAATCAGCTTTGAAGTCCGATTTCATACCATCTGTTTTTTTACTGCAACAATCCGCCGTAGGCGGAGAATCCGGCAAGTGCTGTGTTATGCTTTTTTCTGTGCAGCTATCCATTCCAGAATCGGAGTCTCTTTTCCGTCCGTCATAACCGGTTTGCCGTCATAATCGAGGACACACTCATCGTTCAGCATCGGGATCCAGGACCAGTGGCCGATGTATTCGAATGGGGTGTCGTCTGCATTTTTCTGGGTTCCGGTGTGATCGAGTACCTTGTCCCAGTAGGTAAAGTGTGCATTCGGGTTGACCTTTGCTAGACGCTCATAGGTCGGAACGACAAAGTCATCCGGAACGACAACGGGGTCGGTTTTTGCGTGTGTAAACCAGATCGGCAGATCTTTGAGCTTCAGAATATCTTCATCGGAAATCATCGACACCTGGAACATGACAATCACCCCGGCAGGCCGCCACAGCGGAGAATTCACGATCGACATGCCGTCAAGACCGTATATGGCTGTGAGATTGGTAAAAGTAAAATAAAAATGTGGGAGAGGAATCTTGAAATTCGATTCGGCATATGATATACTTGCCGTAGGCAAAGCGAAGCTAAAGGTTTCAACAACGAAAACCCCGGAGATGGCAGTCTCCGGGGTTTTCTATTCCGTAAAGCGGCTTAAACTTTTAGGCTGGTTGTCCTTTTAATCGTTTTCGTCCAACCATTTGCAGATGAGGTGGCAAATCACACCTGCCATAACGGAAACAATAAGCGAAGTAATAGGCTCCAACAACGTCACCTCCTTTCCAAGTTGCCTTGGTGTAGGTGAGACAACAAAATAAGTATAACATGATATGTGTAGAAACGGTTTGAAAAAAACAGAACGTATATTTTGATGAAGTTGCACAAATATGAAAAAAGTTTATTTTGATCTTGACAACCCTCCTCACATATGATATTATACCATTTGTATCACGCCGAAGACAGCAGGTGCCGCAAGGCGTAAGTTTCAAACGCCTGCCGAGGAGAAGTTACACAAGGTTCATGTTATGGAATTTTGAGATCTCTTCGCCAATCTTCGCGAAGAGCTTTTTTATACTTCCAAAGCGTAGGTACGAAATACTACAAGGAGGTGCAATCATGGCAATCAATGCAAAAATCGATCTGAAGAAGCCGGTCCTGGAAGAGATCAGCGCACAGGTAGAAGGCGCACAGTGCGTGCTGCTGGTAAACTACAGCGGATTAACCGTTGCTCAGGATACTCAGCTGCGTAAAGAGTTAAGAGAAGCAGGCGTTCATTACAAAGTATACAAAAATACAATGATGAAACGTGCATTCGCTGGTACTGCTTTCGAGTCTCTTACCAAAGACCTGGATGGCACAAACGCTATCGCAATCAGCAAGGACGATGCAACAGCTCCGGCAAGAATCATCGCTAAATTTGCAAAAACCACTCCGAAGCTGGAGATGGTTTCTGGTGTTGTAGAAGGAAACTACTACGACAAAGCTGGAATGGAAGCACTGGCAAACGTTCCGTCAAGAGAAGAACTTCTTGGCAAACTGCTTGGAAGCATCCAGTCTCCGATTACAAACTTCGCTCGTGTGCTTAATCAGATCGCTGAGAAAAACGGCTCTGAAGCAGCAGCTGAATAATTTTTGATGCCAGAGGCATAAAACGAATCTAGTAACTATTCGAAAATCACCATCCACGAGGATGCTGAAGAGTTACCGAATTAAATAATATTATATGGAGGGAATTTAAAATGGCAAAATTAACAACAGAAGAATTTATTGCAGCAATCAAAGAATTATCTGTATTAGAATTAAACGACTTAGTAAAAGCTTGTGAAGAAGAGTTTGGTGTATCCGCAGCAGCAGGTGTTGTAGTAGCAGCAGCTGGAGCAGCAGAAGCAGCAGAAGAGAAAGATGAGTTCGATGTAGAACTTGCAGAAGTTGGACCAAACAAAGTTAAAGTTATCAAAGTTGTTCGTGAAGTAACTGGCTTAGGTCTTAAAGAAGCTAAAGAAATGGTTGACGGAGCTCCTAAGGTTGTTAAAGAAGGCGCATCCAAAGCAGAAGCTGAAGATATCAAAACAAAACTTGAAGCTGAAGGCGCTAAGGTTAATCTTAAATAATTATCTTCCTATTATATATAGAAGATTTGCAAGCAGGAATGCCACTGGTATTCCTGCTTTTTTTACAGAGCCGGAGGATTACAGACTATGATGAAAAGAAAAACGGCAGTCATATTTGGTATCATCATTGCAGCCCAGCTTTGCCTGACTCCATATGCAGGTGTAAAAGTACAGGCGGCTGAACTGGAAGAAGGACAGATGTTTGAAGATTCATCAGAAGATTCAGAGACTTTTGGAGATGTGTCAATACCGGATACGCAGTCGGCAGAGAAAACTGAAGAGAATGAATTTGGGGATGACGACGGTTTCAGTGATGGAGACGTTGAAACTTTTTCTGCGGAGGATGCGGATCAGTTCCGCGAAAATATGCAGGAACTTGTGCTGAATGTGCAGGATGGAGAGGATATTACTGTAAAGTTAAATACACTGCTGGCACAGGCCAGGGACAAGGCAACGGATGAAAAGCAGTGCAAAGTTATCGTGCCACCCGGAAATTATACACTTACGGGAACTTTGCATATGTACAGCAATATCTATCTATATGCAGAGGGTGCCACGATAACAAAGACTTCACCGCGAAAAGAAATCCTGCTCCGTCTTGGCGATACACAGAAATCTGCAGGCGGATACGAGGGATACCGTAATATAACTATCGATGGCGGAACCTGGGATTCAAACTATGAATGTGTGGAAGACAAGGGAGGACCTGGAGGGTTTGTAGGTTTTAGAATCGGTCATGCTACGAATGTTACAGTGAAGAATGTTACATTTCTTAATAACCTTAAATCGCATTTTCTGGAACTTGCAGGAGTGAAGAATGCAGAAATTACAGGATGTACGTTCAGGGGCTACTGGAAAGAGTTTACAGGCGGCGGACAGGAATGTATCCAGCTGGATGCCTGTATGCCGAGAATTTTCCCAGGATATCTTCCATATGACGGAAGTGTCTGTGAGAACATTGTGATAAAGGATAATACCTTTGAAGATGTATTTGCCGGCATTGGAAGCCACAGCATGATGTTTGATAAACCGTATAAAAATATCACGATCAGTAACAACCGGTTTAATAATCTGAAAAAGAGAGCAATATGGTGCCTGAATTATCAGGATACGGTTGTGACGGGAAATACCATGACAAATGTGGGCGGTGGTGTTTATGTGCGTTCTGTTTATACCAGAAATGCACATACTGTCAGCGGTCAGGAAGTATCTCCGGAGGAAAATCAGTATGCAGAGAATATTCTGATCGCTGATAATCAGATCACAGTTCTGGAACCAACCGTAATAGATGGCAAACAATGGAATGGATATGGAATCTGGATCACAGGCGAGGTATCTCTGGGCTCAGCAGGAGAAACTATTCCTTCTGAAGATGATGATCCTGAGAATACAGCAAATCCGACGACCAATGGAATTCCGGCGGGAAGATATATTATTCGCGGAGTCACAGCCAGAAATAATACGATCAGCGGAAATTGCGACGGGATTAAATTTTCTCTTGCAGAAGACTGTTCATGCAGGGGGAACACAGTCAGACTTTCTGATAGTCATACCTACAACAATATGGGGATCAGTGTTGCCAAGGGAAGCAATATCAGAGTTTCCTATAACAATCTTTCCGGCGGAAACGGATATGGGATTTATGCAGTCGGAACAGAGGCTTCACAGAAAATTTGCCGGATTTACGGAAATACAGTCTCCGGATTTATGAAAGATGGAATTCTGGCTTCAGGGATTGCAGCAGGAAGCCGTATTGAACACAACAGAGTCAGTACCAGTGCGGCAAATGGCATACTTGTAAAATGTATTGATAAGAGTGTGGTTGATGGCAATTACAGTTTTAAAAATAAGGCAAGAGGAATTCTTCTGCAGAGATGTGAGTCAGCAATGGTGGCGGATAATTTTGTTTCTGAAAATGCGATCAATGGAATTGAACTCAATATAAGAAGCAATCATTCTTCTGTGCAGGGAAATGTCTGTGGTTCCAATAAAAAATCAGGTCTGCGAATTGCCGGATCAAAAGGGATTTCGGCAGACGGAAATTCCTTCCGCAGCAACAGAGGATATGCGGCGGAATTTATCAGTTCCCAAATCAGCAGTTATAAGGGCAATCGTTTTGAGAAAAATGGATATTCAAATCGTATCCATGTAAGAAACAGTAAAATCCCGAAGAAATAGCGTTACTGTTCACGCTGTTCACAGTAACGAAATAGCGACTGCTGCAATTATTTGAAAAAATTAAAAAAATATCAAAAAAGTGATTGACAGGCGCAACTTGCTGTGCTATAGTGAAGAATGCTATATTATGGCAAGATGTGCCTTTATGTCTTTTGGCAAAAAGGGTCAAGTTATAATAAATTTAAAGAAAAAACAGGGGTGAAACGTCAATGGAAAAAAACAGAATTCGTTCTGTAAAAACTGGAAAAAGCATGCGCATGAGCTACCAGAGACAAAAAGAAGTTCTGGAAATGCCGAATTTGATTGAAGTCCAGAAAGATTCCTATAAGTGGTTTCTCGATGAGGGCCTCAAAGAAGTGTTTGATGATATTTCTCCGATCGCGGATTATGGCGGAAAGTTTAGCCTGGAATTCATCGATTTCACGTATGACGCTAAAGATGCAAAATATACCATCGCACAGTGTAAAGAACGTGACGTAACTTACGCGGCACCTTTGAAGGTTCGCGTACGACTGATAAATAAAGAAACAGAGGAAATCAACGAACACGAGATCTTCATGGGAGATCTTCCGTTAATGACAGAAACAGGTACTTTTGTTATTAATGGTGCTGAGCGTGTTATCGTCAGCCAGTTGGTACGTTCCCCTGGAATTTATTACGCAATTGCACATGATAAACTTGGTAAGAGACTGTTTTCCAGTACTGTTATTCCGAACAGAGGTGCATGGCTGGAATATGAAACAGATTCCAATGATGTCTTCTGGGTACGTGTAGACAGAACAAGAAAGGTTCCGATTTCTGTTCTGATTCGTGCTTTGGGAAAAGGAACCAACGCAGAGATCACAGAACTGTTTGGTGAGGAGCCGAAGATTCTGGCAAGCTTTACCAAAGATACAGCAACCTGCTATGAAGAAGGTCTGTTAGAGCTGTATAAAAAAATTCGTCCGGGTGAACCGCTGGCAGTAGACAGCGCAAGAAGCCTGATCACAAGCATGTTCTTTGATCCGAAACGGTATGATCTGGCTAAAGTAGGTAGATATAAATTCAATAAAAAACTGCATCTGAAAAACCGTATCAGCGGTCATGTACTGGCTGAAGACGTAGTGGATACTACCACAGGTGAGATCCTGGCAGAAGCAGGTACAGAAGTAACAAAAGAACTGGCAACTTCTATCCAGAATGCGGCAGTTCCGTTTGTGTGGATTCAGACAGAAGAAAGAAATGTAAAAGTTCTGTCCAACCTGATGGTAGATCTGACCGCACATGTAGA
>ENA-OPCL01001781-OPCL01001781.1-human-gut-metagenome-genome-assembly--contig:-NODE-1781-length-15239-cov-2.586275_pt1 | contig 15239 bp, 11 predicted proteins | sample MGYA00241251_ERZ501482 | MGnify/ENA primary metagenome ERZ501482 (study PRJEB25962, sample SAMEA2042581) | human gut metagenome | biome: human gut; feature: human-associated habitat; material: faeces... | reverse complement strand
GAATTTGCACCGACTGGGGCTGGAACGGCGGCAACTTCTGACGAAGTTACCACCGTTCCTTCGAGGTCATGGCGTTGCGACGTTCGCTAGAAACCAACAAAATTAGGGTGCAAAAAGGGCGGCCACCTACGCATATACGTAAGTGGCCGCCCTAAAACGTTGCGATCAGAACGCTACGACTCGTTTATCACACGATCTTCGGCATCGGCGTGGTCAGGGACGTGGTGAGGTTCACGTGCACCAGGCCGGCGCCGGAATGCACTTCGACCTTCTTTAGCGTCACCGTACGCTCGGCTTCCGGAGCGCGGTCATTGTCGGTCATGGTGGCCGGGGACTTCACGGCGACCAAAGCAAGCGAACCGAAATCGATGCCCGCGCTGGCGCATAGGTTCTGAGCGGCGGCCAGCGATTCGGCGAAACCGTCCTTCAAAATCACGCGGTCAGATGGAACGCCATACGCGTTCTCGGCGACCCAACGCACGTTCTCCACCAGAGCCATGCCCTTGTGACTGTGCGGTTCGGCCGGCATGGAACCGTTCGTCACGGCATCGACGAACGCATCGAGCTGCGGGGCGAGCGCGTCGCCACCGTCGCGGTACAGGTTGCCGATGATCGGGTCGCGGAATTCCAGTTCCTTGGCGGTGTCCTTGAGCGCCGGAATCTGATCATCCTCGCCATCCCACAGGTTGATAAGCGGGAAGGTAGGAATATCAAGACCTTCGAGGCGCTGGACGTGGAACGGGTAGCGCCATGCCAGATCCGGATCGTCGCGCCACGTGGAAGCGCGGGTCACGACGATGGCTGCGGACGGCCACTGTGCGCCATACTCGCGGCAAGCAATGTCAAGCCACTTCTGAGCGCCCGCATCAGTACCGTAACCAGCCTCAACAATCACCACGTCATGCAATGCGCAGGCCATTTCCACGGAAACCAGCGTCGGAATGCCGATGGACACGTTGGCGAACGGGCCGCCGTGCACGTACACCGGAGAGCCGTTCACGGTCTCTGTCTTGGCTGGCTTCACGGCGTCGCCGAGGATGCCGGTGATACGCCACAGATCAACGAATTCACCGAAGGTCACGGCCTTTCCATCCTTCGTGCCGGCGACCATCTTGGCAACGCGCTCGGAAATCTCATCCATGGAACGCGACAGAACAACGATCTGCATAAGCTCGCAGGTCGGAGTGAGCACCACGCGCTCAGCCACGTCGCCCTTGCCACGGTCCACTGCGATCTGGCGCAGGGAACGGGACGGCACTTCGGAGACGCGCGGCACGAGAATGGTGTCCAGCTTGCCGTCGTCAACAGCCTTCTCCGCAAAGGAGACCAACAGGTTCTGAGCCGCTTCGATAGCACCCATTTCGCCGCACAGACCCCAGTCGATCAGCTCAGGGTGAGTCAGGGAAGCCTTGCCGCCACCCGAAGCACCACCCTTGGAACCGGCAGCGGTAATGCCCATGCTTGGCTGACGCAGCACAGCGGCCGCATCGATGCCACGCTCACGCAGCGCATCGATCAACGCGATCGTAGTGGTGGTCTTGCCCTCGCCGCGAGACGCCTTCAGCGGGGTATCGGCGGTGACGAGCACGACCTTGCCATGCTTGCGTGGAGCATCCGGATCATTCTTCAAATAATCGAGATAGCCAAACGCATCAATCTTCTGCACCAAGCCGTACTGGCTGGTGAAATCCTCAATGCTGGTCACTGGGGTTTTCCTTTCTTCGATTTGGAATGACGTCATTTTAGCGACGTTGTATTGCGGGGAAAAATCGGCTCCCGCAACGTGGTCACAGGAGCCGAATAGTGAGATATTAGAAGTCCGACATGTGGAAGCCGTTCTTCATGTTCATGCTGGCGGTGTACAGCACGGAATCAAGAAGCTTGTCGGTTTCCTCCTTGAGTTGCGCGGCCATGTTCTCGTTGGCTGCGGCAAGGATTTCGCGGGCATCGTCGTTGCGCACGGCTTCGATGATTTCATCCGGTTCCATCGGCTGCACATCGCCGATTTCGTCTTCCGCATCGAATTCGTCGGTAACGTCACCCACCAAGCGTTCAATCTGCTCGTCGGTAGTGGCAACCATGCGGTGGCCCATCGCGCCGGTCTTCTCCTGATAGCGTTCCACAGCGTTGGCGGTGTCGGCGAAGCTGGAATCGCACAGGGCCGCGATAATGCGGTTCTCCCAATAGAAGTTTTCGGACGTGACGCGCGTGGTGGTGTCTTCCAAATACTTCGGCGTGGAGTTGACGTTCGGGAAGAACGGCACGAGTGTGTTGAACGGGTTGGAACCGTAGGCGATCCACTGGATCGCGCGGCTCACCTGCGGGCGGTACGGGCGGATCTGCATTACCGCAAGCTGGCTCTGACGGTTGATACCGATCGGGCGGAACATATGGCGGGTGCGCTGGTCGCCAAGCTTTCCATACGGATCGTACGGAGTGCCCTGATAGTGGGAGCTCAGCACATACTTCACATCTTCGATGGTGATTTTGCGTTCTGGTTGGCGAGCCCACGGAATATCGTCGGAAACCGGCTTGTGGTCGGCATCCTGACCATCCCACTGCTCGTCGTACGGGTTGAGGAAACGCTGCATGTACCAAGCACGAGGAGTGTTGTACACGTGATCGGAATCGGAGTGGGAGCCAAACGCGTCACGCGGGTTGAACGGCGTAGTGCTCTCCACCGACAGGTCAAGATGGTTGCGTTCGATGAACTCGGCCAGATCGGCGGAGCACATGTGGTTCTCCTGCTCGCCAAACGCATCTTCAAGATCAAATTCGTCAATGCCCAGCTGGTTTGGCATGGTCACATACGCTTCGTCCGGCACACGCTTGGCGATCCAATGATGGCCGCCAACGGTTTCCAGCCACCAAATCTCGTCAACGTCGGAGAAGGCAACGCCGTTCATCTCATAGGTGCCAAATTCCTCAAGCAGCGCACCCAAACGTTCCACACCCTCGCGGGCGGTGGTGACGTACGGAAGCACGAGTGTGAGGAAATCCTCTTCGCCAATACCACCGGCGACTTCCGGCTCAAAGCCTTCTTCGCCTTCCTTGCCCTTGGCCGGCGTGAGTTCCACGAACGGATCGGCGCCAAGCACACGCTCGTTGGTGGTGAGCGTTTCGGTGGCACTCATGGCAACGTTCGCCTCGTTCACACCAGCTTCGCCCCAAATGCCTTCCTTCAGATCGGCATTCGGCACAGCCGTATACTGCAGCGGATTGTCAGGAAGGTCGATTTCAACATGCGAAAGCACGCTCTTGTACTTGCGCGGCTGATCTTCAGGCTTGACTACGATGAAGCGCTTCGGGCAAAATTCACCATTTGCACTATCTTCATTACGGGCGATGATGGTCGATCCGTCATAACTTGCGTCTTTGCCAACCAAAATCGTGGTACACGCCATAATTATTCAGCAATCCTTTCGATTATTGTTAATACGTTTTCGTTGGATATATTTCTGATTTCCGCATCTTTATATCGTTATATTGCTGCGAAAATCAGTTTTCTGGTCTTACTCTAGATGCTCTTTCAAAAATCAGGCTTTTCCAGTGAGAAAAATAGCGCCCTGATCAACGATTGTACCGGAAGTACGCAGCGCACGTTCCATTTCGTTGAGCCAGAATCCCTGATTGAGGCCGGCGAGCGGAGCCGTGGTGCCCCACACATGCAGGTAGTAGTCGTGATCCTGATCCGGCGGATATGGACCGTTGTAACGCATCGTCACTGCGGGATCGTTGCTGCGGCCCTGCAGCAACGGCGAGGCGGCGGACGTGCGTCCCTGAATCGTTTCAGGAATCATCGCGGAAACCGTGCGCGAGAAATCAGCCGGAATCGCGAGCGCGTGAGAATCGTTGAAATCGTACATCAGCGCATCCACGGGCAGATTCGCAAGAGACCAATGATTCCACTGGAAACCGCATACCGGAATCGAATCCGGATCAACGAATTCCCAATGCAGGAACTGCACTGCGGGATCAAGCGCATCAATATAGAAGGGGAAGGAAACAATCGGCGTACCGTCGATGCAGTTCTCAGGCGGCGCCGCCTTGGCAAACGCGTCAGGAATGACGGTGAAATCTGCGGAAATCTTCATGCACCCAGTATCCCTCAAGCGCCTGACTCATACAAGGTTTCAATTGACGGTATAACGAAACGACCCCTGCGGGCGAGCCTATGTGGGAGCGCGGGCAGGGGTCGTTCCGGGAAACAGGGCCTATCAGACCTCACATCACTTGAAAAACAGGACGTTACAGGCGATAGGCACAGCTAGTACGGCTCAGTTGGCCGGGTGGTAGAAGTCGCCGTTAAGGGCGGCTTCGGCACGGGCCTGAGCCTCTTCGAAGGTGACTTCTGCGAGGGAGGCACGCACGTCGTCGAGCGCCACCGGAGTCATGGACAGAGAGTTCACGCCAAGACCGGCCAGCACTACGGCCAAGTCCGGATCAGCAGCGGCCTCGCCGCACACGCCCACCGGCATGCCCTTGGCGTTGCCCGCGTCACAGATCATCTTGATGGCACGCAGCACCGCCGGATGCCAGGCGGTCTGATAGTTGGCAACGGAACCGAGTGTACGGTCGGCGGCCAGCGTGTACTGGGTCAGATCGTTGGTGCCGATCGACACGAAGTCAGCCACGTCGGCCACCTTGTCAGCCATAAGCGCAATCGACGGCACTTCGGCCATCGCACCCACGAACTTCAGACCGAAGCTCTTGCCAAGCTTCACGAAATAGTCAGCCTCATGCTGGTCGGCAACCATCGGAGCCATAACCCACAGGTTCGCATCGGTGGCGGCATCGGCTGCGGCGAGCGCCTTGAGCTGGCCTTCGAGCACGTCCATGTGGGCGCGCAGGGTGCGCAGGCCGCGCAGGCCGAGGGCCGGATTCGGCTCGTCTTCCGGAGTGAGGAACGGCAGCGGCTTGTCAGCGCCGGCGTCGAGCATACGGATCACGACCTTCTTGCCTGGGAACTGGCTCAGCAGCTCGGTGTAAGCGCGGGTCTGCTCTTCGACGGTCGGCGGCTCGGAGTTGCCGATGAACAGGAATTCGGTACGGAACAGGCCAACGCCTTCAGCGCCATATTCCAGCGCCTTGGCTGCATCGGCCGGCTTGCCCACGTTGGCGAGCAGCGGAATCAGATGACCATCCTTGGTGGAGCCTGGATTGCCGCGCAGTTCCTTGGCTGCGGCCGCGCGGGATTTGGCGGCTTCGGCAACGGCGATCTCCTCTTCGGTCGGGTCAACGACAAGTTCGCCCTTGGCCGCGTTCACGACCACGGTAGTGCCGTCGGTCAGGTTTTCGGCTTCGGCTGCGGAAACAACCGCCACAATGCCACGAGCGCGCGCCAGAATAGCGGTGTGCGAGGTCGGGCCGCCCTGCGAGGTGACGATGGCGAGAGTCTTGCTCATGTCAAGCGCCGCGGTATCAGCGGGGGAAAGATCTTCGGCGACGAGCACGAACGGGGTTTCACTCTGCGGCAAGCCCGGAGCGGGAGCGCCCATAAGGTCGGCGATCACGCGCTGTCCGACATCGTGCAGATCGGCGGCACGCTCAGCCTGATAGCCACCGATGGCACGGAACATGTCTTCCACTGCGGCGAAGCCTTCGAGCACCGCACGCTCGGCGGTCTTACCCTGCTGAATCAGACCCTTGATGGATTCAGCCAGCGACGGATCGGAAGCGAACATGGCGACGGCCTGCAGAATCGGAGCAGCCTGCTTGGCACCTTCGTCACCATTGGCGGCCTCTTCAGCACGACGGTTCAGGTCGGCGTTCACCAGTGCGAGGGACTTTTCAACGCGGACGATTTCGCTTTCGGCAGCAATGCCTTCCGCACGCGGAGCGTCCGACGGTTCCGGCAGTGGTTGCGCCATACGGATGACCGGGCCGACTGCAACACCGCGACCAATGCCAACACCTTTGATAATCATGTGAACTCCTTTGACCTGTTTCCTTGTTTTGTTGTTTGCCCGCGAAAGGAACGCGAACCGAACGTTTGTTGTTGTGATTTCCGCGCTTGCTTTGCGCGTCGAGTTACTGCATGATTCCCACCGTCTTTGCCGGTAAATCATTTTCAGCCTGCGCACAGTATACACACTTTAAGCCGCAACACACAACCGGTAAACGTTTTCTGCGTTTCGTGAAAAAAGGTGCTATAGTAATTATTAGCGGCGCACCGAGGCATTTCGCTCGGCAAGCAGCACGACTTTCAAATAACACAACCAAAAATCAATCAACACACGACTCAAAGGAGTGTCCATCATGGCAACCCGCACCACCGTCATCAACGATCCCGTCGGCATCCACGCCCGTCCGGCCGCACAGTTCACCCAGGCCGTCACCGCCTCCGGCTGCACCGTCACCATCGCCAAGGAAGGCGGCAACCCGGTTCCGGCTAACTCCATCCTGTCCGTCATGGGCCTGGGCATCAAGCAGGGCGATTCCGTGGTCATCGACGTGCAGGGCGCCGATGACGAAACCGTGGCAGACAACCTGCTGAACATCCTCGTCAACGCCGAGTGATCTTCCTTTTGCTGAAGATTTCAGAATTATGCAAGATATTCAACAATCTTCAGTTGTTGCATCGCAATTATGAAATCGCAATGCAACATGCATGATTGCGATACTTGCTTCCAGCCACCTGCCGCTTTCGACGGGTGGCTGTTTTATTCTTGAATACGCGATTGAGATACGGCAGTAATTCGAATAATCCGAGTTTTTCCGAGCATTTCGAATATTTGTGGTGAGGAGAGCATGGCACGTACAACCGACAACGCTTCGGCTTCGGCAACTTCGGCGAACAGTTCGATCACGAACGTCGCAGCGCTAGCCAACGTCTCCATCGCCACCGTCTCCCGCGTTCTTTCCGGCAAACGCACCAAAGACGACGACATCGCACGCCGCGTGCGAGCGGCCGCGGCACACCTCAACTATTCGGTCAATTATGCGGCGAGCGCGTTGCGCAGCACCGTCACCAACACCATCGGCCTGGTGATTCCGACCGCCAACGACCCGTTCTGCGCGCAGCTGCTTGACGAAATCGAACCCGTCATCGACGTGGATTCGCAGCAACTGCTGCTGGGCATCGGCGGCGATCAGGCCACGCAGATTCAACGCATCGAGTCGTTGGTAGACCGCCATGTTGACGGTCTGATCGTGCTGCCCGCCTGGGAGGCCTACCTTTCCGCAGAGCTTGAACATTACGCCTCCACACTGCCGATCGTGCAGGTGGGCGGCCGCCAATGCTCGTTCCGCACATCCATGGTGAGCGTCGACGAAAACGCAGCCATGGAAATCGTGATCGGGCATTTGGCTGAACGTGGCATCGCATCCGTGGCATACATGGCCGGCAAGGAAATCTCCTTCGAATCGGCGGAACTATTCACCATGTTCCACACTCAGATGCGAGCGCACCATCTTGCCACCGAAACCGAATGGAACAAGTTCGGAGACCGTAGCGTGCAGCGCGGATTCGACTGCGCCATGCGACTGTTTTCCGAGCCGCTCGTGCAACCGGAGGCCGTGGTGTGTGCCGACGATGCGATCGCGTTCGGCGTGATGGTGGCGTTGCATTCGCTTGGGCTTCGCGTGCCTGAAGATGTGCTGGTGGTTGGCTACAACGATTCGCCAATCGCACGCACCACCATGCCGCCACTGACCAGTGTGCGCCCGCCGTTCAAACAAATCGTCTCCGAAGCGCTACGCCTACTCAACGACGGCCCCGACAGCCCCGCACATATCTCACTTGCACCGCAACTGATCGTGCGCGAATCCACCAACTACCAGCGCTGAATCGCAATTTTTGCAATTTTGCCGGCAGTTATCGCACGATAGCAAGCCAGAATCATACCCAAACAACCATTTTTCCGCTCACTGGAGAAATACGGACGCCGGAGAACAGTATGTGCCAACGCCGCTAGCCCTAACTGGCGATGAGAGAGCAGAAGAGGGCTTCGAAGACCAGTACGGGATTGCCATTGCCGGCCAGTCGGCGACGCGCAACGGCAATATCCTCCAGCCGCCGCACCGCTCCCCCACGCGTAAGCCGCACCGACAGTTCGGTAATCGACGAACGATTCTCCAAATTGATCAGCCCCACCGAATCTTCGGCATTGTTCTGCAGCACGGCCACATCGCGGTATACACTGGCGATCGAATTCAACGCACGGTCGAGCACATCGCGCGTCAATCGTGTGGTCTGTCGCTTCAGCTCGTCTTTTTTTGCGATCGCATTGTACGCGCCACGCAGTTTGGGAGGAATACGATCCTTCGCACCAAGCCCATTGACCCTACGAAAATCAGCTTCCGCTTCCGCCGCCTTGACCTTCACCTCCGCTTCGGCCTGCGCTTTCGCACTGTCGATAAGATTGCCGGCAAGCAGTACCGCATCCGACGCGCGGCGCAATCCCAGCACGCCCACGATCAGCTCGTCGCGGTCAGACATGACCTGCTCGTTTTTCGCATACAGATTGGCGATGCCGATATGCCCTTCCGCAAGACGTGCGGCACGCGCCGCGATTTTCGGCTCAAATCCGCCATTTTGTTTCAGAAACGCAGCCACCGCCTGCGTGGAGGGCACGGCAAGATTGACGATGCGAGTGCGCGAGCGAATCGTCGGCAACACATCCTGCGCACTTGGCGCGCACAAGAGCCAAATCGTGTGCCCGCTCGGCTCCTCAATCTCCTTGAGCAGCACGTTGGTGGTGCGTTCCAGCATACGATCGACATCTTCGATAATGATGATGCGCCACGGCGCAGTGCTCGGCATCTGCTCGGAAGTGGTGATGATGTCTCGCACCTCGTCGATACCGATGGTCACTTTGTTGGTGGCAAGCACGGTCACGTCGGGATGAGTGCCGGCAAGCACCCGCTGCGCGGCTTTGGTCGGCTCGTCGCCAAGACCATGATCAGGGCTCTCCAGCGCCGCCGCGAACGCGCGCGCCACATTGGAACGGCCCGATCCGGGAGGGCCGCAAATTAGCCAGGACTGCGCAATGGCTTTCGGATCGCCGCTTGCGATGGCTTTGAGTTGTTCGACAACCTGCTGCTGGCCGACGATCGAATCCCACACGCTCATCGGCTAACCCCCGTTTGAAGAGCTTCCGATTGGCCGATTTGCGCAAAATCAGACTGGATATGCGACCATACTTCTTCAATGGATTGGCTGGCATCAATCACGCGGAAACGTTGCGATTCCGCCTTTGCCAAGTCAAGAAACGCCTGTCGCGTACGACGTTGGAAATCGTTTCCTGCAGACTCCATGCGATCTTCATCATGCTGCAGTCGTGCATGCGATTGCACAGGATCAAGATCCAGCAGATACGTGCGATTCGGCAATAGCTCACACGTTGCCCACATACTTAAGTCGCGGATTTCACCTGCCGTCAATTCGCGGCCGCCAGCCTGGTATGCAAGAGAAGAATCAAGGTACCGATCGGTAATTACCACGGCACCGCGTTCCAGTGCGGGGCGAATCACCTCGGCAACATGCTGGGCACGGTCAGCGGCGAACAGCAGCGCCTCCGCACGCGGAGCGATATCCGCATCGGAACCTTCCACGCCGCCAAGCAGCAACTCGCGAATCGCCACGCCAAGCACAGTACCGCCTGGCTCGCGCGTGACCACGCATTCGCGCCCCTGCGCCTCAACGTACGCACGCAACCGTTCAACCTGCGTGGTTTTGCCGACGCCGTCTACACCTTCAAAGGAGATGAATATGCCTTGCATATTCATCACTCTACATTGCGGCGTTCGCAACGCTACCGCTGCTCACTGCTACGAACAGTCCACCGGACTGTTCATCACCGGGCGGGAACTACGGCGGGACGGGTGTAGCCTTCGTTGGCGGCAAGCCATTCCACATCGGCCTTCACCGTGGTCGGCGTGGAACCGATCTCCTTGGCGATGCGGGTGTTGGCCCAACCCTTATCGGCCAACTCGCGCACCCTGGCACGGCGATCGGCACGAGCCTTATCGACGGAAGCCGCCTTGGAAGTCTTAGAAGCCTTGGCAGCACCAGCCTTCTTAGCCCCGCCCTTGCCGGCGGCGGTCTTACGTCCACGCCTTTTCGACGGGCCCTGCGCACGCTTCTCAGCCAGCAAACGGAACGCCTCGGCCGGTTCGATCGACTCAGGAGCATACTGCTTCGGCAACGTACGATTCGTCTCACCATCGGTGATATACGCGCCGTAGAAGCCGTCCTTGATGGTCACCTGCTTCTGCGTTTCCGGATCGACGCCCAATTCGCGCAGCGGCGGCTTCGCAGCACCACGGCCACGCCCACGGCCATACTTCGGCTGGGCGAACAGTTCCTTCGCCTTATCCAAATCAACCGTGAAAATCTCATCTTCCGAAGCAAGCGAACGCGTATCCGACTTGCCATCGGCACCGGTCTTCGTCAAATACGGACCGTAACGACCATTATTGGCCTGCACGGTAACCGTCTGCACTTCACCGGTCTGCGCATCCACCTCTTCATACGAACCGACTTCACGCGGCAAGCTCAGCAGACGCAACGCATCATCCAACGTCAACGATTCCGGACTCATCGTCTTGAACAACGACGCCATCTTCGGGCGATCGGCAGCGGCTTTCTTCGCACCCTTGCCGCGCTTCGGCTTCTCACTAGCGCCACCGGCAGCATCACCAGCATCGCCGGCATCGGCAGAAGGCATCACCAGCGCAACATACGGCCCGAAACGACCATTACGCACTTCAACGGTGCCCCCGGAAACCGGATCGACGCCAAGAGCGCGCGGACCGCCGGAATGGTTCTCGATCAAATCATGACCGACTTCCACCGTCAGCTCATCCGGAGCGAGCGTATCCGGCAGCGAGGCACGCTTCGGATTGCCCTCATCATCCAGATGGTTCATATCCTCCAAATACGGGCCATATCGACCGACGCGCACATGCAAACCGTCGCCGATCTCGATCGTATTGATCTCGCGAGCGTCGATTTCACCCAACTGCGCGACCTGCTGCTGCAAGCCGGCATGCGCCTCGTCCGCAGACTGCGCGGCACCCTCACCGGAACCGAAATAGAAGCGGGTCAGCCAATTCCTGCCGGTCTCCTGACCGCTCGCGATCTGGTCAAGACCGCTTTCCATATCGGCAGTGAACTCGTAATCCACATACCGCGGGAACTTCGTTTCCAGCAATTTGACCACGGAGAACGCGAGCCACGACGGAATCAACGCACGACCGCGCTCATACACGTACCCGCGATCGATGATCGTGGAAATAATGCTCGCGTACGTGGACGGGCGGCCGATTTCCTTCTGTTCCAACGTTTTCACGAGCGACGCTTCGGTGTAACGCGCCGGAGGCTGAGTTTCGTGTCCGTCGGCACCAACCGCCACCGCGGCGAGCGCATCGCCCGGATTCATCGGCGGCAGCGACACATTGTCATCCGACTTCTTATCCGCTTTGCTGGATTTACCGGATTGCGCAGCCTGTTCAACGCTTCCAGCAGCATCGCCCTTCTTCGATTCGGCGGACGCTCGGCGGCCCTCACCGGTCGCCTTCATAAAGCCGGGGAACTCGATAACAGTGCCGGAAGCCTGGAACATGGCTTCCCCATTCGATTCGGTCGACGCGGACAGTCGCACGGTTGCCGTGGAACCGGTTGCGTCTGCCATCTGGCAGGCAAGCGTGCGCTGCCAGATCAGCGTGTACAGTTTGAGCTGGTCGACCGGCACTTTGCTTGCGATTTCCGCAGGGTCACGGAATTTCGCGCCCGCCGGCCTGATGCATTCGTGGGCTTCCTGCGCGCCTGCCGTCTTTGTGGCATATTGTTTCGGCGCGTCCGACAGATAGTTTTCGCCGAAATGCTTGACGACCGCTTCGCGTGCGGCTGCTATCGCCTCTTGCGACAGCGTCACCGAATCGGTACGCATGTAGGTGATATAGCCGTTTTCGTACAATCCTTGCGCCGCACGCATGGTCTGACGCGAGCTCATGCCGAGACGATTGCCGGCGGTCTGCTGCAATGTGGACGTAGTGAACGGTGGAACCGGACGGCGACGGTACGGCTTGGTTTCCATCGACGCAACAGTAAACGTTGCAAATTCCAATGCCTGCGCAATCGCAGAAGCCTGCGCCTCGTCCAACTGCACGACCTGATCCTTCGCACCGGCCGCAGTCAGCTTGCCATCGGCGCCGAAATCCTTGGAACCAGCCAAACGACGGCCACCCAACGACACCATACGAGACTCGAACGCAACATTATTGCCATCGGCATCCGGCGCCTCCAACGTTGCGGTGACATCCCAATACGGGGCACGCACGAACGCCATACGCTCGCGCTCGCGCTCCACGATCAAACGCGTGGCGACGGACTGCACACGGCCCGCGGAAAGACCCGGCCCAACCTTGCGCCACAGCACCGGAGAAAGCTCATAGCCGTACAGGCGGTCCAGAATACGGCGGGTTTCCTGGGCGTCGACCATGTCGTCGTCAACGTCGCGAGTATTGTCAAGCGACGCTTTAATAGCTTCCTTCGTGATTTCGTGGAACACCATGCGTTTGACCGGCACTTTCGGCTTGAGCGTCTGTACCAGATGCCAGGCGATGGCCTCTCCCTCGCGATCCTCATCGGTTGCGAGGTACAGGGTGTCGGCTTTTTTCAACGCGCTTTTCAGCTCGGACACGGTTTTCTTCTTGTTGCCGTCGACGATGTAGTACGGCTTGAATCCGTCTTATCACGGGTTTCGTCCGGCTTTTTGCTGTGCCACGTCAACGCCGAACTTGCCGAATTTGGTTTTGTCGGCGGCCGGCACCTGGCTCGGCTGCGCAAGATCTCGAATATGGCCGACCGAGGCCATCACCGTATATTCGGAGCCCAAATACCCACCGATTTTCTTGGCCTTGGTGGGAGACTCCACAATCACGAGCTTGCTGCCGGTAGCCATAGCCACTCCTTATTACTAGCGTTTGCAACGCAATAATACTCACTGACCGTATGCAGTTGGCAAACCGTCCGTGTGGCGCGAGCGACCGGTGCCGGAAATTTTCGGCGTGATCGTACGTTTTGCCGTCAGCGTTTCGGAGGGGCCGGAGGTGCGCCGACAAGCCCAAGTTTCGTCAATGGCGAGGCGGTCAGCTGACGCATGGTCAACACCAGCCCGAACACCAACGACGCAACGGAAGCCGTCAGAATCACCGTGGAAAGGTGCGCACCGGAATTCGTCCATTCCGCACTCATCGCAAGTCCCGGCTGAATCTGCCAAATAATGTATGCGCCATACAGGGTGCCGAGCACGCCGAACGTCAGCAGCACGCTGCCGACGATCTGCACGGAAGGCGACGACGCACGCGAACCGGGCTCATCCATGCCGTTCGCAAACGTCGCGGCAAGCGTGATCATTGCCACTCCGCCGACGATCAGCAACGCCATGATCACGTCGGTCGGCCGGTGCCACTGTCCCGCAATCACCGACAATCCGACGAGTACCGCATACAGCCAGCCGATCACGGCAACGAGCGCACGGCATACGCGAGGCACGGCGCATAGTAGGATCATTCCTGCCGCGGCGGCGAGTATGACATGCCCGGAAGGCGCGGAATTATTGGGATTTGATTCCAGATTGATTAAGTACGGACGTGGCAGCAGCGGCTTCAGCAACTCTGCTGCGGCAAAGCAGATTCCGCCGAATACCGCCAGTTGAGCAATCAACAGCCATCGTTTTCTTACGATGAGTACGGCGAGGGCGATTATCGACATAATCGCGCTTGTTGCGATTACAACGGTGGAAATGGTGAAGACATGCACGACCGGTTCCAGCCATCCCGGCAGGGCCGCATCGAATTTCGACCAGACCATGTCTTCATAGCTTTGGCCTTCCATCGTGCGCACGCCCAACCACCAGACGCCCACCGCGGCGGCAAGCAGCAGCAGACCGAACACCACGCTGAGCATAATGCTCGACACGCGCGGATGACGGGTCAGCGGATCGGCTTTGGCAAGCCCTTCGCTCACTTCACGTGGGGAAAGCACCTGTCCGATCGGATCAGACGGCGGCTGCGGCACGGGAACGGGCGCGACCGGCTGTTCCAGCATATTCGCGGACTTGTGCGGGTCTCGGATGATTGGCTTGAATTCGTCGGTCATAATCATCGAGAATACGGCATTGGCTCTACGGTATGCGCGAATGGCATGAAGATATAAGAAAACCTCCACGCACCCGGAAGAGGCCACTTACCCTTGCTGCATTCCTGCCCTGGGGGAGTTGGGTGACGTACCGCCACGCGGAGGCAAAGACCAGTGTACACCATGCCCGGACCGAACCGCGCCGCAAGCCGCACGAACCGCGCCGCAAGCCGCGCCACAGGCCGCGCACGAACCACACAGACCATGCCATGATCCGTGGAGCAGCCAGCCCCACGACCAGCGACACAGGGAAATCAAACGTCAAAATGCCGCTTCCCCAAGAGCATCCCGCGTTAAGGAGGGCGGACGGGTATGCTTGATGAGGAATCGCACACGAATATTGTGTGTTTGTTTTAAGTTCGGAAGGTTGTTCTTATGACTGAAGCGGTGGAATATCCCGATCTGGTGGTCGTGGGCGCGGGCCTGTTCGGCCTGACCGTGGCCCAGCAGGCCGCGGAGAGGCTCGGCGTGCGCGTGGAGATCATCGACGTGCGCGACCACATCGGCGGCAACGCGTACAGCTACATGGACGAGGAGACCGGCGCGGAGATCCACAAGTACGGCGCCCACCTGTTCCACACGTCCAACAAGCGCGTGTGGGACTACGTGAACAGGTTCACCTCGTTCACGAACTACGTGCACCGCGTGTACGCCACGCACGACGGCGAGGTCTACCCCCTGCCGATCAACCTGGGCACCATCAACCAGTTCTTCCGCGCGCACTACACGCCCGCCGAAGCCAAGGCGCTCGTGGCCGAGCAGGCCGGCGAGCTGGCGGGCAAGGATCCCCAGAACCTCAACGACAAGGGCATTTCGCTGATCGGCCGCCCCCTGTACGAGGCGTTCATCAAGAACTACACGGGCAAGCAGTGGCAGACCGATCCGAAGGACCTGCCAGCGGGCATCATCAACCGCCTGCCGGTGCGCTTCAACTACGACAACCGCTATTTCAAGGACACGTGGGAGGGCCTGCCGGCCGACGGCTACACCGCGTGGATGGAGCGCATGATCGACGATCCGCGCATCCATGTGACCCTGGAGACCGATTTCTTCGACGGGTCCCAGCCGTACAACAAGGCGGCTTTGGCCGCGG
>ENA-OPCL01001779-OPCL01001779.1-human-gut-metagenome-genome-assembly--contig:-NODE-1779-length-15257-cov-3.176950_pt1 | contig 15257 bp, 27 predicted proteins | sample MGYA00241251_ERZ501482 | MGnify/ENA primary metagenome ERZ501482 (study PRJEB25962, sample SAMEA2042581) | human gut metagenome | biome: human gut; feature: human-associated habitat; material: faeces... | reverse complement strand
ACAGCCGGAATGAAGTGAACACCAATATATCCGTACTGGACCAACAGATTGAGGAGCAGAAGAAACGCAACGAGCTGGAACAATTGAAAACCGAACAGGCTCTTATCCAGTCAAAAGGTCTTACCAGAGAAATTCTTTACAAACAGTTCATTGACAAATGGGATGGGAAAAGTAGCATATATAGAACTTTCCCAGAAATTATAAAACTTGAAAAATGATTGAAGAATGGGAACTAATAAAAGGGTTAGAAAACAGGTATATGGTTCCTAATTTAGGTAGGATAAAATCTGTTATTTGATCAGAGTACAGAAATAACTTTGTTTACATGCCTGCTCGGTCTGTGAAGATGGGGCGGGCGAATATGGGGCGTAAGCACTGGCTGTGTTCCTTATTATGAGAAGTGCACAATATACGTTGTAAGGGCTTGTTGATTTATGAAGCTTCAATCGGCAAGTTAATCATGATTGCTGGCACTGCCCAATTATGGTTTGGTGGGTTCGATTCCCCTACGCCCCTCATAAATGTGAGCCACACATAAATGGCAAGGGTTAGTAAATAATGGTTGTGCCCCGGAGAATACGCTTCGGGGCTTTTAATTGGAATGAAACATATAAGCAAAAAACAAAGTACAATAAACCGTAAACTTGCAAGGATAAAAAGGGATCTACCGCAGTATTGCTGTATTTGCCACAAATATACATCCACACCACAGTTGATGCACCTGTTACCTAGATCACTTTATCCTGAATACATTACGGAAGAATGGAACTTGCGAATTGGCTGTCCTGAATGCCATAGCAGGTATGACAATGACCGTAATTTCCGTAAACAGCAAAAGGAAATAGTAGAAACAATCCGTCAACACGATGAGCTGGCGGCAAATAGATATTTTGGATTATGATATACGATAAACAAATTATAAGGGGGAAAATCCCTTCAAAGTCGAATTGTTACAAGATAGTAGCATTATATGGGCACGGTTCTTTAGCAAAACAGAATGTACTTAAAAAGTATGAACAAACTTTCTACGCACAATGTGGATTAAGGGACAAGAATATAAAAGGTTTCTTTAAACTAACAGTGGATGTGTATCACGAAAATTTGCGTCCTGATCTTGATAATGCTTTCAAAATTTTACTTGACTGTCTACAAGGATGCAAGGCGATAAAGAACGATCGGCAATGTATGGAGATTAATGCACGAAAGCTGATTGATAAGCTTAATCCAAGGATAGAATTTATAATTGAGGAAGTTGAATTATAATACTAAACTTTTATGGAACAAAACGAATTAAACGAATGGCATAAGTTGTCAGAACAGATTATTGACTTCGTTGTCAATTGCAGCGATAATGTCAAACCATATTCATTGGGCAATTGGGAACCTTAACAGAACACCTAAAAGATTAAGCAATGACAAAGGATAGTTTTATCATATATAAATCTTTCTACAAACCTATATCAAGATTATCAGACAAACAGCTTGGGCGATTATTTCGTGCAATTTTCAAGTATCAACTTGGCGAGGAGGTTACGGTAGAGGAGGACATTGATATGGCATTGGGTTTTTTCATCAATCAATTTGAGATAGACGAAACTAAATATCATGGCATTGTCGAGAGAAACCGAAACAACGGGCGTAAAGGTGGTGCTCCTATAGGGAATTGTAATGCCAAATCAAAACAACCCAAACAACCCAGTGGGTTAAACTCAACCCAAACAACCCAAAACAAGCTTAATGAAAATGATAATGAAAATGATATAGATAAAGAATCTCCTAACGGAGATAAGAAAACAATTCCCAAAAACAAGGAAGTTGATTTGTCTTTTGTTTCGGAAGATTTTAAGAGCATATTCAAGGAATGGCTTGAATACAAGAGAGAAAGAAAAGAAAACTATAAATCGGAAAAATCCCTAAAAATGTGCTACAACCGATTGCTAACATTGAGTGGAAATGATTGCAATAAAGCAAGGCTTGTGGTTGAGCAGTCGATTGCAAGTAATTATGCGGGATTATTTGAATTAAAAAATTATGGAGCAAGACAAAATACAGACATCTACGAGCAGAAGCGAATTGATTCTGAGCGGAGAAAATCTAGACTCATGGCTGAGTTCGCAGAAGCGGATGCAAAATTCCTTGCAGAACAAGAAGCTAAACGAAAAGCAGTTGGCTCTACTGGAGAAATACCCAACACCATCCCGGATGGCGGTTGATTACAATCCTGATTTGCAAGGCAAGCTGGCAAAATCAAATCTTACACTTGCGGATATTGCCTTGAATGATAATATACCTTCGCTTGCAAACATCCGTTCTGTGTACGGTGAAGACAACGCACTTAGGTGGCTGAAAGTACAGTTTGATAGCCTTAACGATTACGCCGAGCAGGGAAAGGGTATAACCGACACACAACTGGATGAACTTTGTATTCTTGTCCTAGGTGAATACTATTGGATGAATTTGGCTGAAATATGCAACTGCATATCCAGATTCAAATTAGGGAAATATGGGCAATTTTATGGAGCTATTGGTCCAATGAAGATTTCATGCTCCCTTCTGGAGTATGTTAAGGAACGTAGGATTGACATTGATCGGCATGAGCGTGAACAATACAGAATCCAACGTGAAAAAGAAATAGAAGAGCGTGGAAATAACAGAATCTCTTATGCTGAATATCAAGAGTTGAAACGCCGGGCTGAATCTGGAGATGAGGAAGCCAGAAAAATGCTGATGTCACCATGAGTATGCCAAAGAAAGTCAAACCGGAAATTGTATATGTCAAATGCCGGAATTGCAAGAATGCCTCGGACTTCGGGGATAATTCTGCGTATTGTAAGGCTAAAGGGCATAGAGTGTGTGCCTGTGACAGATATGGACAAATTTGCAACAGTTTTCTAAAGAAAGAATTATAACGAAAAAGGAGAAATTTATGAATACCGAGATGCAGAGAAAGATACGTGAATGGGAAGCGGAACGCGACAGAAACCTGCGCATACACTGCCCTCTTGTAGCTGCCAAATTCCAAAGGTGGATTGACAAAATTAATAAAAAGGAGAACGAAAGTATTAACCGCATGAAAGGAAATGTAAAGTGAAAATATACAATTATGAAACCAAAGAAAAAAATAATAGATGCCGCCATAGCCAATGGTAGCATAGATAGATTGAATATGCTGCTTTCAGCCGCTCACCTGTTGAATTGCGAAGCCAATAACTTAGTAGAGGAAGCGAGCGATTTAATGGCAGAGAACTCCCTTCTGCTTGGAGATTTAAAAAAGTTGCACAATGACTTTGTAAAAGTTGCCGATAAGTATTTCAAGGAGTTCTCCACCCTCATTACTACTGATACCGCCAAGATGGATATGTTCTCTGACCTTGATGGATTTGATAAGGCATTCAGAGAGTGGGCTAAAGTACCGTCAGAGTGGAAACCTAGAGAAGTTTGTAGGAACCATTAATTAAAAGTAATACAGAAATAAACAAGAATCATGAAAAGAGAATTAACACCTGAGAATATTCAGGAACTGAAAGAGAATCAAATATTCGTTTTTGGAAGCAATATGAACGGCAATCACGCCGGAGGTGCAGCTAGATTGGCAGTTGAGAAGTTTGGTGCAATTATGGGGCAGGCAGAAGGAATACAAGGTCAGTCCTATGCTATCCCTACGCTGGACAAGGATATGCAGAAAGTAACTGAAGAAGAACTGCTGGTATTTTTAGAAAACTTCGGGAATTACGCTAACGGGCATCCGGAAAAGGAATTCCTCCTAACTGCCATTGGCACCGGGATAGCCGGATTTGACGCCAGCTACATGGCGTACATGGTACTTAGGGCAAACCTGCCGGATAACGTTACCTTACCAAAGGAATTTGTCAAAATCAAAGGCTACAAAGGTTTTAACCCCGATTTGACATGTAGGGATTTCCAATACGAAGAAGGTAAGGACTATGAAGAAACAGGCGATATAATGGCTTGCGGTAACGGATTTCACTTCTGCCTCCATCCGTTGGACGTGTTCGGTTACTATCCACCTGCCGAAGTTGGTATGAATAAGTTTCACGAGGTTGAGGGAACTGGCGATATGGACGTAGATACGGATGATACGAAAATTGCTTGCTCAAAAATCCACATAGGAGCTGAACTAAGTATTAAGAGTATTGTAGACGCGGCCGTTAAGTTTACGTTTGAAAAATGCAAGTGGAAGAAGGGTAAGACAGCCACAGGCGACCGAGGTGCAGCATCAGCCACCGGCTACCAAGGTGCAGCATCAGCCACAGGCGACCGAGGTGCAGCATCAGCTACCGGCAAGGATAGCATTGCTCTTGCTGCCGGATACGGGTGTAAGGCTAAGGGAGCTATAGGTTGCTGGATAGTCCTCGCAGAGCGTGGAGAATGGAACGGTAATACCTACCCGATTAAGGAGGTCAAGGCGTTTGAAGTTGATGGGGAAAAGGTTAAGGCTGACACATGGTATATGCTAGTCAATGGACAGCTTAAGGAGGTTTAGTGGAAGTAATATAATTAAAATAGAGAAAGAAATGAAGCAAAGTAAATTGACTCATGGCTCTCTGTTTAGTGGCATTGGCGGCTTTGAATTAGGAGCTGAAATGGCAGGGATTGACACTTTGTGGAATTGTGAGATTGAAAAATTTCAAGGTGAAATATTAAAAAACAAATTTCCTCATGCAGAAAGATACACAGATATTACAAAAACAACCGGACTCCGATATGTGGACATCATTAGTGGAGGATTTCCGTGTCAAGACATCAGCGTTGCCGGAAAGCGTGAAGGTATTAAAGGGAAACGATCCGGCTTATGGAGTGAGATGTATAGAATTGTACGGGAGGTTAGACCTAAGTACGTCATCATTGAAAATTCGCCAGCTCTCGTTATTTCCGGTTTCGAACAAGTCTTATGCGACCTTTCCAAAATCGGGTATGATGCGGAATGGCAATGTATATCAAACTACGCTTTTGGATACCCGCACAAAAGGGAAAGACTTTACCTTATTGCCTACTCCAACGAAATCGGATTACAAAGCGACGTATGCAAATGTAGAAGCATTAACTCGATATTTAAACAGTGGACATCAGATACGAGTGTCGGATATACTTGTGCAAAAAGGATTCTTGAAATCCCAGCGCATAGCACTGTTAGAAATGATGATGGGTTTCCCAATTGGTCACACAGAGTTGGAAGTATCGGCAACGCAGTAAATCCAACAGTGGCAAAGTATTTATTTGAATGTATTAAGATTTTCGATAAACAATTAGAGTAAAACAGATCAGGAATGAACACACAATTTGAACGGTCAGCATGCGCTACCGATGAATGGTACACACCGAAAGAAATTATAGATGCATTAGGAAAGTTTGATTTAGATCCATGTGCTCCAGTTAACCCACTTTGGGAAACAGCCACACAAATGTATGACAAGAATGATGATGGACTATCGCAAGAATGGAAAGGTCGTGTATGGCTCAATCCGCCTTACTCTCGTCCTCTTATTGAACGGTTCGTTAATCGGTTGGCAGAGCATGGAAACGGTATCGCTTTACTTTTCAATCGTTGCGATTCAAAGATGTTTCAAGACACAATTTTTGAAAAAGCAACGGCGATGAAGTTTTTGCGCAACAGAATCAGATTCTATCGTCAAGACGGAACACGTGGAGATTCACCCGGTTGTGGTTCCATCTTAATCGCTTTTGGCGAGGATAATGCGGAGATATTAAGGACTTGTAATATAGCAGGTAAGTATGTTAGAATCAATTAGAATGACAAAAAACATGAATAAGGAAGAATTTCTGAGCAAAAGAGACGCCATTGATTTAAGGCTAAAAGAATTGAATGGCGAAAAGGAACAGCTGGAAAAGGAATACATTGAATCCAACCAAGGGTTCCCTATTGGAAGCAAGGTCTGTATAACGGTCCCGTCCCATGAAAGGTTTTCTCCTTTGAGCAATGAAAGGATATTGGTCCCCGAAGCGAAGAAGTTAGCCTATATTGCAGATTATGAGATTGATGATAACGGAGAGGTTGTTCCCTCTTTAAGACAGTTGGATTGCAATGGGGGTATGTCAGAAATGCCTTTATATGTTAATTTTAAAAAGGTTATAATTGAATTAGCGTAAATTATGAAACAGAAGTTAGAAGAAGCGGCAAAGAACGCAATCCACGATTATTATAAATGCAACGGTGAATATCCATGCGGAGAACGTGACTATTGCGAACATTGTAATGGTCATAATACAGCATTCGATTGTTGCGAATGTGGCGCAGATGAGTTTAAAGAAGGATTTATTGCTGGTGCCGAGTGGCAGTCAAATCAGATTAAATCTATCATCCTGGATGATACGTTGACGGATGGGGAAGTTATAGATAACATTAGTGAGCTATTGAACCAACAAGGATGTACTGGAACGGATTAAAGAGAAAGGAGATTAATTATGAAAGAACTTATTGAAAATTTGAATCAATCCGGATTGACGGGATTAGTACGTACATATATAATTGTCGGAGGTATTTTATCTGTCATTGTATTTATTGTGACAATATATATGATTATTAAAATGTCACGTGCTCTTAATGGTAGGAAAAAATCTATGTTGGATTTTCAACGTAGATGCAAAAAAAAGGAAAAAATAACTTGTAACAAGATAAATATGAATAAGATAGAAAAATTGGCTGGAGAATATAACTCCGCCTTTGCTCGACTAGCAGTAATAGAAAGTGAATTGACCAAAGAATGTCAGAAGTACGTTTCTTGGGATACTGTTCAAGTAAGTATTACTGGTGGTGGTGCTCCCATTGTACAGGCAAGAGAAGAGATAGATGCCGTTCCTTTGGAGGACTTTGTTGACCATGTAAATAAATATGGCAACATGTCAGAATGCGCCTACGGACATTTAGCTTGTATTTGATTTAAAACAGAACAAATATGAAAAAAGTAACGATAATATGTGATGCATGCGGAAGAGAGATACAGCCATCGTATTTCCGCAGCGCAAGATTGGATTTCAAGATAGACGAATGGGGTGGCGGCTCTGTTGGTGGAAGGGAAGATATATTCATCCAAGAAGCCGACTTATGCTCGGAATGTGCCCATAAGTTACAGAGATTTATAGAAAACGAATTGAACATTCAACCACATCACCCCTAATTGATTGAATTATGAAACAGACAGTAGAAGAAGCAGCAAGGGGAAATATCTTGTTTAATCACAGGACAGTTGACAGGACTTTGTTTGGTAAAGATTTGGCAAGGTTTGGAGAGATAAATTTCATACAAGGTGCCGAATGGCAATCCAAGCAATCCCCGTGGATAAGCGTTAAGGAACGGTTGCCGGAAGATACAAACGAAAAATTAGTGGCGCTTGAAGATGGAACAATAAGAATAGCGCATTATGATGAAGATTACAACGAAGATATGGAATATCACTTTTGGTATGACTGCGCTGCAAGTGAGAGTTATCATAGAGATGATGTAATCTATTGGATGTCAATACCGTCTTTCGATGAGATACTAGAATCCAACAGGGATGTACTTGAACGAATTAAAGAGAAAGGAGATTGAGATATGGAAGTAAAGAACGGAATATATCTGTGCGATGTGATGGGTTGTTTCTGTTTTGTCAATCGTGGTAAATTAACGGAGATTAAAACGAAGGAGGAATAACTATGGGATTTACAACACCGTGCTTTATACGCAAAAATACACAGGAACTTCAGAGAGGGCTGGAAGAGTTGGGGTATAACATACTTAATTCTGGTAATACAACCTTAGATGCACATAATTATGACGGAAAGGGAAGTCATAAAAGTATCGAAGAAGGGAAAGCTATTATAACGTCTTATGGTAATTTATATGGAGTGATATATAATGTAGATACTGTCACTAAGAAAGGACGTATTGATTGCGGAACGAATGAAGAACTATTCCTAGCTATCGCTGCATTAAGGGATGATAGTAACTACATGCAGTGGTTTATAACAGATTCCATTCTTAGCGTTTCTTATGACGATTCTATTGGTAACGATCATTATTTCAAAGAGCCAAAAGGCATTATGTTCTTTTGGGATGAAAATTGGGATAATGCAACCATTATTTCAGGACGTTATCACAAAGCTACCGTAGACGAATTGATTGAACACTTTAAAACAAAGGAGGAACAATGAAAGCAAGAGTAAAATCAACAGGAGTTTTGGTAGATGTAATTCCCCAATTAAACATCAACTCTCCACATAGCGGAGATTATTTATATGTGTGTGATAACATGGTTTACAGAGAATGCGAACTTGATTTTTTGAATGTTGGGAATTTAGTAATTGATTGGGAACAACGTAGGTACGAATTAGCGAAAGATATTATTAAGGCTGTTGTAGCAGATGACTGTGGGGGTAATTCTGATGCACTCGCTAAATATGCGGTTAATTGCGCTGATGCACTAATTAAAAGATTAAAGGAGGTAAATAATGGATAGCGTACAGACGCAAACACTTTCCATTAACGGAGATGGAGGTGGTGAAGCGTATATTGACTTTTGTGATGGACAATTATGTGTTTCTGTTGTTATAGAAGGAAAACAGGCGGATTTTCACTTTGAGCCTGTTACTCTACGAATGTTTGCCCATGCTTACAAACTGCATTGTGAAGAATGTGAAAATAAGAAAGGAGAATAATATGAAAGTGTTAAGAGATAAAACTCCTGTCGCTCGTAAAGAGCACAGGTGCAATTTTTGCGGTGGAGTAATTTCCGTTGGAGAAAAATACAACAGACAGACCAATGTTTATGACGGTCGTGTTTATGACTGGGTATCCCACTGTGAATGTTCCGAGTTAGCCTGTGAACTTGATATGTATAATGATTGTGACGAAGGAATTGATGGTGATGTTTTTGTTGACAGCCTAAATCAGTATGTTTACGACAATCATTATGACGATAAAATAGATGATATTGCGAAGGATTGGCAATTACCACGTTATGAATTAGTAAAGAAAGTGTTGAATGAATTAAAAAAGAAATAGTTATGACCGAAGAACTTGTAACATTAGAAACTGCGAAGTTGCTAAGAGAGAAAGGGTTTAATGAGTATTGTAAAGATATTATTAAAGAAGATAATAATCGGATAATGCAATCTGTGTTCCGAACGAATAAGGATTTGCCAAAATTGTGTTATAGTCGTCCCACTCAGTCCATTGCACAAAAGTGGCTACGTGAAACCAAAAACCTGCATATCGGAATATCTTATATGTATGAAAACTATTGGCTTTACGATATTCTGACAATACCTACCCATGACTTGATAGGATTGTCTGACAGACCTATTGTCCGTTATAATACCTACGAGGAAGCACTTGAAGCAGGGATTAAAGAATGTTTGAAACTTATATGATTATGAGAAAATTCACATATGTATTGGCATCTGCCATCATATCATATCTAATTTGTGTATATGAGTATAATATGTGGGACTTTATTACAGGATTAGAACCTTCGCAAACTTGCGAAAGATTACTCGGATATGTGTTATATTGCGTGATATTCTATTGGGCTGCAAAGCTATTGATTATGATTAAATAAGTATGGAAACAGCAGAATTAATATTTAAATCCGTACTTGCCCCATTAAATTTTTGTACTTTGGCATTTTTACCTTAATTTTGGTAAGCAAGTGTCACAGACGCATGGAGAATAGGTTTGATGAGATAGAAAAATGCGTCCGTCATGTGTCATATCGTAACGACATTGTTTACATCACCCAGCTCTTGGAACTGCAAAGATGTGAATAAATAAGGAACGGTATGAGGAAGCTGATAAGATTGGAGAATAATCAAGGACGAAGAAATCAAATTAGGAATAAGGAAATGAACAATATTAATTTAAACGAATTGCGCGATCGCGCTTATAAAACCGCTTGTAAACACGGTTTTCACGATGAGGAATTGAGTAATAAACACTACCTTTGTATAGTTATATACGAACTTATGGAAGCTGTGGAAGCAGATAGGAAAAAGCGATTTGCAAAAGTTCCAGTCGATAAAAAAGGTACAATATTTGACGAACGGACTTTTCATTATCAAAATAAGTATTTTGCGGAAAACTTTGAAGCATATATCAAAGACCGTGTGGAAGACGAACTTGCCGATGCAGCTATACGCCTGCTTGATTTGTGCGGATTGCGTAAGATAGACATCGAGGATTTTACGGAAGAAATGTTATACGAGGCGGAGGAAAGTTGCGAGGATGAGACCTTTACAGAAAGTATATATGCTATATCCACAATTCCCATCAGATATGCGTATGAATATGACTATCCATTAGAAAAGCAATTAAATGGCATGCTATTGGCTATTTTCGGGCTTGCCAACCATTTGGACATAGACCTCACATGGCACATCAATCAGAAGATGAGATACAATGAATTGAGAGAAAACAAAAATGGGAAAAAGTATTGAGCAACAATCTAAAAACAATAAGACGATGAAGGTTAACATTGAAAATTTACGCCAATCGGTTATGATGCCGACTAAAGAAGACATGGCAGACTGGACCAACGGCTTGTATCTAATCTACGAAGACGGACATGCAGAACCGTTTACCGGCGATAACTTCAAAGATTGTGTACGATACATCGGATTAAAGCACAAAGACGTATCGTTTGCCATCTCGTTGACGGAGCATAAGGATGTTCAGTTGCTTGACAATGACAGCCGAGAGGAATTTGGAAATCAAATCTATTATGGGCGTGAATGTGATGCACTATTTGATATGAATGGACAGCGTAACACTGCTCAACTGATTGAGCGAAATCCTAAACTGTCTAATCTGCTGAAAGATGACGAATATATCCCATCATTAGGACAGCTTAATTTAATGGCTCATTATCAAGATAATATAAACGATGTGCTGAGGTACATAGGCAAAGAACCGTTATCCTCCACATGGTATTGGTCCAGTACTGAGTACAGTCTCAGCCTCAGTTGGTACGTACACTTCTTCAGTGGGCAGACGAGCAACGGCGACAAGTGCTACAGTTACAGGGTGCGGGCAGTAGCAGCATTCACTTTGTGAACTACCGCTAAACTGAAGATTTAGGGGTTTTCAAATGCGAGTCCTTATAAAGTAACCATTTTTTTGGGGGAGGGATCATTCTTAATCGGGTGGTCCTCTTTTCTTCACACTAACAAGCTATGGACAATCAAATGATAGGTAGTTCATCCCAAATATCCCATAAACTTCAATTAGCCGCACAACAAAGCCACCTTCATCAAAACGACAAAGGGAATCATTTTACAAATCCACCTCTCTAAACGTTCCATTGTATCATGGCTAGCAGTTGGCAGAATACCCAATGAGGAATATCATCCGATTGCTCAAGCAATATGTTCAACTTATCATCTTTCATATTATGTTAACATAAAAAAAGCGGTAAAACCGTTGGGAATTACCGCTCTGATTTATTTTGAATCAACAAGACTTTATTGATATTTGCCTTTTAAGTTTTCGGTGAATATTTTTCAATAGATATGCCTAGAAATACATTCTTGTCAAATTGTAGCCAGAAAAGATGTCAAACTTTCCATATCATCAAATTCTTTTATTTTAGTATCATCAGTCTTTCTAACTCTTTTTTTCTTCCTACTTTCAGAAACAACAGATAGCATATTTTGCACAACACCACTGGCATTGTGTAATTGAATAATATGTTTTTCTACTAAGATACATAGTTCATCAGCGAATGATCTTGAAATAAAAGAAACATCGCTTAAATCAATTATAGAACCACTATGCTCTGCTATTTTTTCTCGTAAAATTTCAGCATTAGAACGTGAGCGTATTTCAGATCCTAATAGATCATGAAGCTTAATTATTTCTTTCATAATACCTCCTATTTTATATACTTCGTATAATCAAATTCTTCACTAACTGTCAATGGTATTCTCATAAGTATAATCGTGCCATTCCAATTAATAGTATCAGGCAATTTTACATAATCACTTCCACCAGATGCATCATGCCTATGAAATGCCCCTCCTGATAACATAAAGAATGCTCCTCCAAGACCTTCCACAATCATACTTTTAGTAGATGATATACCAAATCCTCTACTTTCAGCATCGGGAAGATCTTTAGTCGAATATCCTTCATTTGCATATTTCAATGCTTCAGCTTCATTGTCACCTATCTTATCAAGCATCTTTTGTGACTTGACATAACTTCCATAAATTGTTATTCCATCATCAGCAATGCATATATCCAAACAATTCTCACGTTTCAGATATTGCGTATATATATAACCATAATCACTATCAGAATGTTGATTTATATTGCAAATTAACTCACTAATCAAATACGAAAGTGGAGTTTTAAGTTTTAAATCTAAATTTTTCTGTTTTTCAATAACTCCTTGAATAATGGTCTGCATTGAATCTATATTCTTATTCAATCGACTAAAGCGACATATAGGGATATAACTTTTCCCTAAATATTCTTTCAACGCACTATTTAGGTCCATGTCATCTTTTATCGTCAGCATATCAAAGAACTTAACACATTCTAAATAGTTTTTCATATACCCAACCACATTTTTACACTGTACGTTCTTGCATTTGCTTTTATATATGGCAAATGGGAACAAAAAAAATGGATGGAAAAATGAGGTTTTTGAAAAATCCCAAACAGGAACATCATTATCCCTTATTTGTTCATTCGCAAAAATGACAGAAAATAAATGGTTAAAAACACTACCTATCCGTTCATCTCTATCCGCATTTGGAATATTAATTACCTTATTCATAGTACAAGAAAATAATACTAATATTTACAGAAAGATATCTAATTACGGTATTCCTGTAAATTTCTTATTATAGTGCAAGATAATGCTGTTGTACATACCAGTACTCCTATATGACGCAAATATAGGCAATTATATCAATATGACAATACCAAAGATGGCTATTAACACTTTAAATTTAGCGGTAATTCCAACAAGTCAAAGAACGCTTCTGTTCGATTATTATTTTTCCATTCCCTTTCTGCAATGTTCACACAAGAATTTCTTGGCAACAGGAAACATCTTCTGACCGACATATCCGCTGAGATATTGTGCTTCCTCTCCATAAGGGTCAATTCCGAAAGCCTTGGAGATATGCCGGCATAAATGACCTTTTTCGTGGTCCCACGAATTTTGAAATTGTTCGGGGGTAGAAGTCAAAGAGAGCACCATTACCGTCTCTCTTCTCCTGTAGTCCGAATAGGTAAGTCCGGTATTCATCCTGCCTTCTGTCAGGTTGCGATACGCACGTTTGAGGGAATCCCCCCTGCATCCTATACGGTACAGGTCGGTAATGATTTCCTTAGCCCAATAAGTGTGTACCGCATAATACACCTTGACGTGCCAATCCCCATATTTCGGTATGTAGAACTCCTGAACAATCATATAACATCAGACCAAATTACAGGAACTCCTTTACCGATGCAGGTGGCAAAGAATTCATCAAACGCCCTGCAAGGGTCCCCATCAATATCATCAAGGTAGCACTTTATATGTTTGCACAAATGTGCTTCGTCAACCAATGATTTTTTGAAAAAATCCGCTTTCAACATATTTGCAACATAGGCAACGTCATATCCTTTGTCGTGTTCGATGGTAATTCCGTTTGCTTTGAGCATATCGTCTACCTCATCTTTACTCCAAGGGTCAAGTTTCTTTTCCTTGCCTGTTGCCTCGTCTTTCACTTTCATTTTTGAAACAGCCCATTCGTAAAGTTTTTTACTGAAATGGAATCCGTATGATTCCAGGTATTCTTGCATCCCTGATGGGAATTTGCTATATGTATCTAATCTTTGTTCCATAGCCTTAATTTAAAAAGAGGGGCGTTTTACCCCTCCTGTTATTAATAGAATTCACCGTTAGAGCGTCTGCGTCTGCGTTCGCCCATTTCATCCATACGCGGATATTCAGGAAAGTATCCGGGGTATCTGCGTTCATCCATGCCGGATGAGTTTCCACCACCTGAATAACTTCTTCCACCATCACGGAAACCCATCTCTCCGCGCATCTCTCTCATGGCTTTTTCGTAACCTTTGCGGCAGCCTTCCTTGTAGGCTTCCTCCACTTCGTCACCTCTCATACCGAAGCCGTGTCCGTAATCGTCACGCCCTTCTTCTAATATTTCCCACATTCCCATAATCATTTCTTGTTTTTAGATGCTTCAACCACTCCGAGCTGTTCCATTAACTTCTGATTCTGTGCAATGAGGTCAGCCATATTTTTGCTCATTTCCTGCATGTTCTTATCCATATTGGACATTTGCCCTTTCAATGCGGATATTTCCTGCTCCTGCTGTTGCTTGGCTGCAAATTCAGGGTTCAGCATGGCAAGCATTTGGTCACATACCCTAAGAAAGTTCTGATGATATTCCACACTTTTTAGGACATCCTCACTTTTCTGCTTCATGGTAAGGACCTCAGTATTCATTTCGTCTCTTGACCCTGTAATCAGCATCCCTGTCTTAATATCATCGGCAATATTGGCATTAGCCGGTATCTCTTGCAAATTGACATTCTGTCCGTTTATATTCACGACAAAATCAATAACCTGTACCGGCTGCGGATAAGGCATGTTGGGAACAGTCTTATATATGGTTTTTATGGGGCTTACATTAACGACCTGCCCACATTCCAAACTTGGATTTGCACCTCTATGAAGAAGATATAATGTACTGTTTACTCGTAAGTTCTGAAACATGATTGTTTGATTTTAAAGGAGTGTGGCTATTCCCATTTGGGAAACCACCACAAAACTCCATGTTAATTATTACTTGCTCCGTAAAGAAGCGGTCTCTGCTGTAGAAGCCGGCGCCGTTGTCGGTCTGTATCCTCCATTAACAAGATACAATTCATTGGTATACTTGTTGTAGTGAATCTCATAGATACCGGTTCCAGCCAAGTTTGCAACAGTCACAGGCTCATTGTTATAAGCCATTAACGGTCTTGTATCCCCGTTAGTCCCTATCAGTATCGGAAGGGTTGCAGTCGTACCGGCAGGGATCGCCTGACGAAGATTGACATAGAACCCTCCGACATAATCCCTGTTGCGGAACGCATGGTTAGGAAGCTCCAAAGTCACATTCTCAGTACCGACTGTTACAGCCACCGTAGGAAGAGTGTTGTAATTCACTCTGCCAAGGGAGGGAAACGGGAACGGAAATCCTGTAAAAAAGTTAGGCCACATATCTACCTCCTTTCTCACCGGATT
>ENA-OPCL01001753-OPCL01001753.1-human-gut-metagenome-genome-assembly--contig:-NODE-1753-length-15453-cov-2.660865_pt1 | contig 15453 bp, 11 predicted proteins | sample MGYA00241251_ERZ501482 | MGnify/ENA primary metagenome ERZ501482 (study PRJEB25962, sample SAMEA2042581) | human gut metagenome | biome: human gut; feature: human-associated habitat; material: faeces... | reverse complement strand
TATATAAAAACATTATAAAGCCTTTAGATAGAGCTCGTTATCCCGAACTGAGGTAGGAACTGGCACGTCAACTCATTATTGATGTAGACCGTGACTCGGATGCGTATAACCGCGTATTTGCCGCATTCAAACTTCCCAAAGAAACAGAAGAAGAGAAAAACATCCGCAGCGAAGCGATTCAAAAAGAAACCAAATATGCAGCCGAAGTACCGATGGAAGTGGCACGTATCGTCCATTCCATCCTGCCGATGATTGACGTAGTGGCACGAAAAGGAAACAGCAATGCCGTGACCGATGCTTGTGTGGCTATGATGTGTGCACGAACCGCTATACTGGGCGCATTGCTGAATGTCCGCATCAATCTCACTTCTATCAAAGACGAGAAATTTGTAAAAGAAATGACTGAAGAAGCGGATATGATAGAAAAGACAACGATTGCCGAAGAACAAAAGATACTGGACTATGTGAAAACCGTTTTCTAAAAAAGAAGATTATGAATAACGTATATCAAATAGGTTCCGGCGAACTCACATTCGATATTATCGAACGTATCATCAATGAGAACCTGAAACTGGAACTGGCGTCCGAAGCACGGGAGCGCATTCAGAAGTGCAGGGACTATCTGGATAAAAAGATAGCCAATTCCGACACACCGCTTTATGGTATTACCACCGGATTCGGCTCGCTGTGCAACCGCAATATCTCGTCTGACGAACTGAGCACCTTACAAGAGAATCTGGTGAAAAGCCATGCTTGCAGTGTGGGCGAAGAGATGCCGCATGTCATAGTAAAACTGATGTTTCTGCTCAAGGCACATGCCCTTTCGTTGGGACATAGCGGTGTGCAAGTCATTACCGTACAACGCATCATCGACTTCTTCAACAATGATGTAATGCCCATTGTATATGACCGTGGCTCGTTAGGTGCATCCGGCGATCTTGCTCCGCTTGCCAACCTTTTCCTGCCGCTTATCGGTGTGGGAGATGTATATTATAAAGGTAAGCGATGCGAAGCCATCAGTGTACTCGATGAATTTGGCTGGGAGCCTGTAAAACTGAAAAGTAAAGAAGGACTGGCTTTGCTGAACGGTACACAATTCATGAGCGCCAACGGTGTTTATGCCATCTTGAAAGCGTTCCGACTGAGCAAGAAAGCCGACCTCATTGCCGCTATTTCTCTTGAAGCTTTCGACGGACGTCTTGATCCGTTCATGAATTGTATCCAGCAGATGCGACCGCACCAAGGCCAGATAGAGACAGGAGCCGCATTCCGCCGTATACTGGAAGGAAGTGAAATCATAACTCAGCCCAAGACACATGTGCAAGACCCCTACTCATTCCGTTGTATTCCCCAAGTACACGGCGCTACCAAAGATGCCATTCGCCATGCCGCGTCCGTTTTGCTGACCGAGATCAACTCTGTCACCGACAATCCCACCATCTTCCCCGATGAAGACCTGATTATATCGGGCGGGAACTTCCATGGACAACCTCTGGCACTCGTCTATGATTATCTCGCCATCGCTTTGGCCGAACTGGGGAATATATCCGAGCGTCGTGTGGCCCAGCTTATTATGGGACTTCGCGGACTGCCCGAATTCCTTGTTGCCAATCCCGGACTGAATTCAGGCTTTATGATTCCCCAATATGCAGCAGCCTCTATGGTAAGCCAAAATAAAATGTATTGCTACTCCGCCAGCAGTGATTCCATTGTATCCAGCAACGGACAAGAAGACCATGTGAGCATGGGGGCCAATGCTGCCACCAAACTGTTTAAGATAATGGACAATCTGGAACATATACTTGCCATCGAACTGATGAATGCAGCTCAAGGTATCGACTTCCGGCGTCCGCTCAGAAGCTCTCCATACATTGAAAAATTCCTCTCGGTTTATCGCAAGGAAGTACCTTTCATCCGCGAAGACATTGTGATGTACAAAGAAATACATAAGACTGTGGCTTTTTTGAAACGTCACCAGGTGGATTATTAAGTTATTATTTCACTATCTTTGCAGGCAAAAAAGAACAAAGTATGAATAGCGACAATAAAGAAGAAATGTTTCCCATTGTGGATGAACAAGGAAATATTGTGGGAGCTGCCACACGAGGCGAATGTCATGACGGCAGTAAAAAACTTCATCCGGTAGTGCACCTCCACGTATTCAACAGCAAAGGTGAACTTTACCTGCAAAAACGACCGGAATGGAAAGATATCCAACCCGGCAAATGGGATACTTCAGTAGGCGGTCATGTCGATTTGGGCGAAAGCGTAGAAATGGCACTCCACCGTGAAGTGAAAGAAGAACTCGGAATTACCGACTTCACCCCCGAACTGCTGACTAATTATGTTTTTGAGTCCACTCGCGAAAAAGAACTGGTATTCTCACACAAAACCGTTTATGATGGTCCCATTACCCCCAGTGAGGAACTGGCCGGAGGACGCTTTTGGACATTAGACGAAATTAGAGCCAATATGGGAAAAGATATTTTTACACCCAACTTCGAAAACGAGTTCCGTAAATTGGGCTTCTGAAACTTCTTTTTCATAAAAAGGGGCAAATTCTTGACCTGTATCAAGAATTTGTCCCTTTAGTGTATATTTTGACCTCATAAGTATACAACAGAAAACAAAAGCACGTAATTTTGTGTTGTAAAACATAGAAAGAAAGGATAACGAGATTATGAAAAAGGTAAAAAGTATTGTGATGAAAGTCCTGGCTATGATGGGTGAAAACGAAGTAAGAGCTTGGGGCATAGGCATTAAATAATATAAATGCCATCATTTTAATCAACAAAGAAAGGATAACATTATGAAAAAGTTAAAAGAAATCATTAAGACAGGTCTTATTGATATGGGAAATGGTGCCCTACGTGCTTGGGGATACGAAATCAAGTAACTGTCATACTTGATTAGAGAACTTTATTTAAACCTCAATAGTATAAAGGAGAGTAATCCAATGGATTATTTTCCTTTTTTATTTATCAGATATCTTATTTACTACAAATAATTAGGAAATGCGATAAGTATTTTAAGAACTTATCCTATTTTCTTCATTCACTAACAGCGGCAAAGATAATAATATTATTGATTTATTCACTATTATTAAGCTCAAAAAGATAAAATTATCTCATTCCCGTTTCACTATCTTAATTATCCGATGCTGTTTCTATAATTTTTCACACTTTATCTTTATGTAATAAAGCATCATTACGGTATATAAAAGGTAGAAAACAAGAAGCTAAAAAAAGCTCTTTTTCACAATAAATACCACCTGTAGCTACTTCTGACAAATAGGATAAGTTCTTAAAATACTTAGCAAATACTCCTTAATTCATTAGCCTTTCAAATCTATTATAGTATTATTAACTCTATGAAACACTTATGAAAATTAAGACTTTAACCCAAAGAGGTAAGTACACATTATTAGCCGGTGTACTTGGAATGAGTTCAATTCCTTCCTCTGCCATTCCTACCGGTATGGCTGATGTTTCACTCCCAACCGTAGCACAACAGACAGCCAAAATCAAAGGAAAAGTTTTGGATGCCAGAACCGGAGAACCGGTTATCGGTGCCAATGTCGTTGTAAAAGGAACGACAAACGGTAGTATCACCAATTTTGATGGCGAATATGAATTGACAGCACCGATTGGCTCTACTCTCAGTATCTCTTTTATTGGTTACAAATCAATAGAAGTGAAAGCAACCGGTGGCTTGCAAACAATCAAATTGGACGAAGACTCTGAAGCGCTGGATGAAGTCATAGTAGTAGGTTACACAACTCAGCGCAAAGAAAGTTTAACCGGTTCTATGAATAACATCAAAAGCGAGAAGTTGAAGGACATAACCACACCATCGGTAGAAAATTTATTGAATGGTAAAGTTCCGGGAGTATATGTGGCTCCGGGATCAGGCCAACCCGGTTCCAGTGGTGCGGTAGTTATCCGTGGACAAGCCACACTTAACGGTACGACTTCTCCACTCTGGGTTATTGACGGTGTTATAGTAGGCTCGGACGCCGGACAATTAAATCCTGCGGATATTGAAAGTATGACTATTTTAAAAGATGCCGCCTCCACTGCCATTTACGGTTCTCAAGGTGCAAATGGTGTCATTGTAGTTACAACCAAAAGCGGACGAGCCGAAAAAATGACTATCGAAGCTTCTGTAAAATTGGGGGTCAGCTCACTGAATAATGGAAATTTGGAAGTAATGAATGGTGCAGAACTTTATGACTATTATGCTTCCTTCCAAAATGCCAATGAAATTTCTTTTCCACGATGGAACAAGGACCTGCGTGACAGTAATTTCAGTTGGTGGGATTTAGCTACCCAAAACGGACTCACACAGGAGTATAATGTATCTTTACGCGGTGGTAATGAAAAGATGCAATCTTATCTATCTGTAGGATATTATGATGAAGAAGGTGCCGTGAAAGGATATGATTACAGTCGGTACAACTTCCGCTTGAAGACTACATACAAACCATTTGACTGGTTGACAATCAAACCTGCACTCAGCGGTTCACTTCGAAATATTGATGACCGCCAATACTCTGTCACAGCTATGTATTCCATGCTCCCATGGGATAGTCCCTATGACAAAGACGGCAACTTGGTTCCTCACCGCTACAGTGGTTGGGTAAACACTCAGCAAACCAACTACCTATACGATTTACAATGGAACTATTCAGAGTCCAAATATTACGAATTTATGGGAAGTTTAGATTTTGACATTAAAATAACAGACTGGCTGACATTCTCATCTGTCAACAACTATAAATACATCAACTCTACTTCTCACGGCTATAGTGATCCGCGCTCAAGCAGTGGCGAAAATGTAAACGGGCGTCTCACAGAGTGGAGAGCAGAAGTAACCCGCCGTTATACCAACCAGAAATTATTAATAAACAAAGACTTCGGCAAGCACTCTATCAGCGGATTGATAGCTTACGAATTTAATGATTATTATTATAAGAATCTAGATGTCTATGGTACCGGATTTGTACCCGGATTTGAAGTTCTGGATGTAGTATCCAAGCCCGAACGTACTAAAGGCGGTATCAGCGAATGGGCTACTCAGTCTTATTTCACTCAATGGAAATATGTATATGATGGTAAGTATATTGCCGAAGCCTCTATCCGCCGGGACGGTGCATCCAACTTAGGTACGAATGCTAAATACGGCAATCTTCTGTCAGGTAGTGTGGGATGGATTATCAGCCGCGAGGACTGGTTTGATGTAGATTGGATCGATAACCTTAAATTACGTGGAGGTTATGGTACAGTAGGTAACCGTCCTTCTTCACTTTACCCACAATACGACCTGTATTCGGTATCTTCCAGTTATAATGAAAACTCAGGTGCACTTATCAGTGTTATCGGCAACAAAGACTTGACATGGGAAAAAACTTACACCACAAGCATCGGTCTTGACGCTGCATTGTTTAATAACCGTCTGCGCTTTACTTTTGATTTCTATTCAAAAGACACAGACAACATTCTTTATAATGTGCCTGTTACAGGGCTTACCGGAGTGACCAGTGTTTACAGGAATATCGGCAAAATGAAGAACACCGGATATGAAATCTCATTAGGCGGTGATATCATCAGTACAAAAGACTGGTTCTGGAACGTAGAATTAAATATAGGTCACAATAGTAATAAATTAAAAGATCTCTATAAACAAAAAGATACAGACGGAAGCTATGTGGTAAAACCCGTTATCATCAGTGATGGAAGTAGCATTGCCGGTACAGCGCAACGCATCCTCGAAATCGGTTATCCGGTAGATACTTATTATTTAAAGGAATGGGCAGGTGTAAATCCTGAAAACGGTGCTCCAATGTGGTACAAAGATACCAAAGATAGCGAAGGCAATGTCACAGGAAGAGAAACAACCTCTAACTATGCAGAAGCAGGATACTATAAATGCGGTTCAGCAGCTCCCGATTTGTTCGGAGGTTTCTCTACAACTTTAACATGGAAAGGTTTTGACTTGAATGCCGTATTCGGTTACTCTATCGGCGGAAAGATTTATAACTATTCACGTCAAGAATATGACTCCGACGGAACTTATACCGACCGCAATCAAATGAAACTGAAAGACGGCTGGAATCGTTGGGAAAAACCGGGAGATATTGCCACTCATCCCGTTGCCAAATATAATAATCAAGATAAAGGAAACTCTGCATCTTCCCGCTATCTGGAAGACAGCGACTACCTGAAATTACGTTCTCTGACCCTGGGGTACAACTTTAAGCTACCACAATGGGGTATTCAAAATTTACGCGTATTCATGAACGCAGAAAACCTGTTTACAATCACAGATTATTCAGGCGTAGACCCTGAAATTCCGGCCAGTGACGGTTCGGTAATGGGTACTGCCGGCCCTGCCGTTTATCCGTCTGTACGTAAATATATGTTCGGTTTAAATCTTACCTTTTAATCAGTAGAAACAACAATGAAAAAGATATTGACCTTATTATTGGCAGCGGCATCATTGACCGCTTGCGACATAGATCGTTTACCATACAATTCTATGGCTGCAGAACAAATCACCAACGACCCTTCCGCATCGTTGGAATCTCTAATGAACGGTATGTATGCCCAGTTAAAGACATGGTCAGACCCCATGCACCGTTGTGGTGAATATGCCGGTGACAATATGATGATTCGTGGTTCATCAACAGATGCCTTCTATGAATTCATTTCTTTCTCCCGTACTCCGGTAAACTACCGCTTACAGAACTTTTGGGATTATGGTTACAAAGCCGTTGCCCAAGCCTCGAACATCATCAAAATGATAGAAGAAGGACAGAGTGCCGAAATAGACAACCAGTTGGGCGAATGCTATTATGTGCGCGGTATGATGTATTTCTACTTATGTCGTGCTTATGGACGTCCTTACTACCAGGCCCCCGACAAGAATTTAGGCGTACCTATTGTCAATGGTACTCCCGATGATATTATGGGAGACCTGCTGTTGCCTGACCGTTCTACAGTAAAAGAAACGTATGAGCAAGCTATCAGTGACTTGAAAAAGGCAGAAGAGATGATGACTATCAACAAAGGCGCTGCTTATGCCTCAAAAGAAGCTGCTCAGGCAATGCTGTCACGCGTATATCTGTATATGAGTGGAACGTATGAAAACCCCAACCGGGAATATGCCCAACTGGCAGTTGACTACGCGGACAAAGTTATCAATTCGGGCAACTACTCATTATTACCTCGCGAGGAGTTTATGAAATACAACACTCTTACTCCCGAAAATAATGACGAATCCATCTTTGTCGTAAAACGTGTTGCTTCCGAATTCTCCGGCTATGACCACTACTACGGTATTGGCGGTATGTATGCCAATATCGGCGGTATGGGTTGGGGAGAAATGTATGCCAGTGCCAAATATATTGATTTACTGAATGAGACAGGACGTAATGACTGGCGTCCGGATCATTACAAAATCGTAGACGCACGTGCTGCATTTATCGAGCCGACATACACTGATGATCATAAAGAAGTATTCCGCTTTATCAAACAAGACTCTGAAACGGTACTAAATTATGAACAGTTGACTGTAATCAAAAAAGGAGCAACAGTGATCTGCCAAAAGACCAAAGAAGTAGATGGAAAAGATGTACCGGACGGTCCGGAATATACACTGACTCCTGTAGATGCCGAACAAGAAATTTATTCTATCACTTACCAGGATGGCAAGACTTATACGGGTGTGTTAGACTATTACATCTCTCTCAACCGTGTATATCCACAATTCTACATCACTAAATGTTCTCGCGAAGGAGAAGATTCACATTTACATTCACCGATTATCAGTCGTTTGAGTGAAATTTATCTGAATCGTGCAGAAGCCTATGCCAAATTGGGCAACTATTCTGCTGCTTTAGCCGACCTAAATACTATTCGCGAACGTTCTATCATCGGTGGTGGATACGCTTCATTGGATGCAACAAACGCCAGCGAAAGAATTGATAAAGAGCGCCAACTGGAATTAGCCTATCAAGCAGAACGCAGCTATGATGTGTTCCGCAACGGCAAGCCTTTGACACGTCGCTATCCGGGACCTCACCAACAATTTGAAGACATTCCCGCATCAGACTACCGTGTCATTTATTACATTCCTCAGAATGCAATAAATGCTTATCCGGGCACTCTGACTCAAAACCCAACTGATAACAGCGGAGTTATTCTGAATTAGAGCTCTCTTTTCAATAACATATTAGTTTTTTATGGAGTTGTGTCAAAACGTGGATAATGCTGTCGTTTTAGCTTGTAGGGGCGAGATTCGCTCGCCCGAAAACAGTTTGCTTTGTGTCTTCGGGCAGGCAAACCCTGCCCCTACAGCTGACGATGGGATAGCCCCGGTTTAGTTTTGACACACTCCTTTTTTATAAACACAGAAGCACAAACCTTTCATTTATAAGCCATTCGGCTGCATTTACTTCTTTTTTATTCGTCCGTTCCGAAGATTTTATGTAATTTTGCATCAAACAACTATTAATCCAATAAAACTTTATCAGAAAAAACCATGATTAAAAAACTATCTACCTTGGTAGCCGGTTTAGCGTTGATATGCTTAACCGGATGCACTTCACCCCAAAAAGGAACAGCACAGAATGATGTGTTTTCTCCTATGAAAGTACGTATTTTTTATAAGTGATTGAGAATGAGATAAGTTTTTATCTCATAAAAAGAAGAGGTTACGAATTAGAAATAAACAGAATGTAGCATCCTGCTGTGATTTGCATAACCATCCAAAGAACTCTTTCGGTTGCAAAGGTACGATATTTAAAACAGAATAAAGAATGTTTTAAGATTTTTTATCCTCGATTTTTTGCTTGGGTAAATCTGTTTTTATTAAACCCTATTCTTCTCTATTCTTTGCTATTTCCATTTCAATCCATTCAAACTTATGTGGCAAGGGTTCCTGTTTTTTGAATGGTCTATTTCGTTTGCATATTCTCATCCTTTCGTGTGTTTTGTATAAAAGTCAGCCGTCGTCGAAGAAAGACAGTCCTCGTACCTCAGACTAACTTCCTCCGACTATGGCACGGCAAGAAAAATCCTTGGCGGTATGCCTTGAAATACTTCAAGACTATACAGCCAAGGACTTTTCTTTGTTTGCCGTGCTGACAACGGCTGACTTTTATAGCCACAACTCGCAGTTCCATTTTTATTGCACAATCCAAACGACATGAAACAGTGGCACGCCACCCTTTCATGTCTCAGTAGTACGGCATGAGGAAAAGTGCTTCTTTTTGTCGGTTGCAGGCTAACCGATCAAAAGAAACACCATTCCTTGATTTGCCGTACCATTTTGTTTGCATACTCCACCGCAAGAAAGAAGTCATTGATGTAAACCTCAACGACCACTTTCATGCTTGGCTGCACTGCCTTGGAGAAAACCCGATGCAAGAAGCATGGACAAGCCATACTCTTCTTTCACCGGAATTTCTCTGAAGGCTGTGCCATTCTTGTATGCGATTTCCATTTTTCAAGACGCTTGTAAGACGACGTTGTATCCATTTCTCAGAAATGGGTATGCGATAATCGTACAGTCCAAAAACTTCCGTGAAGTTTCTATTTTCATTTGCCGCTCTGATATTCTTTCCTCCACATGGTCTTTCCTTTTGGCATCAACCGTTATCGTGCAGGTGCAAAGGTATGGCAGCGGGCTTTGGAAATAAAAGGTCGAGCCTTCGGTTTTCGAAAAAATCTCCACACCGTTGGGTAGTATTTTTCTGTAAAAAAAGGTGGCGCATTCCCCTGTCAATGTGTCTACTTCCTATGTTTTAGGTGTCTACTTCCTACGAAGTAGACACCCATTTTAACGATTTATTCCCTTTTATTATGCGTTTTTCTGATATTTATTGAAAAATGGTTAATCCTGTTTTTTATCATCTGGTGCTGCATTTGCAACTTGTTCATCTCGCCATTCGGTAGGCGTACAACCTTCCTTTGACTTGAATATCCGGTACAGATAGGTACGGGCAGAGAAGCCACACTCGGCAGAAATAATGTCATTACTATAGTCTGGAAATTCCAACATCATCTTCTTTGCCGCATTGAAACGTATATCACCAAGCCATATTCTGAATGTAGTTTTCAGATACTGGTCGAAGAATACAGATAACTCATCCTTGGAGATACAAAGTGTGCGAGAGAGGGTAAGCATATTCACAGTACTGTCCTTATATCCTAAATTCGCACACCATGCATCAAGACTTTTCTGGATGAAATCTCTGCGCTCATCGGAAAGTTGTTGTAAAGATTCTATTCTACTATCAGCAGAGGTCTGCTGTTTAGCAGAAAGTGCCCCCCCCATACCTATATTTTGTTCCCACCAAGGCATCGTTTTCCACTTCTTTATCCAAGAGTTCTTCGGTAGGGATATAACTGCTGCCGAGAGCGATAAACGTAAGATTGAAGAACAACAAGGCAAGCAATACGGCAGGACCTACTATATATAATAAGGTGGTAGAACAGATGGCAACTGGCATAGCGAGAACTGCGAGCCATAGAATGATTACACTTGCTCGGGAATATCTTACGTAAGGCAACAAATCCGTTGCCGCCATTGTCTCCAACATATTTTTACGCCTAATCATCTCCTGAATAATCATGTATATGCAATAGAAAACACTTACGCAAAACAGAGTCAGCATCAGATAAAGCCCCTCTCTGATATACAGGCTATGATGAAGACTGATACCCACGCAAAAGACCACAATGATGGCAGCATAAATGCCACTGCACATCAGTATCATCTTTCTGAGGTTAGCACGGGTGGTTTCTATGTTGTAGATTCCTATGGAAATGAGCGAGAAGCAGGGGGTATAGAGGAGGATGTTGATGACCGCCCCCAGATTATCGTGCATAGCACGGAACCCGAAAGTCATCTGCAACACATATTGTATCGCCAGTCCTATCAGGGCAGCAACGATCATCCATCGAGAACGCTCATACCGCTTGTTCTCCCATCTTACATGCAGATGAGAGAGTGCTACGATGAAGGCATTGACGAGCATGAATATGAAGCATGCAAACTGAAATAGAAATAATGAATCCATACGCTTCTTATCTTTTGTTTACTTTCTTGTATTTTTGATTACTTGCTGTAGGATTATCTGGATTAGTCATCTGCAAATATCCTGCTGCAACAAGGGAGGTGATGTAACGTTCACGGTTCTTGGAATGCATACTGACACCAATTCTGTCAAGTATCTCTTTGGTTGTACGAGGTACGGAACAGAAGTTAACAATATCCTTTTCCTTGTTCGTCAATGTTACTCTTTTAGTGTCTAAGTCGGTACCAGAGTGTCTAAGTCCGGTGTCTAAGTTGGTATCAGAGTGTCTAAGTCCAGTATCTAAGTCGGTGTCTGAGTGTCTAAGTCCGGTATCTAAGTCTTCGACTTGGTTACTTTCTCCTCTCCAAACCGTGATGACAAATTCCTGTGCCTTGTCATTATTCATAAACGTTACATTGATATCTTCGTCCAGTGCACGAGTGATGCCGCTACCTACACCGGTGTATGGCAGCAAGTATATCGCATTATTGAAAAGAAACATATTGCGAGGCATGGAAGTTCCAGCCTTGATGTCATCAATAGTGAGTCCGTTAGGCAATGCACCTGGACTGTGAATCTCCACACGATTGTCGAAAATGAAAATGCGAACAGGGGCTTTCATGTTCAACGAACGGTGTACAAGGCTGTTTACCGTGAACTCAACCAAACTGGTGTAAGGTATTTCCAACTTACCCATGCTGTTGAATTCATCTCCCACCTGCACATTATGCAGGTTACGAGTGAAGAAATCCATGATAGTATCATATTGGTGAAGCAGATTTCCCTCCATATCTGCATCATTCACTTTGTCACGGAACACCTTGCTGCCAACACTGTTGCCAGCAAAACAGATACACTTGGCTGTCATCATTGGCATCCAGCGTTGGGTGTATTTGCCAAACAGAAGCATGGCAGCAACGGTCAGTGTTCCATCAGGACGGATAAATCGCAGGTTGCGAAGTATCTTCTCACAGTCATGTCCCTTAGCTATGGCAGAGCATATCGCATCAAGTGATGCTTCATTAAAAGCGTCACCTGTCAAGCCTTTCTTTTCCAACACTCTTTCAAAACGGTTGCCAAGAAACTGCTTGATGGTCGTTGCATCAAGGTCGTTGACAGTTGCATCCCTAACACCAGCCTCGTCTGGAGCAAAACTACCGCAGTCGGTCATCATTTCTGCAAGTTCAGCATTGTCGAACACTTTACGCTTGTCGGCACCATTCTTCACCCATACGATTCCCTTGTTGTCATGATAAGGCTTGTTGAGTCCTTCCTTCACAGTAGCAACAATCAAGTAGCCATCCTCGACCTCAACAGTATCTATCTTTATCAGAATGGATGGCACTACATTTTCTGAAGCAATGTCACTCAACAAGTTGGTTGTTTCTTGTACCTCAGAATACGACAAGGCATTGGTTTCTCCGGTCTTATCCTTTATACCAACTACCAACTTGCCACCATGTGAATTACTGAACGCCACTAATTCACAAGCAATATCATATTTGTCGAGAATGCGTTCCTTGAACTGCACCCCCGACACCTCGCCAGCCTTTATATGTTTCAATATATCGTCCATCATTCTTTGATACATTCTTTGTTCAACAAATCGTTTACATCCACTTTCAGCAAATCAGAAATCCGTATTAAGGTTTCCAAGTCTGGTTGGCAAGTGTTGGTGCACCATTTAGAAATGGTTGCTTGGTCTTTACCCAACATTTCTGCCAACCACTTGTTTGAGCGCTTGGTTACTGCCAACATTATCTTCAATCTGTTTACATCTTTCTTTGCCATACTTTTATAGATATATAATTCGTATGCAAAAATACAATAATTATTCTAAATATTGCTGTGATATTTCCAAAAAGTTTGTTTTAAAGGCTATTTATTGAATATTTCGCCATTTTTTAGATAAAAACAGGGGTATCTTATTATGATAAAAACATTAAGATACCCCTATATATAATAAGGTGTCATAACCGACAGAAGGAGCGTGCTTGTTTTCCAACTATGCTTTGTTCTGTTTCTATATTCTTTGTTTCGTGTTTTTCAGCAGTATCTTGCTCCTGTGGTGGTGCCAATTCTAACTGTATTTTCCTATCCAACGCCGCCAGTTCCGCTTTAAGACCTTTCAGTTCATCCTCTTTCTTCCAAGTCTTGCCAGCTATCTCTTCCAGTTGCGGTATTTCCTTTTCCAAAGCCTTGCATCTTGAATCATACTGCTCAATGTAGCTTGGTATCTTCTGTAAGGCATTCAGAAAGTTGTTTGCCGCTGCTATCGGGTCCGACTTGGCAATGTGACCGTAGTTGTACTGGTACTTGTAATTGCCCTCGACAAAAAAGCGGTTGTCAACAAATGGAAGACCATTCTCGAAACTTGTCTCGCTGACAATCTTGACAGGGAATCCGTAGATTTCTCCAATCCGCTTGTATTGTCCGCCAGTTGTCTCTTTCTCCGCCAACATTTGCAGATGCTTTCCTATAACCTCCAAGTTCGTGGACTCCACACCATCAAGAGTGATGAGGTTGAGGATGTTGCCGTCCTTGTCTTTCTTGGCTTTGCCCATAAACTTGCCGTAGTCCTCGGTCATTCCCTTGAGAGAGGCTTTGTTGTTACCCAGTTCTGACGTCTTTGACTGCAATTTTGTTTCTGAGTCACGCTTACCCTTGTTAAACGATTTGCGCTCACCCTCCAGAGAAGCAACCTTCTTCTCCAACTTCGCCTTGTCAAGCAAGTCGGTATTTCCGGAGAGAATAGCCATATACTCTGAAAAATTCATGCCCGATTTCTCGTCCATTGCTCCCTCGTCAATGGTTCTCGCTCCCAAGGCTCCGCTTTTCAACTGCGAGATAAAAGTCTGCTTGCAGTGCAGGAGGTTGAACTTGTACGAGTCAAGCGACTTTTCCACCGCATAGATGATGACATCCACCTTGTTGTCGGCATACAGCTTGGCAATCTTGTTGCCGGCACGCACACCTCGACCGTCACGCTGTGCCAAGTCTGACGGCCGCCACGGTGTATCCAAATGATGGATAGCCACACACCGTTTTTGTGCGTTTACACCTGTACCCAACATGGATGTGGAGCCGAACAATACTCGTACCGAACCCTCGTTCATGGCTGCTATCACCGCCTTTCTTGCCCTCTCGTTCTTGCACTCCTGAATGAAGCGGATTTCAGATGAAGGTATTCCATAATCCTCTATCAGCTTACGCTTGATTTCAGAATACACGTTCCATTCGCCCGGTCGATATGTTCCCAAGTCGGAGAACACGAACTGCGTGCCCTTATGGCCGTCGTAACGGTGATAGTAGTCGGCTATCATCTTCGCACAATGGCTCGCCTTGTTGTCGGGATGGTCCTCACAAGTCGGGTCTATCATGCGCATGTCGAGTGCCATCTTTCGGGCATAGTCCGTGGCTATGAGCATCTTTGCCTTCTCTTCCGTTTCCGACAGAGGCGGTCTTCCGAGGATGGTGGCATCACCCGTCTTGGCAAACTCCATCAGCTTTTGGATGAAGTCCTCCTGCTCGGGTGTCGGTGGTATGTTATGAAGAATCTCGTTCTTCTGTGGTCTGTCCACACCAACCGCCTCCGCCGTACGATAGTCGGTTATCTCGTTGTAGAAGGCAGCAAGCTCCGGCACCTTTATAAAGTATCTGAAACGTTCCTTCTGCACGATGTTGTTGGTGACGTTAAACTCGAAGTCGGTAGTCTTCTTGGCGAAGATTGCCGCCCACGCATCGAAGCAGCGGATGTCCTGACGCTCCAGTTCCTTGGGGCGCAGGTACTTGAAAAGCAGATACAGCTCAGTCAGTGAGTTACTGATAGTTGTTCCCGACAGGAATGTCGCTCCCAAGTCTCTGCCTGTCCGCTCCTGTATGGTTCGGATGGCAAAAAGCATGTTGAGTGCCTTCTGGCTTCCCTCGCTGTTGCCGAGTCCTGCCACACGGTCGTGACGGGTGTTGAACATAAGGTTCTTGAACTGGTGGCTCTCGTCCACAAACAAGTGGTCAATGCCCATCATGCGGAAGTCCACCACATCATCGGTGCGTTGCTCGATGCTGTAGGCTATCTTCTGCAACTTCACCTCCAGATTCTGCTTTCGCTTTTCCAAGCCTTTGAGCATTCCCCTCGACACGTCCTTGCCCTGCGTGCGTATCACCTCCAAGTTTTCCTCCACGGTATCAAGCTCCGCCTGCAATATCTGCCGCTGGAGTTCTGGCGATTGCGGTATCTTCCCGAACTGGTCATGCGACATGATTACGCAGTCATAGTCGTTGTTCTTGATGTTGTTGAAGAAGCTGACACGGTTCTTGGTGGAAAAGTCCTTCTCCGAGGCATAGAGTATCCTCGCATGGGGATAAGCCGTCTG
>ENA-OPCL01001743-OPCL01001743.1-human-gut-metagenome-genome-assembly--contig:-NODE-1743-length-15509-cov-2.350136_pt1 | contig 15509 bp, 16 predicted proteins | sample MGYA00241251_ERZ501482 | MGnify/ENA primary metagenome ERZ501482 (study PRJEB25962, sample SAMEA2042581) | human gut metagenome | biome: human gut; feature: human-associated habitat; material: faeces... | reverse complement strand
GGAGAAGTACAGCTGGACGTACTGGGTGAGGGAGGCGTGGCCACCGGAAAGGATGAAGCGATCGCGGCCTTCCCAGTTGGGATCATTCGGATCGTGCTTGATGAAGTGCTGGTACAGCGTGTAGGCGACGGGCGCCAGGGAGATGGGGGAGCCGGGGTGGCCGGAGCCTGCCTTCTCAACCGCGTCAGCCGAAAGGACCTTCGCCATCTTGATGGCGCGCTCGTCGAGCTCGGTCTCCTTGAATTCGGTCATGGATTACTTTCCTTCCAATTGGTCGGGCCGCGTATCCGGCTTGTGCCGGGCGCTTGACGCCCTCACATTGCGATTACCATGCTAGCGTCGGTTTGCGACGTTGTGGTGCAATTTTGGCGTGTTTTGGTAGTTTGTGTTCTGTTAGCGTTCACAGTGAACATTGCTACGCTGCAAACGAACGCATTAGCACTCAAGCCTAAGGAGTGCTAATACAATGTTCTAAGGTGAAGTGCGCCACCTGCACGTGGCGGAGCCAAGAAAGAGGCAATATTTCTGGGTTCCCGCGTGTCGCGGCGTGGCGAACCGACCGTCGGGGTACGCCCTGAGTGAACCGTGACTGATATGAATATGTATGTATATATAAGGAGGCGCGCATGACGCAATCAAGACGCATGCTGGTGCTGCGCGCCGTGGTGGAGGATTACATCCGTTCTCAGGAGCCTGTGGGCTCCACTTCGCTGACGCGCGACCATGATCTCGGCGTCAGTTCGGCCACCATCCGTAACGATATGGCCGCTCTGGAGGACGAAGGCTATCTGATTCAGCCGCACACTTCGGCCGGTCGCGTGCCCACCGAAAAGGGCTATCGATACTTTGTGGACCGACTTGCTACCGTGGTGCCGCTCAGCGAGGCGCAACGCCGCGGCATCAACAGCTTCCTGTCCGGATCGGTGAGTCTCAAGGACGCGCTGCAACGTTCGGCACGACTGCTGTCCGAAATCACCGGTCAAGTGGCCGTAGTCGCCTCGCCATCGCTGGCCAAGGCCACATTGCGGCACGTGGAGATGGTGCCCGTTGCCATGACCACGTTGCTCGCCGTGGTGATTACCGACACAGGCCGCGTGGCCCAGCACGGCCTGACCATCGCATCCATGCCCGCCGTGGACGAGACCAACCGGCTCTCCAACACCGTCAACGAACAATGCGACGGGCTGTCCCTATCGAAATCCGCGGAGACCGTGCGATCCATCGCCGCCAGCGCCGGCTACGAGTCGGTGCGTGGCGTGGCCGACGCGCTGGCCGACGCCTTCGAATCGATGGCATTGGACGAACGCGCGAACGAACTGTACATGTCCGGCACCTCGCACCTGGCCCACTCCCGGTCCCTGGCCGATCTGGCCCCGCTCTTCGACGCGCTGGAAGAACAGGTCGTGCTGATGAAGCTCATGAGCAACCTGAGCGAGGAGACGAATGCATCCGGCGTGGGCGTGGCCATCGGCTCCGAAATGCACACCCCCGGACTACTGCATGCTTCCGTGGTCAGCAGTGGCTATGGGCACAGCGGAGCGGCGGGCGAACCGGCGGGGAACGATCCCGTAGGCGAGCCCGAAACCGAATCCGAGACGGAGAGCCAGACGAACGACACGGAACCCATCGCCTTCGTTGGCTCCATAGGGCCGACCCACATGGACTACGCGGCCACTATGGCCGCCGTCAGGGCCGTAGCCAGATATTTGACCGCCTTCCTCTCCGAGGGCCGGACTCAAGACTGACCGCCGTCTGTGGCACAATGACCCGCAGACCAAACGAACACAAAGGATCAATCAAGTGGCAGATTATTACGAGACGCTGGGTGTGGAACGCGGCGCCAGTGACGACGAGATCAAGAAGGCATACCGCAAGCTCAGCCGTAAGTACCACCCCGACATCGCGGGCCCTGAGTTCGAGGACAAGTTCAAGGAAGTGAACAACGCCTACGATGTGCTGTCCAATCCGGACAAACGCCGTATGTATGATTCGGGAGTCGACCCGAACAATCCGAACGCCGGTGCCGGCGGCTTCTCCGGGGCGGGCTTCGGCGATATGAGCGACGTGTTCTCCACGTTCTTCGGTTCCGCGTTCGGCGGTGGCTCACAGGGCCCGGTGCCGCGTACCCAGCCCGGCCGCGATGCCTTGGCCTCGGCGTCCATCGATTTGAAGACGGCGGTGTTCGGCGGCACCGCGCATGTCAAGATCAATACGTTCTCCCTGTGCCAGGAGTGCGGTGGCTCCGGTGCCCAGGGCGGCGCACAGCCGGTCACCTGCCCCGACTGCCACGGACAGGGATTCATGCAGAAGGTCGTGCGCACCATGCTCGGCCAGATGATGACCTCCGCCCCCTGTGAACGTTGCGAGGGCCACGGTACCATCATCCAGAACCCGTGCCCCAGCTGCATGGGCCACGGCCGTGTGCGCACCACGCGTACCGTGGGCGTTACCGTGCCCGCCGGCATCAACGACAACGCGCGTCTGCGGTTGGCCAACCAGGGCGAAGTGGGTGAGGGCGGCGGCGCTGCCGGCGACCTGTACATCGACATCCGCATCAAGGCGGATAAGCAGTTCACCCGCGATGGCGACGACCTGCACTGCTGGATTCAGGTGCCGATGAGCTGGGCCGTGCTTGGCCACGATCTGTCCATTGATACGTTCGATGGTGAGAAGACCGTGTCCATCCCGGCCGGCTGCCAGACTGAGGACACGGTGACGCTTAAGGGACTGGGCGTCACGAACATCCGCAACAAGGACGAGCGCGGCAACCTCATCGCCCACGTCAATGTGCTTATCCCCACCAAGCTCAACGAAACCGAGCGTGGCCTCATCGAACAGTTCGCCGCCTCGCACGATTCAGGCGCCACGCACGTCTCCCAGGCATCCCGTCCACAGGCCGGTCAAAAGAAAGGTTTCTTCAGCAAGTTGAAGGACGCGCTGAGCTGAGAACAGGTTGGAAAATGGCCGCTTTGCCTTGCGGGAGTAGGGCTGAGCGGCTTTTTTCGTTTTAACCAGTTTTAACGGTTTTTAACCTGTTTTTACGGAAAATGTGGGCAAAATGTGGGCAGAAATCGAGCCCGCGAAGCCCTCTGCCACAACGCGAAATCGGCCCCGTCCGGCAGCAGTCAAGCTCGTGGAGCTGTCTGCGATGCCGGGCGGGGCCGAACTATGTGTGGTTATGCGGCGCGGTCGAGGCGTTGTTTGATGGCGCTGACGCCGATGAGCGCGCCGGCGAGGATGCCGAGCGCGTTGAGCGTGGTCACTATCGCGTCCACGTGAGTCCAGCCCCATGCGGGGCCGACCGTGTTGACGAACAGGGCGAGTGCTGGCAGGACGATGAGGCCGAGCCATTTGAGGATGTCGTAGACGCGGCTGGGGATGAGCCAGTCGGGCACGTCATGGGTGACGTCGGCCGTCTCGGGCCAGTCGCTCACATCGACGCCGGGAAGCGTTTCGCCGGTGTCGGTCGTGTTTTTGCTGTCGGTCATGTTTGCTCCGATCAATAAGGGATGATGATGGGGTGATGCCGTCACCCGGTCAAGCGGGTGGCGGCATCTGTTGAGTCTCAGCGGCAGGTCACCACGTCGCCCACATAGTAGACGTTGATGTTGCCGGAGGGTACGGTGCAGCGGCTGACGCTGTAACCGTGCGCGGTGGCGAAATCCCACACGGTGTCGCCCCACTGGAGGACCTTGGAGACCCCGGTGGACGATGCGGGGGCGGTGCCGCCGCCGTAGGTGACGACATCGCCCACGTAGTAGCGGTTGATGTCACCGCTGGGCGTATGCCACGCGGACAGGGGCCAAGCATCATAGGCGACGGCGAGTCCCCAGATGGTCTCGCCCCACTGCATGACGTGGCTGATGCCACCCGTGCTGGTGTCGGCCGGGGGAGTGCTCGGCTGCACGGGCGCGGGCGTTGCCGGGGCCGGGGCTGTGGAGCCGGTGGGGTTGGCGTACAAATCCCACTGCCAGCCGTCGCCACGGAAGATGTTGAGGTCGATGGGACTCCACGTGTTGACCACGCCGGTGCCACTGTACTGGCGCATGGCCTCGCCGTATGCGCCGATCATCCACGGGTTGGCCTGGTAGCCGGTCGGGCTCATGTTCGCGTACTGCGCGATCCACAAACCGTAGTTGGCGCGGATGTCGCCGGGGATGGTGCCGGCCACGGGGCCGGTGTAGAGCAGCGGCTTGACGCCGCCCGAGAGCCGTTCGCATTCCGCCATGAAGCGGCGCACCCAGTCCCAGTTACCCCACGCCGGATTATCGTCCATCTCCCAGTCAAGGGCGACGATGCCGTGACGCCAATAGTTGCTGGTGTTGCGGTAGAAGAATTGGGCTTCGGCTTCCGGGTTGCCTCCCATGGCGTAATGGTAGAGACCGAACTTCTTGCCGGATGCCTGCGCCTGGGCGATCATGCGGTTGGCGTCCGTGTTCACACCGGAGACCAAACAGTTGTTGTTGACCTGTCCGGTGCCCCATGTGGTGCCGACCACCACGAAGTCCGCCTGCATGTTATACACGTCGGCGCCGCACTGCCAGTTGGACATGTCCACGCCCTGCATGTCCGCGTGGGCGGTCGCCGGGAGCAGCATCATGCAGATGGCGGCGGCCAGTGCCGTGACCTTGGCGAACAGGCGCTTATGCCATGGCTTCGGCTTGTCCTTGTTATTGACCATATGTCCCCTTTCTCGGGATGGATTGTTGTTTGTGGCCCATGGTCGTGGGCCGGGATTGTCTCGCCGCTACCGTTGCGGCCGATATACGGGAAAGCCCCGCACCATGCCGTGCGGGGCTAGGGTCAGTTGAGCTTGTATAGGCGGGGCGTGAACGTTTTATCGACCTCACCCGTAGTGTTTATGAAAATGTTGCATCTGAGGGTGCCGGCCTTCAAGGGTTTCGGCCCATACTTAGTGGGGGTGAACACGTCTTGGCGGCCGCTTCCGTCATCGGGCGTGATGGAGGCTTGCACGCCGAACAGCCATGAGTGATCGCCCAGCGGCCAGTCTGTGGCGTCCATCGTGTACGTTCCCGCATCCACATGCACCACACTGGTCAAGTTATTCCACGAGCCGGCCTCTGTCGTGGTGGAGCCTTTGAAACGGTACGTGCCCGGCGTTGTTTCCGTGACCACAATCCCCGGGTTGGTGCCCAATGTTTCAGGCAGTTCGGTGACACGCGGATACAGGTTCGCTAGTTCACCCCCCCCCCCCTAAGGCTCGTGTTGTCGGGTCGCATCCACTCGTGCGCGGTGTCGCCGGATTCGAGCTGGACTCGGAAGTCGCCGTCCTTCGCGGTGGGCGTGGTCTCAGTACACAGGATTTCGAGGCGCAGGCTGACGGTGCCGGCAGGGATTGCAACGGCATTGCCGCCCGAGATGATCTGACCGTCTAGCTGGTGTCCTTCAGCGTCGAGGAATTTGACGCTGAAGCTCAAACCGGCGATACTAGTGCAGCTGAGTTTCACGGTGCCCTGTACCGGGCATGGGAACGTCCACCTCAAGCCCGCCCACTGCCGTGCGGCGGTACCGGTGACGTGCAGCGAACCGTCAGTGTTGACGGTGGCGGTCAACCCGCTGCCCTCGGCGGGACCGTAGGACAGCAGGTTACGCGACAATACGGTAATCGGCACGGTTTTCGTAATCTTGCCGGCGGTCAGTTTCAGACTCGTGGACCCCGGTTTGATGCCGGTTATTGATAGTGCGCCCATATTGGGGCCTCCTTTTATGGTGAAGGCCCCAATATCGGGGCCTTAGTTGAGTTTCCTGAGAATTGGGGTGATGGTTGCGTCCACGGTCTTGCCGGGCGAGACACTGACGAGCATCTTGTAGTCGCCCGCCGGGAGCGTCGCCTTGACCGTGCCATGCGAGAACAGGTCGATCCTGCCGTCCGTGGATTTGAGCTCGCAGAACGGGCCGACACCGTCGACGAGCGTGTGTTCGAGCGTGTACTCGCCGGCCGGCAGGTCCTGGGTGACGAGGATGGTCGCCCAGTCGGTCGCTGTGCCCTTCGCGTGTACCATGCCGTCGCCGGCCGCGGTGAACGTGATTCCGTTGCGCGTGGCGGGCAGGGTGGGCAGCACCCATTTGTTTCCCCATACACTGACCGGGATGGTCTTTACGATGCTGCCTGCGGTGATGGTGATGGAGGTGTCGCCCTCCTTGAGGGGCGCGGACACTAGAATCCGCCGTTGGCATGATATTGCCCCTTACTGTTGTCTGACTGATGCGAGACTCACATCCTTGATGGATGCCGTATACTCCTGCGATGCCGTATCGGGCAGGATCGTCACCTTGAGGTTCTTGCTCTCGCCGACGCGCAGGGTGATGTTGTCGATGGGTTTGCCGGAATCGTCCGTGACCTTGATGGACTCGGGCGCGTAGGCCGCGCTGATGGACACGGCGGCGGAAGTGAAACCGTTGACCGTGGCCGTCACCAATATGGTTCCGCCATGCCGCCACGTGAGCGTGTTGCCCGAAACCGTGGCGGTGGAAGTGTCCCTGCTCGCGAACGTCACGTCATTGGTGGTGAGCAGATCGCCAACATGACCGTCCGCATACGTGGCCTTCGCCCCCAGTCTCAAAGTGCCGGACACGGCCAGCGACTTGGGCAGCGGCTTGCCCTTATCATCCGTGATCTCGATGGAGACCACCGTGTCCTTGTCCAGCGGCCATACGAGTTTGCCGTTGAATAGGGCGTTGTACGTGTGGCCGTTCAATAATGGTTTGCCGACACGTTTGCCGGCGTAAAAGGCTGGCATGATCAGGCCCCCTTCACAGTGGCCTTGGCTGCGGGCTCCTCCGACACGGTTCCGGCTGGCGTCTCCCCGGTGGAGTCCTTGCCGGTTCCCCCCGTGGTGCCTTCGGTGGTGCCGGTGGAGGGCAGTTCGGAAGCCGCAGCATCCGCCTTGTCCTTGACCGCCCGCACCGTCGAATCGATGGCGGCGATGGCCGTCTCGCCCTTCGCCGCGACCATGGAAGCGGTATCGGCCACGGTCTGCGAATCGTTGGCGACGGAAGCCGCCGCCATACTGGCGTTCGACGCGAGACTGCTCAGGTCGGACTGGGTGGCGGTCGCGGAATCCGCGGAGGACCGGGCGCTCAGCATGGCGCTCTTCGCCAGCATGGCGTTCGTCTGCGCTTCGGCCGTGATGGACTCCAGCGTGCTCAAGGCCGCAGCGGCCTTCGCGGTCGTGGCGGTTTCGTCGAAGAACACCAGCACGTCCGGGTATTGCGCGGAAAGCGTCTCCGCCTCCGACTGGGTGGAAGCGTGGCGAACCTTCAACAGTTGGGAGCCGGCCATATCCTTCGGGACGAACGTGCCGGCGTCCACTTCCACGAGGTCCGCGTATTCGACCTTGGTCTTGGAGTCCGGCACCTCGACGTAGCGCGTGTACTCCTGCGGCGTGTCCGCCAACTCGATGACCTGCCAAACAAACGCGCTAGTCGTGGGCAGCAGGTCAACCGTCAACTCACCCGTTTCGGACAGATTCGCGTCGAACGAGGCCGCGATAATAAGATTCTTCGCCGCGTCGAAGTGACGACGCACCGGGCGGAATCGCAGCGTACCGGTCACAGGGTCCAAGCCGCCCGTCTTCGGCTTCCTGATGGAAATATGGATTTGGGTCATTACTGTTCCTCCTTATTGGATTCGATGATTGTTTCCGGTGCAACGTCCGGGCGAAGCTCGTCCGGCAGCGACGGCTTGGGATGACGTTTCAAATTGTTGACCATGTTTCCCTTTTCTCTGGGATGGATATTGTTTGTGGCCCACGGTCGTGGGTCAGGACTGTCGTGGCGCTATCGGCGCGGATTGGATGTCCTCGTTGAGAGCGGTGCCGTGCCCGTTGCCACCCAGGCTGTGGTAGCTGTCGTAGAGGCGTTGACTGCGTGATTTGAGGTCTTCGTCCGCCACTCCGTCGTGCTCGATGACCATTTCCCGGCGCAGGTCCTCCAACTGGCACAGCAGGAGCTCGCGCAGGCCGTTGACCATGGCTTTGCCCCACCGCCACATCAGGCCCAAAACCGTGGCCACGCCGCCACAGATAAAAGGCACGAGCCAATCGACGATGTGAGCGAGCAAAGACATTGGAAAGCTCCTTTACGGTGGGAAAACCCACACGTTCGTCCCCGTTGGATAGGCCAACGGGCGCGTGGGTTTTCGGAGGTTGAAAATGCTGTTACGAGAGTTTTGGAACGGCCGGTTTTGGCCGTATTGCACGCGGAACCTGCGTGAGAGTACGTGTGTCGGCTATGAGTCGGCGTGGCGGTTGCACGTGGCCCCGAGGTTCGGCGCAATGCAGATGGAATCGATAAGCGTTGAATTGGTGGACAAGTGGCTCGCCGGGTTCGCCAGTTCGGGCGCGGCGCGCAAGGCATGGGCCGTACTACGCGCGATACTGAGGCGGGCTATCCGCTGGAATCTCTTGGACGTGGATATCACGAGACGCGATATCCAGTTGCCGGCCAAACCGCATTACGAGCCGGTGATATTGGGCATCCGTCAGCAGCGATCGCTGTTGCAGGGCTTTTACGACCATCCGCTTGAGGCGTGGCTTATCTGCGCCGTCTCATGCGGCCTGCGCACCGAAGAGGGGTACGGTTTGGAGTGGAGTGACATTGATCTGCGCGCAGGCGTCCTGCATATCGAGCGCGGTTTGCAATGGGTGAGCGGCCATGAGGTCGTCGTGCCGCCGAAGACCGAATTGAGCCGTCGCACATTGCCGTTGCCGCGCTTCGCGGTCAAGCGTCTGCGCGAGCTCAAACCACGCGAGGGAGGGCGACTCATCGGTGCGCTCACCCCGCCACAGGTGGCACGCCAGTACAAGGGCTGGTGCAAGCGGTATAGCCTGCCGCACGTGCCCGCACGCAACCTGCGCCACTCGTGGGCGACGAACACGTTGGCGGCGGGAGCCGACATCGCCATCGTGAGCAAAATACTCGGACACAGCGATATCAAAACCACGGCCCGCTACTACCTCAAGCCGGATATCGCGGCGTTGAGGGACGCGCAACGCCTCTGGGAGAGAGCCTTGATAGCCTGAGGGGATTCCCTAACCCAGACCGAAGTGCTGACGCTGATTAACTCCACTTACGGTACCGTCAAAGGCTACCGTCGCGGCTCGCTCGTCACGTTGCGCATCGACTGGAAGTCGTCGGCGTCCGGCGCGTGGAACAACGGCACGTTCGGCACTCTGCCCGAAGGATGGCGTCCCCCGATGGACTTGAACTTCTCCTACGGCGGACGCGACGGGGCCAACCAGAAGACCATCAACATACATGCGAACGGAACCATGACCTACTCGAACCAGGGTGGCACGCAGGGCACGGACGCGTTCGGCATGACCGTCTCATACGCGCTATGACCCGTGGGGTCACTGCAAGACAGTGCAACCGCCTGAGCCAGTGTCCCGGAGCTATGCGGCGGGCATCGGGTCGGCGGTCCTCCATACGCCGGTGCATCCCGCGTACGCGCTGTTCGGATTGCCAAGCATCGTGACGGTGCCATTGGCCTCGCCGTAACAGATGAATGTCGTTTCACCACCGAAAACGGCCACGGGCGTATTGGCGATGACGGGTCGATACCCTTCGGGGAGCTTCTCCTGAGCCTTCGTGTAATTGTTCTGCCCGCTACTGTTGAATTTTACGTTGCCACCCATGAAACAGATATCACCGATGCGCGTAAGCAAAATGCTGTCGCTGCTGTAAGGTACTCGCCACGTCGTAGAACGCTGGGTTAGGGAAAACTATTGCCTGTTCCAGATTGCGATCCAGCTTCCGAATATCGCGACCCTCCCGCACCAGCGGTTGTCTTTGGTGTTCCACAGGCGGAAGCGTATCTGGTTTACGTCGCTGGTATCCCAACGTTGTGCGGTGTACTCGCCGGCCTGGGCGAAACCAGTGCCGAACGGCCCAATCGTGTAGGCCGCGTAATCGGCTTTCTTCCCGTTTGGGGATTGGACGTTGATGTAGAATGTGCCGTCATCATTCGTGGTGACGGTATGGCCTCCGCACAGAATATACGGCATTCGGGTTAGGGAATCCCACACATCCTCCAAGGGCTGCATAACATTGACCAGCGTGTCAATCGATGTGATGGTGATGCCGTCGAGGTTGACGCGGCAGAGTGGCAGGTCGGAGACGATGGCCCCGCCGATGATGCTGCCGGTCTCGATGCCCGGATCCGCGGGCGTGGCCGCGCTGGGCTTGCCCTTGATGGCTTCGAGGGTGACCGTCTCCACGCCGGTGCCTGAGTTCAACGCATACCGGGCCACGATGAGATCGCGTCGTTTTTGCCCTTGCGAGCCGGATTGGATGTTCACGTCGGTCGGTGCGGCGATGTAGATCTGCCGGCCCTCGACCACGAGGTCCCATGCTGGGATGATGATGTTGTTCGCATCCTTCGCCGTCGGTTTCATCGTCCAATTCCGGGTTTTCAAAATGTATCCGCCTCGACCGAGCATGGCGGCGTGCATGAGCGCGTCATGCTTCGATTCCACGTGCGGGTCGTCGCCGCCGTGCGAGCCGGTTACAAGCAGATTTGTTGCCATGATCACTTACCTTCCGCGTTGAGGGACTTGTTGAGCCAGAGGTCATAATCCTTGTCCTGATTTTCGGCCAACTGTAGGTACTGCTGGTAGTCGGATTCGCAAAAAAGGATTTTCCTCTGGTTGCCGTTGCGGTCGACGCGCGTGACCTCGTGCCAGTTGGGGCTGGCCGTCGCGTTGGGCAACACGTATTCTTTGTTGACGCACGAAGGCCGATCACAGGAGTAGAGGGTGATGTTGGGCTGTTTCGGCATGATGCTCCTTTAGTCTTGTTCATCGGGCCAACTGTATTGGCCGGCTTCGTATCGGATGGTTGGTGTGCCGTTGGCGAGTTTGACGGTGATGCGCACGATGGGGCTGTCCACGCTGACGCCGGTCAGCGCATCGTAGGCGCGCACATGATCGTCGATATGCAGGCCAAGGTTCTCGGGGATCGTCAAATCGACGGTGCCCTGTTTCCACATGTCCTTGAGCTTGTCCCTGGTCTGGTCGGACAATTCGGCGCCTTCGGAGGATGTGAGCTCGTAGATCTGAGCTATCTCCCGGTCGCCGGTCAGAGTCTGGGTCTGGGAGATGTTGCCGGACGCATCCGCATACCAGTCGCTGCGCGCCCTGTTGCGCAGCTGGCCTTTGCCCAGGCCCGTGAGGTGGTTGACTTGGGTCCAGATGCGTTGCGCCTCGAAACTGATGCGCTGGTCGCTGTCCGCGTCGCCGTACGTGTCGGCGGCGACCGCGCGAATCCGGCAGCGTCCAGCGGTGTAGGTCAGGTCGAGTCTGGCTCCCTGCGCGGTGAGCATCATGCGCAACCCGTCCCACGCGGTAATGTACCGGCGGAACGAATAGTTGCTGAGGGTGATGCCGCTCATTTCCGAGGGCACGTCGAACACCGTGGACAGTCCGATCCGGCTGATTATCGTGCGGATGATGTTGTTGGCGTCGCCGGAGACCGTGAGCCGGTCGGCGCCGGAGTCGGGTTGGAGGATCTTGCCCGCAAGCAAACCGTGCCATGTGCGGCCGGTGAGCGTATACAGGGCATGCCCGTCATCCACAGTGATACGCACCGCGTCGACGCGGCCTCCGAACTCGGTGCCTTCCGCCCCGATGTAGCAGCCGTCGGAGAGCAGCAGTCCGGGGGTGGAGTGAGTGAGTTCGAAATCATTCTGCTCGTCGCCGTACTGCAGGTCGAGTGCGGGGGAGACGAGTTCGCCCTGCGGCACGTGAGCGGTATTGGTCCAGATCAGGTCCATGGCAGTCCCGTCTGCTCCAACCAGTACTCCACGTCGAACCCGAACGATTCATCCCATGAGACCTGCTGCAGTCCCGGCGGGAGGGTGGCGAACGCGTATTCGTTGGAGGCCTGGTCGCGATGCGTTTTGTCGAACACGTTGGTGATGTCGCCGTTGGCGGCGACCATCACGGCCGTGCGTGGTGAGCCGGTGCCGTCGATGATGAGGTAGCCGCCGGATGGGACGCTCACGTCGGCTATCACCTTGTTGCCGCCGATGATGATGCTCGGCGTAGAGACCGGCCCGTAAATGGTGAGCCTCATCCGCGAGGGCAGGGCGGATTGGTTGTCGATGCTGCTGACGTTGCGGGTCGGCGCGTAATCGTAGCGATAGTCGTAGGGATAGCCCTTGCCTCTGTTGTAGCGGGCCGTCGACCGGCTGAAGCTCTGCCTGACCGGTTTGTGCCACACCCCGTCAAGCAAGGCGACCGTGAAATCGCCGCGCACGAGCAGGGGTGACGTGTAGTCAGGTTCGTGGCCGACCACGAGGCAGGTCTGTGACCATCCGTCCACCGTGATGACGCCGGGTTTCGCGGCATCGTTGAGGTAGGCGTACATGTCCGCGTCGAACAGTTCCTCGGCCTTTTCGAGCGCCGGGATACCGTAGACGAGCCCGGTGACCTTGACGGTCTTCGCGGGCCGCGTGGCCCGCAATGACCGGTAGCCGAGCTCGAACTCCCACGTGCGGGTGCGTAGCTCCAGGATCTGTCCGCACATGATTCCCTCCGGGTCGGCGAGATCAATCACGGTTCCGGCGCGGTTTGACGTGTAGGTGAGCGTGTGCATCATGTGCGCAAAGCCTCCTTGGTGAGCCGCTGTAAGTCGCGTTTGCCGAGTTGCGGGGCATACGCGCTGATGATTGGGCCGATCTGCTCGCGGAAGGAACGTATCTCCTCGATGACGCCGCTCACGTCGATATCCCGGCCGGAGAACGATTCCTTGGGTATCTGCCGGCGGTTCATGGCCGCGTATGTGTCGGCGCCATAATATGCGACGGATTTCACATTGGACACGAATTCGCCGCTCTTGACTCGCGCGTTCGCCAACGTGATGTTGTCGCCGCCCGTGATGCTCGCCTTGCCTGGCAGGAGGCCCTCGATGACGCGGTCGCCAGTGGCGTAGCCGCGCATCGAAACCCCGTAGCCGTTGAACAGGCCACCGGTCTTACCGGTGGGGATATTGCCCATCGCACCGGCCGGACGATAACCACTGGACGAATACGTGCCGCCTGAATCATCGACGTAGCTGCCATGGATGGTGAAGTACTTGTCCGCGATCTGCGTGTTGTTCAGATTGGTGATGACGCTCATGGCCTGACCGTCATCCGCGTAGATCATGCCGGTATGCGGGTCGATGGTCCAGCCGTTCGCTTCGGCTATCTTCTTCCAATAGTCGCTGTTGTCACCCATCAGATGACCGGTCTTCGGATCGATCGTCGCTCCGTTCGCCAATGCGAGGGCGGTGTCGTACTGGCTTTTGTCCATGGTGATGACACCGGTGTGCGGATCCACTTCGACGCCGTTGACCGCCTCGATGGCGGCGAGTGCCTGTGTGTTGTCGCCGTCGATTTTGATTTCGCCGTTAGGAAGTTTCGCCACCGTCATGCCGAGGTCGGTCAGGCTGTTCTTGGCCGGTTCGGTGTGGGCGTTCACGTCGATGGCTTTGGATCCGGGGATGCTGTTGACGCTGGTGGCGAGCTGGTCGAACTTGTCCTTGGTCAGGCCGGCGGCGTTGGCTGCGGCTTCTGCGGCTTCCGGGGTCATGCCCATCGCATGTGCAGCTGCGATGTATTTCTCGCGTGCCAGGTCAAGGGTGCCGTTGACCGCTTCGAGTCCTTCGCCGTTGCGTGACTGGGCTTCCGCCGCCTTCAACGCGGATTCGGCGAGATCGTTCAACGCGCTCTGGTTGGCTCGTCCCTGTTCGGTGTTCAGGTCGAGCGTCTGCCCGTTCTTCTGCACGCTTTCGGTCGCCTTGTCGAACGAGTCATGCATGGAGATGAGCGCGTTGGAGCTGGAGAGCGCGAAACCGTAGTAGGTTCCGAGCGCGTCAATGACCTCGCCCAAGGCGGTGGCCTGCTCGTTGATGCCGTCGGTGGTCGCTCCCAAACCATCCTGAAGGATAGATTGGGCGTCAGCTGATTCCTGCGTGGCGTCCGCGTTCGCCGACTGCGCGTCGACCAATCCGGACGTGGCCAGCGTCTGCGCCAGTTTCTCCTGTGCGGCGGCCTTCGAGTTGGCCGCGTCCTCCTTGGCCGCTGCGGCTGATTTCTCGAAGATCTCCTGCTGTTCGCTCAGTACGCCGTAGGCAACGTTGGAGGTGCGGTCCCACATCTGGTTGATGCCGCCGAGCGAGTCACGGTAGCTGTCGGCCTGTTCGCGGACTCGCAGAATCGCTTCGGGCTCGCCTTGTATGGCCTTGATGTAGGTGCTGTGGGCGATGCCGATCTTGTCGAGTGCTTCTCGCACATTGTCGTAGCCGAAGGTCCAACGGCTGAATATGTCGGCCGTGTAGCGTGACGAATCGCTTTCGGAGAGCGCCTTGTTGAAGTATTCGGCGGCGCTTTGTCCGCTCTGCAACGCCTGGGTGAGTTCGTCCACTCGTTGCGTGGCGGCCTGCTGATCCTGCGCGAAAGCGAACAACGCGAGTCCTGCGGCGGTGATGGCCATGCCCCATGGTCCGCCCAGCAACGATACTATGCCGCTTCCCAGGTTTTTGAAACCGGCCATAATGCCTTGGGAACGACTGATAGTGGTGCCAAACGTGTTTATCTGAGATTCTGCACTGCCGAAAGTTGCGCCCCATGTCTGGAACGCTGACGCGATTCCGGAGCCGAGGCCTATGAGCCTTTGCCCTGGGTCGGCAATCAATCCGAGGGTTTGCGCAAGCTGGCTGCTGCTAGAGTTCAGCGGCCCCATCGCTTTGTGGACTGCGACACTGCCTCCAACCAGAGCCGCCATCAGCACTATGGACTGCTGTACGGGCGCAGGCAATGACGCGAAACCGTCAACAAGGGTGTCGAGTGTCTGCACGAGGGAGCGCAATGGTCCCTGACCTCCCTCGCCCAAAGAGATCATGAGGGATTCGAAAGAGCCGCTCAGATTCTCCAGATCGCCTTTCAGGTTGTCGTTCTTCTTGGCGGCGAGGTCCGCGGCGTAGCCGGATTGGCTGACGGCTTTCGTCCAGTCGTCGATGCCTTCCGCGCCCTGCTCGTAGAGCACGTTCGCGGCTCGCACCGCGTCGGCTCCGAAGATAGTGTTGAGCGCGGCATTGCGTTCCTGTTGACTCAGGCCGCTCAAACCGTTCTGCAATTGGCCTGCGGCACCGGCAAGGCCGATGAACTTGCCATTGGCGTCGTACACGTTGATGCCGAGCTCGTCCATGAGGGTCTGCGCCTTGTCGGTGGGGCTGGCCAGTCGTTGGAGCATGGTCTTGAGGCTGGTGCCCGCGTCACTGCCTATCATGCCGGCGTTGGCGAACGCGGCGAGCGTGCCGGTGGTCTCCTGCATGCTGACGCCCATGCTGTTGGCCACCAGACCCGCCTGATTCAATGCGAGGCCGAGGTCATGGGCGGAACCGACGGCCTTGCCTGCGCCGGCCGCCAGCGCGTCGGCCACCTGAGTGGATTCGGCGCCCGTCAGGTTGAACTGTTTGAGGGTGGTGGCCATGAGTTCGGCGGC
>ENA-OPCL01001725-OPCL01001725.1-human-gut-metagenome-genome-assembly--contig:-NODE-1725-length-15612-cov-2.263547_pt1 | contig 15612 bp, 8 predicted proteins | sample MGYA00241251_ERZ501482 | MGnify/ENA primary metagenome ERZ501482 (study PRJEB25962, sample SAMEA2042581) | human gut metagenome | biome: human gut; feature: human-associated habitat; material: faeces... | reverse complement strand
TCTGGATCGAGGACGGAAGAATCTCGCGTACCGCCTGTTTCCGGTCATGTGCACGGAGGGCAGCGAGCAGAGAGCGGACACGGATTCTGGCAGCGCCGAGGTTGTTGACCTCATCGATCTTCAGGCAGGTATAAATCTTGCCGCTTCTGGTCAGAATCTCATAAACCTCATCGGTGGTAACGGCGTCGAGACCGCAGCCGAACGAGTTCAGCTGAATCAGGTCAAGATCGTCGCGTGTCTTTACATAGTTTGCAGCTGCATACAGACGGGTGTGGTACATCCACTGGTCATTGACACGGAGCGGACGCTCGAGCGGTGCCAGATGGGAAACAGAGTCCTCCGTCAGCACGCACAGTCCGTAGGAGTTGATCATATCCGGGATACCGTGATGGATTTCCGGATCGATGTGGTATGGACGGCCGGCAAGCACGATGCCTCTGCGTCCGGTTTCTTTCATATACTGAAGCGTTTCCTCGCCTTTTTTCTGCATATCGCGTCTTGCAGCACCAAGCTCTTCCCATCCGGCATGAACAGCAGCACGGACTTCATCCTCCGGCAGACCGGAGAACTCTTTGACAAGACCATCGGCAAGCACCTTTTCACTCGTAAACGCAAGGAACGGATTGCGGAACGTAATGGAATCGTCCTGCAGCTCGTCCACGTTGTTTTTGATATTTTCCGCATACGAGGTAACGATCGGGCAGTTGTAGTGGTTGATGGCTTCCGGGAACTCGGTGCGCTCGTACGGGATACACGGGTAGAAGATGAACTTCACACCGTGGCGTAAGAGCCAGGTCACATGGCCGTGCGCCAGTTTGGCCGGATAGCACTCGGATTCACTTGGAATCGACTCAATACCGAGCTCGTAGATCTTGCGGCTCGAGGTCGGAGAGAGTACCACGCGGTATTTCAGCTGCGTAAAGAAGGTGTACCAGAACGGATAATTCTCAAACATATTGAGGACTCTCGGAATGCCGACCTCTCCGCGGATCGCTTCATCCTGCGGCAGCGGCTGGTAGCCGAAGATCCGTTTGTATTTGTATTCGAACAGGTTCGGAATATGATCTTTGTTTTTCTCTTTTCCGATACCGCGCTCGCAGCGGTTTCCGCTGATGTACTGACGGCCGCCGGAGAATTTGTTGATGGTCAGACGGCAGCTGTTCGTACATCCCTTACAGTTTGCCATCGTGGTCGAATATTTCAGCTCGTTGATCTTTTCAATGGAGAGCATCGTGGTCTCCTGATCGGCGGAGTAGCGCTCTCTTGCGATCAGTGCCGCACCGAACGCACCCATGATGCCGGCGATGTCCGGGCGGATGGCTTCGCAGTTGGCGATCCGCTCAAAGCTTCGGAGAACAGCGTCGTTGTAGAACGTACCGCCCTGTACGACGATGTGGCGTCCCAGCTCGGTGGCATCCGAAACTTTAATTACCTTATATAATGCGTTTTTAATAACGGAGCAGGCAAGTCCGGCAGAAATATCGGCGACGGATGCGCCCTCTTTCTGCGCCTGTTTTACCTTGGAATTCATAAATACGGTACAGCGGGTACCAAGATCGATCGGGTGTTTTGCAAACAGCGCCTCATGCGCGAAATCCTGCACGCTGTAGTTCAGAGATTTTGCGAATGTCTCGATAAAGGAACCGCAGCCGGAAGAACATGCCTCATTCAGCATGACGTTATCCACAGCGTTGTTTTTGATCTTGATACATTTCATATCCTGGCCGCCGATGTCGAGAATACAGTCGACTTCCGGATCGAAGAATGCGGCAGCGTAATAATGGGAAATCGTCTCTACCTCACCCTCGTCCAGCATCAGTGCAGCTTTGATGAGCGCCTCGCCGTAACCGGTCGAACAGGACCAGGCGATCTGTGCGGAATCCGGCAGTTTGGAGTAGATCTCCTGGATCGCGCGGATCGATGTGCCGAGCGGATTTCCGTGGTTGTTGCTGTAGAAGGAATAGAGAAGAGCACCGTCTTCGCCGACGAGTGCAGCTTTGGTCGTCGTGGAACCGGCATCAATACCGAGATAGCAGTTTCCTTCGTAGGTGGAAAGATCGGCGGTCACGACGTTGTTGACACTCTGGCGCGCCAGAAATTCGTCATACTCGGCCTGATCTTTAAACAGCGGCTCAAGACGGGCAACCTCAAAATCGATAGCAACTTTCTCTTCGAGCCGTTTTTTCAGTGCGAGAAGGGAAATCTCGGTTTTTCCGTCTGCATTCATCGCAGAACCGATGGCTGCAAACAGGTGGGAGTTGTCCGGTACGATTGTATGCTCGTCATCCAGTTTTAAGGTACGGACGAATGCTGTCTTTAATTCCGAGAGGAAGTGCAGCGGGCCGCCGAGAAAGGCAACGTGGCCGCGGATCGGTTTACCGCAGGCAAGACCAGAAATGGTCTGGTTGACAACTGCCTGGAAAATGGAAGCGGAAAGATCCTCTTTTGTTGCACCGTCGTTGATGAGCGGCTGGATATCGGTTTTTGCGAATACACCGCAGCGTGCTGCGATCGGATAAATCGCCTGGTAATGCTTCGCGTATTCGTTGAGTCCGGTTGCATCGGTCTGCAGAAGAGAAGCCATCTGGTCGATGAAAGAACCGGTGCCGCCGGCGCAGATACCGTTCATACGCTGCTCCACATTGCCGCCCTCAAAATAGATGATCTTGGCATCCTCACCGCCGAGCTCGATGGCAACGTCGGTCTGCGGAGCGAGTGCTTTTAACGAAGTGGAAACCGCGATAACTTCCTGCGTGAACGGGATGCCGAGGTGGTTGGCAAGCGCAAGTCCGCCGGAACCGGTGATGACCGGCTGCAGGGTCAGTTCGCCCAGCTTTTCGTGTGCTTCCCCGAGCAGGTGGGCAAGGGTTTCCTGAATGTTTGCAAAATGGCGCTCGTAATCGGCAAAGAGAAGCTGGTTCTCTTCGTCGAGGATCGCAATTTTAACAGTGGTGGAACCGATGTCGATTCCGAGAGTATATTTTTTATCAGTCATGAATCAAACTCCTTTTATAATAAGAAACAATCTCAACACATTATACGACAAAAAATAAGGAAATACAATTGGAAAAAGGGCGATGTCTTACGAAAAAAGTATAAAGTCCTTGTGAAAAATGGAGAAACCAGGAGGGAAAAAGGCAGAAAAAAGAAAATTCAGGCATTGTCAAAAACGGGTTTTGCCTGTATACTAAAAATAGTATGCCCTGCATGAAAAACAGGCGGCAGGGATCATGAGAAAGGATGAAAAGCGTTATGTATAAAATTCTGAAAATGGAAGGAAGAGCGAAGCGCGCCCACATGGAAACCGTGCACGGCAATATCGAGACGCCGGTATTCATGAATGTCGGAACCGCGGCAGCGATCAAGGGAGCTGTTTCCACTGAGGATCTCCAGCAGATCGGCACGCAGGTAGAGCTCTCCAACACGTACCACCTCCACGTGCGTCCGGGCGACGAGGTTGTAAAGAAGATGGGCGGACTCCACAAGTTTATGGTCTGGGATAAACCGATCCTGACCGACTCCGGCGGATTCCAGGTATTCTCTCTTGCAGGCCTTCGGAAAATCAAGGAGGAGGGTGTCTATTTCCACTCCCACGTAGACGGAAGAAAGATCTTCATGGGACCGGAGGAGAGTATGCAGATCCAGTCCAATCTGGCATCCACGATTGCGATGGCCTTCGACGAGTGCCCATCGAGTGTGGCAGACCGCCGTTATGTGCAGAATTCCGTGGACCGTACGGCAAGATGGCTGCAGCGATGCAAGGATAAAATGCAGGAACTGAACCAGAGAGAGGATACCATCAACAAGCACCAGCTGCTGTTTGGTATCAATCAGGGAGCAATCTATGAAGATATCCGTATCGATCATGCAAAACGGATTTCCGAGATGGATCTTGACGGATATGCCGTCGGCGGTCTTGCGGTAGGAGAGACACACGAGGAGATGTATCATATTCTCGATGAAGTGGTCCCGTATCTGCCAAAAGAAAAACCGACATATCTGATGGGTGTCGGAACACCGGCCAATATTCTTGAGGGTGTAGAGCGCGGCGTTGATTTCTTCGACTGTGTATATCCGAGCCGGAACGGACGTCACGGTCACGTTTATACAAATCATGGAAAAATGAATTTGTTCAACCAGAAATACGAATTGGATCCGCGCCCGATCGAGGAAGGCTGCCAGTGTCCGGCATGCCGCCATTACAGCAGAGCTTATATCCGTCATCTGCTGAAAGCAAAAGAGATGCTTGGAATGCGGCTTTGCGTTCTCCACAATTTATATTATTATAATCATCTTATGGAAGACATCAGAGAGGCGATCGAAGAGGGAAGATATGCCCGGTTTAAGAAAGAGACACTGGCAAAAATGGAAGAAAAAGAAGATTAGGATAAAAAAATTCTAAAAGGTCTTGATGAATGTCCTATTATTGTGTATGATGGTAACAGTGTCTATTTTAGCAGGAGGAAAGAAAAATGAATAATCCAATCGTACTTATTTTATTTTACGTTGTAATTATCGGAGGATTCTGGTGGTTACTGATGAGACCACAGAAAAAGGAACAGAAGAGAGTACAGCTGATGTTATCTGAACTGGCTGTAGGAGACACTGTTCTTACAACAAGCGGTTTTTACGGGGTTGTTATTGATATTACAGATGAAGACGTAATCGTTGAATTCGGAAGCAACAAGAACTGCCGTATCCCGATGCAGAAATCTGCGATCATGCAGGTTGAAAAGCCGGAGAACAACTAAATCAAATTTTTTGAAAAAGTTGAAAAAAGCATTGCATTTTATGTGCAATGCTTTTATAATACAATTATTGGAAACGTTACCGATACCGATACCGAAACCGTTGCTGTAGAAAGATGTGAGGTGCATATTATGAGAACAAGCGGTATATTACTGCCGGTGGCAAGTCTGCCATCAAAATATGGAATAGGTGCTTTTTCGAAAGAAGCATACAAGTTTGTAGATACACTTGAGAAGGCAGGTCAGAGCTACTGGCAGATCCTTCCGTTAGGCCCGACAGGGTATGGAGATTCGCCGTATCAGTCTTTCTCAACTTTTGCAGGAAATCCGTATTTTATAGACCTGGAAAAGCTGATAAAAAAGGGCTGGATTACAAAAGATGAATGTAAGGCATATGACTTTGGTGATAATGCGGGATATGTGGATTATGAAAAGATTTATAACTGCAGGTATGAGATCTTAAGAAAAGCATATGAAAGAAGCCGGATCGCAGATGATGCAGATTTTCAGAAATTCTGTAAGGAGAATAAAGAATGGCTGGATGATTATGCGCTTTATACGGAGATCAAAGCCGCGAATGATGGGAAGAGCTGGAGCGAATGGGAAGATGAATATCGTCTGAGAGATGAGCTAGCGCTGGAAAAATTCGCCAAAGAGAATCGGGAAGGCATCCTGTTCCAGAAGTTTATGCAGTATGAATTTGCAACACAGTGGGGTGCACTGAAAGCATATGCGAATGAAAAAGGGATTGAGATCATTGGTGATATCCCGATTTATGTAGCGTTCGACAGCGCAGACAGTTGGTCGCATCCGGAACTGTTCCAGTTTGATGAGAACGGACTTCCGACTGGTGTTGCAGGGTGCCCGCCAGATGCATTTAGTGCAACCGGACAGCTTTGGGGCAATCCGCTTTATAAGTGGGAATATCATAAAAAGACAGGATATGCATGGTGGATGAAGAGAATCCGTCATTGTGTTGAACTTTATGACGTGATCCGAATTGATCATTTCCGTGGATTTGATGAATATTATTCCATTCCATACGGAGATCAGACAGCGGAATTCGGACATTGGGAAAAAGGACCGGGAATGGATATTTTCCGGACGGTAAAAGAGACTCTGGGTGATGTGAAAATTATTGCAGAGGATCTTGGATTCCTGACAGATAGTGTGATCCGGATGGTGGAAGAGTCCGGATATCCGGGAATGAAAGTTCTGGAGTTTGCATTTGATTCCAGAGAGCCTAGCAACTATCTGCCACATAATTATGATAAGAACTGCGTAGTATACACGGGAACCCATGACAATGAAACACTGGCAGGATGGTACAGAGAATTAAAAAAAGAAGATAAGAAGTTCGCACTTCGCTATATGGGAAGAAAGAAACTCAGTGTCAATGAAGCAGTATGGGAAATCATCCGTCTTGCGCAGTCGAGCGTGGCGGATACCTGTATCATTCCGATTCAGGATTATCTCTGCCTCGGTAATGAAGCGAGGATCAATCATCCGTCAACCCTTGGCGGTAATTGGATCTGGAGACTTCATAGGGATGAGATCTCAAAAAAACTTGTGAAAAAGATCCGCAGGATGACAGAACTTTATTGCAGGATCCCGGAGAAGACAGAGATGCTCCTTAAGGCTGAAGATGCGGAGGACTTAGGAGAAGAAAAGAAATAAAATGGGAATGACGATTAAAGATATTGCGAAGAAGTGCGGGGTCGGAGTCAGCACCGTGTCCCGTGCGCTGAACAATCATCCGGATATCAATCCTGAGACCAAAAAGATGATTTTAAAGACGGTTGAAGAATCAAATTTTGTGCCGAATAACAGTGCGAGGAATCTGAAACGGACCGATTCGAAATCCATTGCGATTCTGGTAAAGGAGATTGATAATCCATTTTTCGCGACGATGATGCGGGTAATGGAAAAAAAGATCCGCAGACAGAAATATTCCTTTTTTATCCAGCATATGGGAAAGGATCAGGATGAGGTCGATACCGCACTGGAGCTGATCAAAGAAAAAAAGCTCAGAGGGATTATTTTCCTGGGTGGGGATTTCAGGAAGAACAAAGAGCGGATTACAAAGATAAAGGTTCCATTTGTTGTAAGTACGGCAGCATTTGATAAACTGCCGGAGAAATGTATCGCATCCTATGTATCAATTGACGACCGTGCGGAAAGCCGTAAGATCGTAGATCATCTGTGCGAGACCGGACATAAAAAGATTGCAATCCTTGCCTCGGATAAGAAAGATGAGAACATCGGAAAACTCAGACTGGAAGGTTACAGGGAAGCACTAAAGGCACATGGCCTGGAAGTGGATGAGGAAAGAATCTGTTATCTGGATGAAGAAGATACCACTTATTCGATGGAAAACGGATATCGGATGATGAAAAAACTGTTGAAAAAAGAAACAGAATTTACCGCAGTATTTGCAATTTCCGATCTGATGGTGATTGGTGCATGCAAGGCACTTCTGGAAGAGGGAAAAAGGATTCCGGAAGATGTGGCGGTTGCAGGATTTGACGGACTTGACTATACCGGATTTTATCAGCCGGCGATCACTACGATGGCGCAGCCGGTCGAAGAGATCGCGAGACAGTCTGTCGGGATTCTGTTTGACATGATAGAAACAAAGAAAAGCCAGGAAGGAAAATATCTTCCGGCAACACTGAAAGAAAGAGAATCAACTACAGGAGGTAGAAGAACATGGAAGCAAGACTGACAGAGATTTTACAGGAGAAATTCCAGACAGGACTTGAACAGGCAACGAATGAACAGGTATATTATGCGCTGCTTACACTGACAAAGGAACGGATCAAAGAAGGACCGAAGAACGAAGGAAAGAGAAAACTCTATTATATTTCCGCAGAGTTCCTGATCGGAAAGCTTTTATCCAACAACCTGATCAACCTTGGAATTTATGATGAGACAGCAGAGGTGCTGAAAAAGCACGGGAAAAATCTTGCAGAGATCGAAGAAGTTGAACCGGAACCGTCTCTTGGAAATGGTGGACTTGGACGATTGGCAGCCTGCTTCCTGGATTCCATTGCAACACTCGGACTTCCGGGAGACGGAATCGGGCTGAACTATCATATGGGTCTGTTCAAACAGGTATTTACCGACCACAAACAGGATGAACAGAAGAATCCGTGGATTGAAAAAGACAGCTGGCTCAATGATACCGGTATTTCATTTGAAGTCCCGTTCAAGGATTTCAGTCTTCGTTCCCATCTGTATGATATTGATGTAACCGGATACGAAGGCGGAAGCAACAAACTTCATCTTTTTGATGTAGAGACGGTAAATGATGCAATCGTTGGAAACGGAATCAATTTTGATAAGAACGATATCCGTGAGAACCTGACGCTGTTCCTCTATCCGGATGACAGCGACAAGGCAGGAAATCTGCTCCGTATTTATCAGCAGTATTTTATGGTTTCCAATGCAGCACAGTATATCATCCGCGAGTGTGAAGAAAAGGGATATGATCTCAGAAAGCTTCATGAGCATGTGGCGATCCAGATCAATGATACACATCCTTCTATGGTTATTCCGGAGCTGATCCGTCTTCTTGTTCAGAAACAGATCGACTTCAATGAGGCGATTGAGATCGTACAGAAGACCTGCGCATATACCAATCACACCATCCTCGCAGAAGCACTGGAAAAATGGCCGGTTGATTATCTGGAGCAGGTTGCACCGCAGATCGTTCCGATCATCCGTGATCTGGATGCAAGAATTAAGGGAAGATATAAAGATCCGAGAGTCCATATTATCGATGACCAGAATCGTGTACACATGGCTCATATGGACATCCATTATGGATACAGTGTCAACGGAGTTGCGTATCTTCATACAGAGATCCTGAAAAATGAAGAACTGAAACCGTTCTATGACATTTACCCACAGAAATTCAACAACAAGACTAATGGTATTACGTTCAGAAGATGGCTGCTGCACTGCAACCATGAACTGACTGCATGGCTGGATGAGAAGATCGGACCGGATTACCGAAAAGATGCAACAAAGCTTGAAAAACTGCTTGATTATGTAAATGATGAGGAAACCTTAAAGAGCCTTCTTGTAGTAAAACAGAAAAAGAAAGAGGATCTGGCAGCTTACTTAAAAGAAACACAGGGACTGGAAATCAATCCAAATTCAATTTTTGATATTCAGGTAAAACGTCTGCATGAATACAAGCGTCAGCAGATGAATGCATTATATGTGATCTATAAATATCTGGAGATCAAGAGTGGAAAGAAACCGGAGACTCCGATCACGGTAATCTTTGGAGCCAAGGCTGCACCGGCTTATATTATTGCAAAGGATATCATTCATCTGATCCTCTGCCTGCAGGAGCTGATTGATAACGATCCGGAAGTTGCACCGTATCTGAAAGTGGTTATGGTAGAAAACTACAACGTGACACTGGCAGAAAAGCTGATCCCGTCCTGTGATATTTCTGAACAGATTTCTCTTGCATCCAAAGAAGCAAGTGGAACAGGTAACATGAAATTCATGCTGAACGGGGCTGTGACAATGGGAACAGAAGATGGAGCCAACGTAGAAATCCATCAGTTTGTAGGGGATGAAAATATCTACATCTTCGGAGAATCCAGTGAACAGGTTATCGAGCATTACCGCAAGATGGATTATAATGCAGTTGATTACTATATCAATGATGAAGAGATCCGCAGACTGGTAGACTTTATCATCAGCCCGGAACTTCTCCGTATCGGAGATAAATACCTGCTTCTTGAACTGCATGCAGAACTGATCCGTAAAGACTGGTTCATGACACTTCTTGATGTGAAAGATTATATCCAGAAGAAAGAACAGGCTTACGCAGATTATGAAGACCGCATGGCATGGGCAAAGAAGATGGTTGTGAATATCGCAAAAGCAGGATATTTCTCATCTGACAGAACCATTGCTGAATACAACAGAGACATCTGGCATCTGTAAAATGTATATGTAAAAAACAGAAGTCTGTCCTGAAAAAACAGAGACAGACTTCTGTTTTTTGTGCAAAAGTGTATTTTTATACGGTTTCTGCGGGAACTTTCTGTATTTCCCTTATTGCGGGAAAAGAGAAGGATATGCTATGATAAGGAGAAATATTGCTGTTTGTTTTCCGGATATGGAAAAGTTTTTGGGAAGATCCGGGAAGCAATAGAAGCAGATGAGAGGTAAATATATGGAAAAAAGAAGAAAAAGTGCATCACTTTTGCCGGTCGGTGTATTTCTGGTATTTTATCTGGGACTGGGTATTTTATTTGAATACATAATGAAAATTCCAATGGGGTTTTATAATGTACCGATCGTAGTGGCGTTTCTGGCGGCACTCCTGGTTGCGTGTCTGCAGAACAGAAAGGTTGGCTTTGATGAGAAGCTGGAGATCATGGGACGGGGAATCGGAGATAAGAATATTATCACAATGCTGCTGATTTTCCTGACGGCGGGAACTTTTGTGGGAGTGGTTGGAAGAAGCAGTGCAGAGAGTGTGGCGTATTTTATGCTATCGATCATCCCGGCACGGTTTGCGGTTGCCGTTCTGTTTGTGGTTGCATGTTTTGTTTCAACAGCAATGGGAACTTCGGTTGGGACGATCACCCTTCTGACTCCGATTGCGGCGGCAGTTTCGCAGACGTCCGGTTTTTCCCTGGCACTTTGCGTGGCATCGGTGATGGGAGGCTCCATGTTCGGGGACAATCTTTCTTTCATATCAGATACAACAATTGCTGCCTGCAACGGGCAGGGATGTGAGATGAAAGATAAATTCCGGGAAAATTTTTGGATCGCACTTCCGGCGGCGATCGTATCGTTGGTTCTGATCCTGATCAGCTCTTTCCGGGCAGAGATCGGAACGGCAGTTACGCACGAATACAATCTGACGCAGATCATTCCGTATGTGCTGGTGCTGGTCGGCGGGATCGCAGGGTTCAACGTCTTTCTGGTACTTTTGACAGGAATTGTGTCCGGTGCGGTGATCATGCTTGCAATGGGGCAGGTAACACCGTATGAAATGCTTGCTGCCATGGGCTCAGGTGTATCCGGGATGTTTGAAACCTGTATGGTGGCGGTGCTGGTTGCTGCAATGTGTGCGCTGATCCGGGAAAATGGTGGCTTTGATGTATTGCTGGATGTGATCCACCGTGTCTTTAAGGGATCGAAAAGTGGTCAGCTGGGTGTTGGTATTTTGGTAGCGCTCCTGGATGTGGCAACAGCGAACAATACCGTAGCAATTGTGATGGCTAATCCAATTGCAAAGGAAATGGCAGACGATTATCAGATCACACCGAGAAAGACGGCTTCCCTTCTGGATACTTTTTCCTGTATTTCACAGGGGGTGATCCCGTATGGTGCGCAGATGCTGGTGGCAATTTCGGCAGTGCATGAGCTCGGCGGTGAGATTTCTGCATTTCAGATCATTCCGAAGCTTTTTTATCCGGGAATGCTGTTTGTCAGTTCGCTGATCTTTATCTTTGTGATTCCACAGAAAACAGGAAAATAAAACAGAGTTCACTCTGGATTTTTATACTTTTACAGATTAAAGGGTTGAAACCTGATGAAAAATACGGTATTATAGTGTTTAACAGATTTTTGGAACGAAAAATGGTACAAAAATCACAGATACATAGAAGGGAATGACAAAGATGAGCCTGAAAATCGGAGTAATTAAAGGTGACGGAATCGGTCCGGAGATTGTAACGGAAGCGATGAAAGTTCTTAATAAAGCAGGAGAGGTATACGGATTTGACTGTTCTTATGAACAGCTGCTTCTTGGGGGCGCATCCATTGATGTACATGGAGTTCCGCTTACAGATGAGACGGTAGCAAAAGCAAAAGCATGTGATGCCGTACTGATGGGATCCATTGGAGGAGATGCAAAGACTTCCCCGTGGTATAAGCTGGAACCGTCAAAGAGACCGGAGGCCGGTCTTCTGAAGATCAGAAAAGAACTGAACCTGTTCGCAAATCTGCGTCCGGCGGTTTTGTATAATGAACTGAAGGGTGCATGTCCTCTGAAAGAAGAGATTACAGAAGGCGGATTTGATCTGATGATCATGCGTGAACTGACAGGCGGTCTTTATTTTGGAGAGAGGAAGACAGAAGAAGTGGATGGTGTGATGACTGCATTCGATTCACTTACCTATAATGAGGATGAGATCCGCAGGATTGCGATCCGCGCGTTTGACATTGCAATGAAGAGAAGAAAGAAAGTGACAAGCGTCGATAAGGCGAATGTACTGGATTCTTCAAGACTCTGGAGAAAAGTAGTAGAAGAAGTTGCGAAAGATTATCCGGAAGTTACACTGGAGCATATGCTGGTTGACAACTGTGCAATGCAGCTGGTAAGAGATCCGAAGCAGTTTGATGTCATTCTTACAGAGAATATGTTCGGAGACATCCTTTCTGATGAAGCAAGCATGGTAACCGGTTCGATCGGAATGCTGGCAAGTGCAAGTCTGAATGAAACCAGGTTCGGACTGTATGAACCAAGTGGCGGTTCGGCACCGGATATAGCAGGACAAGGAATTGCAAACCCGATAGCAACAATTCTTTCAGCAGCAATGATGCTTCGTTTCAGCCTGGATCAGGATAAAGCAGCAGATGCGATTGAAGCAGCAGTTTCCCAGGTGTTAAAAGATGGATACAGAACCGGGGATATTATGTCAGACGGGTGTACAAAGGTTGGAACAGCCCGGATGGGAGATCTGATCTGCGAAAGAATTCGATAGTCAAGGATTGGGAAAGATACAGTTCCGTACTGCTATGGGGAAAGAGAAGCAGGACGGAACTGTAATAGAATAGAGCCAAAAGTTACAGGAGGATTATAAAATCATGAGAAGTGATAATGTAAAAACAGGTATGCAGCAGGCGCCGCACAGATCATTGTTCAATGCGCTTGGTCTTACAAAAGAAGAACTGGAGAGACCGCTTGTCGGAATCGTATGTTCTTATAACGAAATCGTTCCGGGACATATGAACCTGGATAAAATTGCAAATGCAGTAAAGATGGGGGTTGCCATGGCAGGTGGAACACCGATCATGTTTCCGGCGATCGCAGTCTGTGACGGTATTGCAATGGGACACATCGGTATGAAGTATTCTCTGGTAACGAGAGATCTGATCGCAGATTCGACAGAAGCAATGGCAATGGCGCATCAGTTTGACGCCCTTGTTATGATCCCGAACTGCGACAAGAATGTACCTGGACTTTTGATGGCAGCAGCCCGTATTAATGTACCTACAGTGTTCGTCAGTGGCGGACCAATGCTTGCGGGACATGTAAAAGGACAGAAGAGAAGCCTTTCCAGCATGTTCGAGGCAGTTGGATCTTATGCAGCAGGAACAATGGACGAATGTGATGTATGTGAATTTGAAAATAAAGTATGTCCTACCTGCGGATCATGCTCCGGAATGTATACAGCCAACAGTATGAACTGTCTGACAGAAGTACTTGGTATGGGTCTTCAGGGAAATGGAACAATTCCGGCTGTATATTCAGAAAGAATCCGTCTTGCAAAACATGCAGGTATGCAGGTAATGGAAATGTACAGAAGAAATATCCGTCCGAGAGACATTATGACAAAAGAAGCCATCTTAAATGCCCTTACTGTTGATATGGCACTTGGATGCTCAACCAACAGTATGCTTCACCTTCCGGCGATCGCACATGAGATTGGTATGGATTTTGAGATTGATTTTGCAAATGGAATCAGCGAAAAGACTCCGAACCTCTGTCACCTTGCACCGGCAGGTCCGACATATATGGAAGACTTGAATGAAGCGGGTGGTGTATATGCTGTTATGAACGAGCTGAATAAGAAAGGTCTTCTTTACACAGACTGCATGACAGTAACCGGAAAGACAGTTGGAGAAAATATCGCAGGATGCGAAAACAAAAATCCGGAAGTAATCCGTCCGATCGACAATCCATACAGCCAGACGGGTGGACTTGCAGTCCTCAAAGGTAATATCGCACCGGACGGCAGTGTTGTAAAACGTTCTGCAGTTGTACCGGAAATGCTGGTACATGAAGGACCTGCAAGAGTATTTGAATGTGAAGATGATGCGATCAAGGCAATTAAAGGCGGAGATATCCATCCGGGAGATGTTGTAGTTATCCGTTACGTCGGACCAAAGGGTGGTCCTGGTATGCCGGAAATGCTGAATCCAACTTCTGCAATCGCAGGTATGGGACTTGGTTCATCGGTAGCACTTATTACAGACGGCCGTTTCAGCGGTGCATCCCGTGGAGCTTCTATCGGACACGTATCACCGGAAGCGGCAGTCGGCGGTCCGGTAGCACTGATCGAGGAAGGCGATATTATCGAGATCGATATCCCGAACCTGAAATTAAATGCAAGAATTTCAGATGAAGAACTTGCAAGAAGAAAAGAAAAATGGCAGCCAAGAGAACCGGAAGTTACAACAGGATATCTTGCAAGATATGCAGCAATGGTAACTTCAGGAAACCGTGGAGCAGTTCTGGAAGTTCCGCACAAATAAAATAAAATCTGGACAAGGGGAATGTACAATGCAGTTAAATGGTGCAGAAATACTGATAGAGTGTTTAAAAGAGCAAGGCGTGGATACCGTATTCGGATATCCGGGCGGCGCAATTTTAAATGTATATGATGAATTATATAAGCATAGTAATGAAATCAGACATATCCTTACATCGCATGAGCAGGGAGCTTCTCATGCGGCAGACGGATATGCGCGTGCCACTGGTAAGGTTGGGGTGTGTTGCAACCAGTGGACCTGGAGCAACAAATCTCGTAACAGGAATCGCGACCGCATTTATGGATTCTATTCCGATTGTTGCGATCACCTGTAATGTAGGGGTACCGCTTCTTGGAAAAGACAGCTTCCAGGAAATTGACATTACCGGTATTACGATGCCGATCACAAAGTATAATTTTATTGTGAAGAATGTCAATGATCTTGCAAAGACGATCCGCAAGGCGTTTGAGATCGCACAGTCCGGAAGACCGGGACCGGTGCTGATCGATATCCCGAAAGATGTGACAGGCAATAAAGCAGAGTATGAGCCTGTCAAAATCCAGCCAATCGTAAAATACAAAAAAGAAATCTGCATGGAAGATATTGACAAGGCAGTAGAGATGATCGAAGAAGCAAAGCGTCCGTTTGTATTCGTCGGAGGCGGAGCTATATTATCTGATGCAAGTGAAGAACTCCGTGCATTCGTAGACAAGGTACAGTGTCCGGTATGTGATTCCCTGATGGGAAAAGGTGCATTTCCGGGAACTGATGAACTTTATACAGGAATGCTTGGTATGCATGGTACCAAGACATCGAACTTTGGAGTCAGTGAAAGCGATCTTCTGATCGTAGTCGGTGCAAGATTCTCCGACCGTGTCACAGGTAATCCAAATAAATTTGCAAGTAATGCAAAAATTCTCCAGTTTGATATTGATGTGGCAGAGATGAACAAAAATGTCATTATCGATGAAGGTGTGGTTGGAGATATCAAAGAAGTGCTTGCGGCAGTTAATGAAAAACTGCCACAGCAGGAACACACCGAATGGATCAAAAAGATCCAGGAATATAAAGCAAAATACCCGCTTGCCTATCATCCGGAAAGTCTGACCGGTCCGTATGTGATCGAAGAGATTTACAAACAGACAGAAGGTGATGCGATCATCGTCACAGAAGTTGGACAACATCAGATGTGGGCAGCGCAGTATTATAAATTCACAAAACCGAGAACACTGCTTACGTCAGGTGGTCTTGGAACCATGGGATACGGTCTTGGAGCTGCAATCGGAGCCAAGATGGGAAGACCGGAGAAGACGGTAGTCAATATCGCCGGAGACGGATGCTTCCGTAT
>ENA-OPCL01001710-OPCL01001710.1-human-gut-metagenome-genome-assembly--contig:-NODE-1710-length-15707-cov-7.895860_pt1 | contig 15707 bp, 14 predicted proteins | sample MGYA00241251_ERZ501482 | MGnify/ENA primary metagenome ERZ501482 (study PRJEB25962, sample SAMEA2042581) | human gut metagenome | biome: human gut; feature: human-associated habitat; material: faeces... | reverse complement strand
GAGGCATTATTAGATGTAGATGAAAAAGTGAAGTCAGAAAAACAGTTATGTCAGATAGAATATAATGGGGTAGTTCATGTTTATATGCAGGGATATTATAATGTTAAATTTGAAGATGTTGATATTAATAGAACAAATACATACATAAAATGCTATGATTTTGTAACAGTTTCAGATGGTTATAATTATAGTGGAGAACGAAAATTGGTGATTAATTTTCATGATGATAAAAAGTATACATGGAAAGAAACATTTTTAGCTGATCTTTTTATGAGCAGAGATGCTGTTTATAGGGGAGCTGTTGAAAAGAAATATAAAGTTCTTCCAGCATGGGGCGTCACAGATTATTCTGACATTAGTAACGTAACGGTTGATGACCAGAAAATTGATGAGGTACATGAACTTGATGTGGACGGCAAGACTTATTATCTCTGGATAATAAATGATTTGAAGACACGAAACAAGGCATCCGAAGTCCGGATAGAGTCTGTTGACAAGACTACCCAAAACCGATAAAATTACACCTATCAAGGCACACTTATGGAAACATAAGGTCGCAAAGCCAGAGTCTAAAACAGTTACACGATGTAATGACAGATCGGCTGCATCATTCACGGAAAGTGGATGCTGCAGCCGTTGTTTTTTTTGAAGAAAGTCGCTGTAAGCAGGCAGCCGTAGTGAGGCAAATATAGAGAACATACAAAGCAGAATCTTGAAAATCAAAAGGAAGAGGAAAAGACAGAATGCAGGGTATTTTTTGATGTAACAAGTGATACTTTAAAAGGTATGATTATTGATGAAGCTATAGGCCTTTCAGCAGTAATAATAAATGAAACCGTAGGAGATAAGATTAACAAGGCTAACGCAGTAATAAATTATTTGAATGACTTAAACGCTCCATGCCTGCGTTTGAAAAGATATACAAAAAATATAATAAATAATAGTTGATTATAACGAATAAAAAATACGCAAATGCCGAAAATTGTCTAAAATTGTACAGTTTTCGGCATTTTCAATGTATACTTTTTACAAAATCCGTGGAAAAGTGCTCCGTGTGACCGTTGTGTGACCAAAGTAGTGTATAATCTTACTCAAGAGGAAAACGTATAAATAAAATATGAGGATAAGAACGTGTGCTTTGGGATAAGGAGCCGGAATATGATAGATTGTCGCAGAGCATACATAGGGACGAAAATGGAATTAAAGCCAGAAGCATTTAAAGGGATAATGTTCAAGGTAAAGAGATCGGAAAAAATTTAAAAAAAATTTAAAAAAGTACTTGCATTATTCGTTTGACCATGATATTATAATACACGGTTCGTTGGTCAAGCGGTTAAGACGCCGCCCTCTCACGGCGGAAACACGGGTTCGATTCCCGTACGGACTGCTAAGTATTTAAAGCCGGTACATTCATGGAAGCATGATGTACCGGCTTTTTCGTTGTATATATTTATATGAGGCAGAGCTATTTATGAGCAGCTACAGCTGCTGTATGCTTTTTGAAGCCGTCAGGCGCTTTTGTGATGCGAAGGGCAACGACAATTATTGCGGCAGCAAACAGAAGCTGTATTCCCATGCATATTGAAATAAAGCCAAGCTCCCTGACCGGATGAAAGTCAATATTTTTTACAGCCTGGTTGTACCAGTAGGCAGGCAGGAAGTGAGCGGCTTTTATGATGCCATCACTTAGAAATTCCTCCGGCACAAATATACCGCACAGGAATGCCATGCCGAGTGACACTGTGTTTGCAAACATGTTCAGTATCTCACTGTTTGAGGTGATTTTACTTATGAAAAAGGCAAATGCCAGTGAAACGAGCATGTAGCAGAGCATGTTGAGTGTGAACAGGAAACCTGAAAACGAGAATGTGCTGCCTTTAAACATGATTGTAGCTGAGACAAAAATTACAGCGCACACTGCAAGTCCGGTTAAAATCACACCCAAAAGCAGCTCGCGGTTGTAGTTTGCAAATTTATAGGATGAGCAGGATGTTCTCTCCTTGATTTCTTTTTTGGAGAAAACCTGAAGGACAGGAGCTATACCTGCAATCATCATGACAAGGAGCACCCATCCCAGATAACTGAAGCAGTAGAATATCCCTGAGTGCGAGGTGACACTTTTGCCGTTGAGTAGCGAGACAGAAGCCTTTTGACTTAGCGAGGTGTTTACTGCAGCTAGAGCGTCAGCTTCAGAGTAGCCGGAAGCGATGTAGGTATTGTATGTTTTTGTAAAGCTGTTTATGGCAGACTCAAAGGTGGTCGCTGCCTGTGTGCCGGGTATGGTCACGACATCGAGACTAAAGCCTTCTTTTATGATGAGAACACAGTTTACGTTTCTGGCAAACAACTCATCCTGCATAGTTTCCTTTTTGTCATTTTTAATATTTTTTTGTGTGCATGTCTTTTTAAGATAGGCTGTCAGAGCTTTGCTTTCTGATGATTTGTCATAGTCAAACACCGCAAATTTGGGCTTGGTGGCTTCATAATCATCTTCAGCTTTGTTTGTGCGTGTCGCAGTGAGAACGACCATGACACCTATGAATATGGACAGGTACATAATCATCTGGCCCATATGTCTGTTGAGTATTTTGAAATATGATTTAAATACTTGCATATTTTTCCCTCCGAAGCAGTACAAAGGCAATGATTAAAAGAATCACTGATTCTACTGCCATGATTGATATGTTTCTGAAAAATCTGTCGTAGCTGTCATATACGTTGAGCGAGTAAAAGCAGTCGGATATGAGACAGGCAGGGTTGAGGCGGTTAGCAATCGGAAGCTTGTGCTCAATCATATCTTTTATCCCGTTGGCGCATAAATCCGCAAGCACGGAAAGCACCATGCCGATTCCGACAGAGATACCGATTTTGCTGCCCTCTGTAAGCTTAGGAATGGCACCTATTATCACTCCGATTGAAAGACCTATCATGCAGCCGAAAAACAGTGTCAGGATGATTGCCGGATATTTATTTCCAAAATCCACGCCAAGAAGAGTCATGTAGGCAAGTGCTATGAGCTCAACAGCAAAATGGATGCTTAAGAGTGAGATATACTCTGAAAAGATAAGGGTGTTTTTGCATGCCGGCACAAGGCTTTTTCGCATGCCGAGAGGGCTTGTATCAGCTAACAGCCTGCAGGTGGAGCTTACGGCTGAAAATGAGGCGAACAGGCAGCTCATCGCAAAAACAGCGTAAAAGTAATTGGTGTATTCATCCTGATTTCCCGATGAAAGTGAAATCTCTTTATACTCTGATGCGGTTTCAGAAAGCCCGGCAATTGCAGTCTCAAGCGCAGCCGGATTAGTCTTTGCTATGTTTGTAAATACGTCCTTTTGCTGTTTGTACTGTGTCAGGATGGATTCAAGTATTGTGGCATTGTATGAGTTTTCATCCACTACAAGTGAAGCATCCTTTGTGTAAATAATGCCGGTCACTTTTTTGTCATTTAGAGCTTTTTTGGCTGCTGAGCTATCCATCAGCTTCATGTTTATGAGGTCTGAAAATGAATTTGAACTGTCGACCTTGTCGTCGGATTTACTGGCTGAATCAGTATGGTTTACATCGAGAGACTCAAGCACGCTCATCAGAGTATCATCATTTTCAGATTCAACCACTGCTACATTTATTGTCTTAAACATTTCATCCTTTTCAAACAGATTTCCGAATGCCATATACATAAAGGTGGCGAGCAACAGTGGAAATGCAAGTGTCCAGAACAACGTGACTTTCAGGCGGAACATGCTTAGCATGGTGTATTTTGAGTTGTGAAAAAATAATTTTAGTCCATTCATTAATCCCTTAGCTCCTTTCCGGTAATCTCTAAGAATACGTCGTTAAGAGTCGGAAGCTGCGTGTACACCTGACCGAAGGACAGATTATTCTGCTCTAGATAATCAAGCACATGGATTATATTGTGGCGTCCACCACTGAAATAAATCCGAAGCTGTCCGTTTTCAAAGCTGACCTGATATGCATTGTGCAGCTGCTTTAATGCGTCAAGCTGTGCTTCTGACAGGTCTGCGATTTCTACGTTTATGGTCTCTGTATTTTTGATCATGCGCTTTAGCTCGTCCTTTGTGCCGAGTGCGAGAGCCTTGCCCTTGTCCATGATGAGTATGCGGTCGCAGAGCTGTTCAACCTCCTCCATGTAGTGTGAGGTGTAGATGATTGTCGCACCATCACGGTTTAGTTTTTTGATGCCCTCCAGAATCTTGTTTCTGCTTTGAGGGTCGACAGCCACGGTCGGTTCATCGAAGAAGATGAGCTTTGGCTTGTGTGCTATGCCACACGCGATGTTGAGACGTCTCAAAAGTCCGCCTGAGAGCTTCTTTGGCAGAAATTTGCTGTAATCCGCTATGTCCACGAAATCAATTGCTTCCTTTACATATTTTTCGCGGAGCTTTTTGTCACTTACGTAAAGACCGCAGAAATAGTCGATATTTTCATATACAGTCAGCTCGTCGTACACGGCCACATTCTGCATGACTACGCCGATTTCGCGTTTGATATCGTAGCTGTTTGAGTACATTTCCTGCCCGAATACCTTTATATCACCCTTATCGTATGTGAGCAGGGAGAGTATGCAGTTTATAGTTGTGGTCTTTCCGGAGCCGTTTGGTCCGAGCAATCCGAAAATTTCGCCGGTTTTAACGGTCAGATTGAAATGGTCGAGTGCCACAAGCTCCTTGTAGCGTTTTACAAGGTTTGTTACTTCTATCGCATTTTTGGTTGTATCCATTGAATTGCCTCCATAATGTTGTATTTTCAGTTGCAAGCCTGATATCCGGCTCAATAACAGATTACTATATGGCGTGCCGGAAAGTAAGTGTCAAATGTCACATTCGTATTTATGTTTGGATGAGGCATTGTTGTGTAAAAAATGACATTTGTCATAGTGACGTTTGATGGAATTTGTTGTAAGCTTATTTTACGGAAATGGAGGCTTTTAATGTATAAGATATGTAGTCAGTTTTTAATAGTTCTATCATGCGTGATGCTTATGGTGGTATCCCTTCAGGTCGATTACGTCATGATAGCGTGCATACTTACAGGAATAATTGTGTGCACATTTATAGACATGCAGGGTGTGCCGCAGATGAGTCCTGCTAAGGAGAGCAAAACGGCAGACCGGGCTTTTGATTTGATTCTGGCGGTTTATATTCTGTCCGGAGTATTTTTTGCACCATCATTTTTTATGCTGCCGTATGCAGCGATGGTATTCAGAAAGAGAAAATACACGGCATCGAGGATGGCTGCAGCCTTAGTGGGGATAGTTGTATCGGTGGACTGTATTTTAAAGATAAAACATATAGCACCCGGGATTTTTTATATCCTGGAGGTTGTACTTCTCATGGCTTTTGCGGTAATGCTTTCGTATTTCACAGAGCTGCTTTTAGGGTATCAGATGAAGCTGCACAGCATGAGAGATGCGTCCATGGAGCACGACATGCTTATGGAGCAGATGAATCACCAGCTTATCGAGAAGCAGAATGCGCAGATATACAATGCCACGCTAAAGGAGAGAAACCGTATCGCAAGGGAGATACACGACAACGTGGGTCACATGATTACGCGCTCTATTTTGCAGGTGGGAGCAATCGGTGTGATAAATACCGATGAAAAGCTTAAAGCGCCTATCGCAGACCTAAAGAGTACACTCGATACGGCAATGGACAGCATGAGAAAAAGCGTTCATGATTTGTACGATGAATCGGTCGATTTGCGTCAGGCGCTTGCGAAGCTTAAGCCTACAGACAGTGCATTTGCATTTTCACTCGAATACGACTGTGAGGATGATGTGCCAAGAGATGTCAAGTATGCTTTTATTGCAATTGCAAAGGAAGCGGTAAACAACGCAGTTAAGCACAGTAACGGCGATGAAATCAGGATAATAGTCAGAGAGCATCCCGCCTTTTACCAGCTTGAGATAATGGACAACGGCACAACGGCTGACGAAAGAAGACTTTCGGGAGAAACAGGAGATGGAATAGGCATAAAAAATATAAAGGAGCGTGTTGCAGCGATAGGAGGAATCATGCGTATAAAGGCAGACGATGGTTTCAGGATATTTGTGACGCTCATGAAGAAGTGAGGATATACAAAATGCATAAAAATCAAGGCATGAATAAGAAAGGAACAGGACATGAAGATAGTAATAATAGATGATGATAATCTCGTATCACTTTCGCTGAATACAATACTGAGCGCACAGGATGACATAGAGGTGTCTGCGGTTGGAGACAGCGGGCAGCAGGCGGTAAAGCTGTACGAGGAGCATATGCCCGATGTGATGCTCATGGATATAAGGATGCAGGGCATGACAGGTCTTGAAGCAGCAGAAAAAATACTCGGAAAATATCCCGATGCCAAAATACTTCTTCTGACCACATTTTCGGATGATGAATACATTGTAAAAGCAATCTCGCTGGGGGCGAAGGGCTATATACTAAAACAGGCCTTTGAGAGTATTGCCCCGGCACTTAGAGCTGTAAACAACGGGCAGACAGTGTTTGGAACACAGATAATGGACAGGATACCACACCTGTTCGGAGCTGATGGTAAAGCTTCATCAGGCACCGGTCAGGCCCGGTTCATTGACGCAATGAAGAGCTATGATATAAGCGGCAAGGAGCTTTCAATCATAGAGCTGGTTGCAGAAGGACTAAACAATAGGGAAATAGCGGATGAGCTGTATCTGAGTGAGGGAACCGTACGAAACTATATCAGTGTCATACTTGAAAAGCTGCAGCTGAGGGACAGGACACAGCTTGCATGCTTTTATTATAAAAGTATGGTATAACATGAAACTTTTTCTATGGTGTGGGACACATATATAGTGAAGGGAGGGATGCAGATTGATTAATAAGGCACAGGATGACTTTTTTAATGAGCTATATGCCTCAACCAATCAGAAGGTTTTAGCGTACATCATTGTAAAATGTGGAAAAACTGAAGATGTAGCAGATATATTTCAGGAAACCTATACAGAGGTTGTTAAAATAATACGAAAACATGGAATATCATATTTTAAGCAGCCGGATGCACTTGTAATGCAAATAGCAAAGAGAAAAATTTTTCGTCATTATAAATTAAAAGAAAAGCTTCGTGGCATTGAGGAAATGAACGATTATAATATTTTGTCGGCAGATGAAAATGATATAGCTGTACAACAGACTTCGTTTGACGATATAGCAATATCAAAAGAAACAGTACAAAGTGTGTTTACATATCTTTCTGCGAAGGATGAACTTACTAAAAAAATATTTTATCTATATTACTATATGGATAAAAATATTTCAGAAATAGCACTCCTTTTTTCTGTAAAGGAATCAACCATAAAAAACAGATTATATCGAACCTTAAGGGAGCTTAGGAAAAATCTGGATAAGGAGGATTGATACAGAATGAAGAAAAATGATATTTTAAGACATGCTGCGCAACATAAAATGCCTGATATTGAGCAGGTAAGAAAAGAATGTATCGAGGAATTACATACCACTGACAGCTCAAAACGATATCCTGCATATTTTGCTGCGATAGCGGTTGTGACTGTAGTTGTCTTGTGTATGTGTATCACGCCGGTGAGGTCATTTGCAGCCGATATGATTGAACATATTCAGGCATTAATTGATGTTAATAATGATTCGGCACGTGATCTGGTGTATAGAAAATATAGCGGTCCGACTGTTTATTTGGAAAAAGATGAAACGGTAAGCATATACTCATATACTGGTTATGAGGATGTATATATTTTGCCGGCGGAGGCAAAAGAAGCTGAAAAACTGGGAGCTATAAGCAGAGACGTTAAGGTGAGCTATAAAGTGCCGTATAGTGGGGAGTATTATATTCTTGATGGAGAAAATAAGGAGAATATCACAGACCGGGTTATTGTAGAACATGAGGGAGGAGCAGAAGATAATTTGAAAATTTCTCAATAAGGAAATCTGCCCTTGCAATATACCCCACTGGGGTATATAATGCTCTTGAAGACAGATACCCATAAGGGGTATGGTTAGACATGTAAAATAAATGCATAATGCGGAACAAAGAACAAATGGAGGTACCCATGACAGAAAAAGAAACCAAATGCTGTTGCTGCAACCGCAAAAAAGAGCGGTCAGAGCAGGAATATAAGGATCTCATCAACAGACTTAGCCGTATAGAGGGGCAGATCCGTGGAATCAAGCGTATGCTGGATGAGGATTGCTACTGCCCTGACATCATCACACAGGTGGCGGCCGCAAATGCTGCGCTCAACAGCTTCAATAAAGTCCTTTTGGCCAATCATATAAAGACGTGTGTGGCAGATGACATAAGAGCCGGCAAGGATGAGACAATAGATGAGCTTTTGAACACACTGCAGAAGCTTATGAAGTAGTATTATAAGAAGGCGGGTATAAAAATGAGTACAATAATCACAATATTAATAATAGCAATAATTGCCGCACTGGTGATTGTGGGCTTAAAGGAGACTATAAAGCATTCAAAGGGCGAAGGCGCCTGCTGTGGCGGTGGAGCCATGAAGGAGGACGAGGAAGCTACAGTACAGCTTACAGGCGAGATTGTCACGAGAGCAGATGTGCACATAGACGGAATGCACTGCATGAACTGCAAGAACTCAGTCACACGCTCACTTCAGAAGATGAGCGGAGTATCGGCAGATGTGGATTTAAAGCATGGCGTGGCACATGTTGAGGCAACCAGAGAGCTAAGCGATGAGGAAATCACATTTGCCATCGAAAGACTGGATTTCAAGGTGACAGGAATTGAGAGATTTTAGAAAAGGCTTCTGAATAGTTAGATTCGAATAGTAGAAAGAAGGAAATACAGACAGTATGAAGCAATATACAGTTACAGGAATGAGCTGTGCGGCATGCTCTGCCAGAGTGGAAAAGGCGGTCTCTAAGGTTGATGGTGTGACGAGCTGCTCTGTCAGCCTTTTGACCAACTCGATGGGAGTCGAGGGAAGCGCGACAGATGCGCAGATAGTGGAGGCAGTAGAGCAGGCGGGCTATGGAGCGAGTCCCAAAGGCACAGCAACAGAATCAGAAAATGACAAAGCAAATAACAGCTTAGAGCAGCTAAAGGCAGCGCAGGATGCGCTTGTAGACAGGGAGACACCGAAGCTACGCAACAGGCTTATAGCATCGCTCATATTCTTAGTTGTTCTCATGTATTTTTCCATGGGACATATGATGTGGGGCTGGCCGTTGCCTGAGTTTTTCAATGGAAACCATGTGGCTATGGGGCTTTTGCAGCTTCTGCTTACAGTGGCGGTAATGGTCATAAACCAGAAGTTTTTTATCAGTGGCTTTAAGGGCTTGATTCACGGCGCTCCCAACATGGATACGCTTGTTGCGCTTGGCTCTGCGGCATCGTTTGGATACAGCGTGTATGCACTTTTTGCCATGACAGCTGCGCAGGTGAATGGCGATATGGATGCGGTCATGTCATATATGCATGAGTTTTATTTTGAATCCGCAGCCATGATTTTGGCACTGATTACTGTCGGAAAAATGCTTGAAGCGCACTCAAAGGGCAAAACAACAGACGCTTTAAAGAGCCTGATGCAGCTTGCCCCAAAGACAGCAACCGTTGTAAGGGATGGCGTGGAGCAGGAAATTTCTGTGGATGCAGTGAAAAAGGGCGATATTTTCGTGGTCAGACCGGGGGAAAATATCCCTGTAGATGGTGAAATAATAGATGGAACAACCGCTGTCAACGAATCGGCACTCACAGGAGAGAGCATCCCTGTGGATAAACAGCCGAAAGATGCAGTAAGCGCTGCAACAGTGAACCAGTCAGGCTTTATAAAATGCCGCGCAACCAGAGTAGGCGAAGACGCCACACTCTCACAGATTATACAGATGGTTTCTGATGCCGCAGCGACAAAGGCACCTATTGCAAAAATCGCTGACAGGGTATCGGGGGTATTTGTGCCGGCGGTTATTACAATTGCAATCATTACAATAATAGCATGGCTTATAGCCGGTGAGACCGTGGGCTTTGCGCTTGCCAGAGGTATTTCGGTGCTCGTGATAAGCTGTCCGTGTGCACTTGGACTGGCAACTCCTGTTGCGATAATGGTAGGAAACGGCAAGGGCGCAAAGAGCGGTATACTCTTCAAGACAGCGGCAAGCCTTGAGGCAACAGGCCGCACACAGATTGTGGCTCTTGATAAGACAGGCACCATAACAAGCGGTGAGCCGAAGGTGACGGATATCGTGCCGGATGAGACATTTTTTGAGGAAACCGGCAATCATGCCGGAGCGCTTCTTGCAATAGCCGCATCAGTCGAGGCCAAGAGCGAGCATCCGCTTGCAAAAGCCATTATGGAGCGCGCTAAAACGGATGAAATCGCCGTTGCAGAGGTGACGGATTTTAGCGCTGTTGTAGGAAATGGTCTGACTGCAATACTTGCAGGCAAAATGATAAAAGCAGGAAATCTTGCTTTTGTCAGCAAATTTGTAAAAGTGTCAGATGATATGCGCGCGAAAGCTGTCGAATTTTCAAAGGAAGGAAAAACTCCTCTGTTCTTTGCCGCAGATGACAGGCTTTGCGGTATCATAGCCGTTGCAGATACAATAAAGGAGGACAGTCCGGAAGCTGTCAGACAGCTTAAAAATATGGGTATCAGAGTTGTTATGCTCACCGGTGACAACGAGCAGACTGCCAATGCCATTGGAAAGCAGGCGGGAGTGGACGAAGTCATCGCAGGTGTGCTTCCGGATGGTAAGGAGGCTGTCATAAGGAAGCTAAAAAAACAGGGCAGGGTAGCCATGGTTGGTGACGGAATCAATGATGCACCGGCGCTCACACGTGCGGATATGGGAATTGCAATCGGCGCGGGAAGTGATGTGGCAATAGATGCAGCGGATGTTGTCCTGATGAAGAGCCGCCTGATAGATGTACCGGCAGCAGTGCGGTTAAGCCGTGCTACATTGACAAATATACACGAAAATCTGTTCTGGGCATTTTTCTACAATGTAATAGGTATTCCACTTGCGGCCGGTTTGTGGTATCCTTTATTAGGATGGAAGCTCAATCCGATGTTTGGAGCGGCGGCGATGAGCCTGTCGAGCTTCTGCGTTGTTACCAATGCCCTGCGGCTGAATCTGTGCAGGGTGTATGATCCTAAGCATGACAGAAAAGCAACACCAGATAGAAAAAACAAAACAAATAAACCAAATGAAAGTGAGGAAAAATCAATGACAAAGACAATGAATATCGAAGGAATGATGTGCGGCCACTGCGAGGCAAGAGTAAAGAAGGCACTCGAGGCGCTTGATGCAGTTAGTGAGGCAGCAGTAAGCCATGAGAGCGGAACTGCAGTAGTGACATTAAGCTCTGACATTTCCGATGAGAAATTAAAGGAGACTGTAGAGGCTGAGGACTACAAGGTTACATCCATTCATTAATCAGTCAGACAGTATAACAATATGAAGAAATATATAGCATTGGTATTGGTTGCAGTGCTGGTGCTTGGGATTTTTACAGGATGTGGTAACAAGGGCAACAAAGAGACAGAATCACAGACAGGTGAGAAAGCCACTGAGTCGGTGAATTCTGCAGAAAATAATACTGAGGACAGTACGCAAAGCAGTACAGAAAATCAGAATATGGCTGATACAGAGCAGCTCACCACAGAAAACGGACATGAGAGCTCAGTTCTTGCCTGTCCGTCAGTAAACGGTAAGCTGCATGTGGAGGGAAGCAAGCTCGTTGATCAAAATAACAATGAGGTGCAGCTTCGCGGAGTCAGCACACACGGTCTTGCGTGGTATCCACAGTATGTGACCAATGATTGCTTTGCCACGCTGAAAAGCTTTGGAGCAAACGTGGTGAGACTCGCCATGTACACCTACGAAAGCGGTGGCTACTGCACAGATGGTGACAGGCAGCAGCTTGAGACACTTGTGCAAAAAGGCGTGCAGTACGCGTTCGACAACGACATGTATGTCATCATCGACTGGCATGTGCTAAACGAGGGCAATCCAAACCGCTACAGTGATGTGGCAAAGACATTTTTTGCCAAAATGGCACAGCAGTATGCCTCATACAACAACGTGATTTACGAGGTTTGTAATGAGCCGTGCAACGGTGCGACCTGGGGAGATGTGAAGTTTTACGCCAGCGAGGTCATTCCGTCAATCAGAAGCTACGACAAGGATGCAGTCATACTGATAGGCACACCTAACTGGAGCCAGGATGTGGATGAGGCAGTCAAGGGCCCTGTCACAGGCTATGATAATATCATGTATACACTGCATTTCTATGCCGCAACCCACAAGGAGGACTTGCAAAACAAGCTAAAATCGGCGGCAGACGCCGGACTGCCGATATTTGTATCAGAGTTTGGCATCTGCAGCGCCGATGGAAACGGTCAGGTGGACATAGATTCCGCAAACAGCTGGATCAGCCTGCTCGACAGCTACGGCATCAGCTATGTGTGCTGGAATCTGTCCAATAAGGACGAAAAATCAGCGCTTCTAACACCTGCCTGCGATAAGACAAGCGGATTTACATATGAGGATCTAAGTGATGAGGGCAAGTGGCTGTACGGTGTGCTCACAAGTCATGTGACACAGTAAACATCCGGAACATGAAAGTATCCGGAGGTAATCGGCTGTATGACAAGCTGCCAAATTATGTGACACAGGTCTTGAATTGGCGAAAAGCCTCAGATGCGCGAAAAGCTGTGCACATGGCAATGCAGGGATAGAAGCATCCATGCACTCAGCCGGCATGCACATGAGGCAGATGCAGATACTTCTCTCTGGTGGCAAGTCCGCCGCGGATATGGCGCTCGGACTTGTTGATATCGAGAATGTGACGCGCTTTTGCGGCAAGCTCCGGGTCAATGCGAAGCAACCTGTCAGCATCCGTGATATCCTTGTGCACAGTGGATTTACTGATGCCAAACTGCTTTGCAGCCTGACGCACCGTGGCATTGTTTTCAACTATGTAGTTGGCGATTTCCACCGCCCTTGTCTCAATATATGATTTCAAAAAATACTCCTGCATATTCTGTTGTTACAGTTTATGCGGGAGTATTTTTAATATTACACACAGGTTGTAATTCTATTTACGTTTTTCGTAATAAAATAAGAAAACGGTTTCTTAATAGTAATAATAATATCAATTTTCCGTATTGCATTGGTGCAAAAGTTGCGTTGCCTGATCATATTAAGCTCATTAAATATATTAAGTGTATTAAGTATGTTAAGCGTATGCAGCAGTTATGAGCTCAATGCATTTGTCATACCCAAGCACAGAGCTGTTGAGCACCAGGTCATAATTTTTCCTGTTGCCCCACTCCTTATCGGTGAAGTAGCGGTAATTTACAGAGCGCTTCTTATCGACATCCTTTAGCAGCTTTTTGACCTCGTCATCGCTTTTTTGGTAGAGCTTTTTTATTCTTGCAGCCTTCTCAGGCTTATTTCCCTCTATAAAAACATTCAGCACATCATCCCTGTCAGAAAGAATGTAGTCTGCGCAACGTCCCACAATAACGCATGGCTCTTTTTGCGCAATATCCTTGATGAGCTTCTGCTGGATATTGAAAATCTGGTCGGAAAGAGAAACTCCTGTGATGTCGCGCCCCACAAATGCATATGAAAAAATACTTCCGGCAGGCGCATATTCGCCCTGATTTGCGACAATCTGCTCAGAGATACCGAGCTCCTTTGCCACATGCTCAATTATTTTTTTATCGTAAAACTCAATGCCGCATTTTTGAGCAATCTGCTCTCCGATAAAGCGACCGCCACTGCCAAACTCTCGGCTTATAGTGATTATTTTAAAACTCATGATGAAACCTCCCCGCTTATAAAAGTGTTTATAATTCATTATAACGTAATTGCACATAAAATCAAAACAGAAATTTAACAAAATCGCTTGCAGATAAGCACTCCGTAATCTATAATGACATAAGAATACATGTTGCTTTTATGTAATCAATGAGACAGCAGCAGATAACGTATGTTATGTTTTTGTTATTGTTTACACCACAGTGTGGCAAACAGCAATTACGTGACGTTTCAAAGATTGTAAAACAGCAGCATAGCGAATAAACAATTAGGAGGAAAACATGGATCAGGAAAAGGTCATAGTCATAGACTTTGGTGGTCAGTACAATCAGCTTGTTGCGCGCCGTGTCCGCGAGTGCAACGTGTACTGTGAGATTTACTCATACAAAATAGACATTGAGAAAATCAAAGAAATGAATCCAAAGGGTATCATCCTTACAGGAGGTCCAAACAGCTGTTATGAAGAGAATTCACCATCATACCAGAAAGAGCTGTTTGAGCTGGGAATACCGGTGCTTGGCATCTGCTATGGTGCACAGCTTATGATGCATAAATTAGGCGGAAAGGTAATCACACCGGAGGTTGGAGAGTATGGAAAGACAGAAATCACATATTCTGCAAACGGCGTGATGTTCAAGGATCTGCCATCAGAATCAGTATGCTGGATGAGTCATTTCGACAGAATTGCAGAAGCTGCACCGGGCTTTGAGGTAGTTGCGCACACTGCAGACTGTCCAATAGCCGCAACACAGAATGTTGAGAAGAAATTATATGCAGTACAGTTCCATCCGGAGGTACTTCACACCAAGAACGGAACACAGATGATTTACAATTTCGTCCGTGGCGTATGTGGATGTGCAGGCACATGGAAGATGGATTCATTCGTCAAAAACACAATCGACGAAATCAGAGAGCAGGTCGGTGACGGCAAAGTGCTCCTTGCACTTTCGGGTGGAGTAGACTCATCAGTACTCGCAGCACTCCTTGCCAAGGCAATCGGCAAGCAGCTCACCTGCGTATTCGTAGACCACGGACTTCTCCGCAAGAACGAGGGCGATGAGGTAGAGGGCGTATTCGGCAAAGGCGGTTCGTTCGACATCAACTTTGTCCGCGTCAACGCACAGGAGCGCTACTACAGCAAGCTTGCAGGCGTCACAGAGCCTGAGCGCAAGCGTAAAATCATCGGTGAGGAATTCATCCGTGTATTCGAGGAAGAAGCTAAGAAAATCGGAAAGGTTGACTTCCTTGCGCAGGGAACCATCTATCCGGACGTAGTGGAGAGTGGACTCGGCGGAGAATCTGCAGTCATCAAATCACACCACAACGTAGGAGGTCTCCCGGAGCATGTCGATTTCAAGGATATCGTGGAGCCACTCAGAAACCTCTTCAAGGACGAGGTACGCAAGGTCGGACTGGAGCTTGGATTACCTGACTATCTCGTATTCCGTCAGCCATTCCCAGGCCCGGGCCTTGGAATTCGTATCATCGGCGAAGTCACAGCCGAAAAGGTACGCATTGTCCAGGATGCAGACTGGATTTACAGAAGCGAAGTGGAAAAGGCAGCAAAAGAGTACAAAGAGGCCCACGGCGAGGAACCATCATGGATGCCAAATCAGTACTTTGCAGCCCTTACCAACATGCGTTCAGTAGGTGTCATGGGGGATGAGAGAACATATGATTATGCCGTTGCAGTACGTGCAGTCCGCACTGTGGACTTCATGACAGCCGAAGCAGCCGAGATACCGTTTGAGGTACTTCAGACAGTGATGAGCAGAATTATAAATGAGGTAAAGGGAGTCAATAGAGTATTCTATGATTTGACCAGTAAGCCACCGGGAACTATTGAGTTTGAATAAATCGAGTTGCTTAAAAAAGCCAGTGTTTATGCGGGTTTCAGCG
>ENA-OPCL01001694-OPCL01001694.1-human-gut-metagenome-genome-assembly--contig:-NODE-1694-length-15789-cov-3.680882_pt1 | contig 15789 bp, 10 predicted proteins | sample MGYA00241251_ERZ501482 | MGnify/ENA primary metagenome ERZ501482 (study PRJEB25962, sample SAMEA2042581) | human gut metagenome | biome: human gut; feature: human-associated habitat; material: faeces... | reverse complement strand
CACCCTTAGCACAGAAAACGCCGACAGCACCGTCAAGTACACGAAGAGAACGCTCAACTTCTACTGTGAAGTCAACGTGACCTGGGGTATCAATGATGTTGATACGATGTTCCAGAGCACCTGGCTTCGGTTTGCAGTTCTCTTCCAGAGTCCAGTGACATGTTGTAGCCGCTGAAGTGATTGTGATACCTCTCTCCTGCTCCTGTTCCATCCAGTCCATGGTAGCAGTACCTTCATGAGTATCACCAATCTTATAGTTGACACCTGTATAATACAGGATACGTTCTGTAAGAGTTGTTTTACCCGCATCGATATGAGCCATAATACCAATATTTCTGGTACGCTCTAATGGATATTCTCTTCCCTCTTTAGCCAATGGATTTTCCTCCTATATTAGAAGCGATAGTGAGCAAATGCTTTATTTGCCTCAGCCATCTTGTGCATGTCTTCTTTTCTCTTAACGGATGCACCTGTGTTGTTCATTGCATCTAAAAGCTCATTTGCAAGTCTTTCTTCCATTGTTTTCTCGCCTCTTTTACGAGAGAACATTGTTAACCAGCGAAGAGCCAGTGCCTGACGTCTGTCTGCTCTTACCTCGATCGGAACCTGATAAGTAGCACCACCGATACGTCTAGCTTTTACTTCAAGAAGTGGCATGATGTTGTTCATAGCCTCTTCGAAAACTTCAAGTGCTGGTTTACCAGCTTTTTCTTCGATTCTGGCGAATGCACCGTAAACAATTTTCTGTGCTACACCTTTCTTACCGTCTAACATGATGTTATTGATAAGTTTGGTAACCACTTTATTGTTGTACATTGGATCTGCCAGAACGTCTCTTTTCTGAGTATGTCCTTTACGTGGCACGTTACTTCCCTCCTTAATCATTGTGATTAAATCATCGGTACTCACGCAGATAACTATTGCATGTTCGCACTGGTAAGGTCCTATATTTAACCCGCAACCGACAGGGTATATGGAATACCGTACAAATTCATAGTTCTAGTCTTCCGTGAATTTTCGATTGATTAATTCCTGCTGTCCTAAACAATAGGATCAGTTCTTAAAATTCTTATGAAACCTTTTTAGAATTATTTCTTTTTCGGTCTCTTAGCGCCGTATTTAGAACGGGCCTGTTTTCTGTTAGCAACACCTGCAGTATCAAGAGTACCTCTGATGATGTGGTATCTTGTACCAGGTAAGTCCTTAACCCTTCCACCACGGATAAGAACAACGCTATGCTCCTGAAGGTTGTGACCTTCTCCTGGGATGTAGCTTGTTACTTCGATTCCGTTTGAAAGACGTACTCTGGCGATCTTTCTAAGAGCTGAGTTCGGTTTCTTCGGTGTAGCTGTCTTAACTGCTGTACACACACCTCTCTTCTGTGGTGCAGATGTGTCTGTAGCTCTTTTCTTCAAAGAATTGTATCCTTTCTGGAGAGCCGGTGCAGTAGATTTCTTTACAGCTGTCTGACGACCTTTTCTTACTAACTGGTTAAATGTTGGCATCTCTTTCACCTCCTATGAAGTAATAATTGGTTACGATTTTAAACAAGTTCTGTTTAAAATGCGCAGAAAAACAGTGCATCGTTTTTCGCACGCTTATTTATTGTAGTATATTGCAAAAAAAAAGTCAAGGTATTCTGAAAAATATTTTCCAAATCATACCTTGACTTTTTCTTCATTTTTATTCTGTACTTACGGATCCTTCGATTATTTCTCCGTCTTTTACTTTTTTGATCAATCCAATGATCTCAGCCACTGAATTTTCATCCGGATACGTTACATAAAGCTCTTCATCTCCTGAAGAATAGCAGATATCTGTTCCCCCGGTTCCATCCGCTGCCACGGAATAAATATTCCATTTTGCATTGGTTCTGAGCTGAGTCTTGATCAGCGACTGGATCTGGCTGGAAGTAAAGTTCGTATCCACACCATCGCTGACGCTTTCAATAATATCGCTTGCCCCACGGAGCATTGCCGGTGACATCATCTTTTTAATGATTGCAGTGATAACTGCCTGCTGATGGACTCCTCTTCCGTTGTCCCCGTCTGGCAGTGCCTGACGTTCACGGCAAAAAGCAAGTGCACTAATACCATCAAAATGATTCATTCCTTCATTTACATGAATCTCTGCACCCGACTCCCATCCTGTATCAAATTCGAGATCTGATTCAACATCCAGTCCGCCAAGTGCATCAACCACACTGGTCATAGATGTAAAATTAACTCTTCCGAAAAATTCGATATCTGTATCATAAAGTTCTTCCAGCGTCTGCATAGACACATCCACACCATAGATTCCTGCATGTGTCAGTTTGTCGTCCTGTCCTCCGGATACTCCCGGGATTGGTACATAATAATCTCTAGGGGTCGTAATCAGTAATACCTGATGGCTCGTCGGATTGACAACCGCTACGATATTGACATCGCTTCGTCCCTGTTCTGTGATATCACCATTTGTATCAATACCACTCAAATAAACCGCAAATGGCTTTGTAACGCTTTCATCAGATGTATCGCTTTCAATTTCAACAACAATATTGTGCTTATAAATAACCTTTGTATCCTTTGTAAAGGTTGAATACTGTTCCTTGATAATATTACTGTAAGCTGAGTTGTAGATAATCGCATCTACTTCTCCGTCATATAATGCCTGTGCTTCTTCTCCCAGATTACTGTATTCCTGAAGAGTAATGTTCTGTCCCAGTTCCTTTTCAATCTGTTTGACTGCCGACTTCGTCTGGTCTCCACCAGTCGCATACTGAACACCAAATGTATATCCGGCTGCTGCTGATAAAGTATCTGCATTATCATCCGCCTTTACCGCAACTACCATGGAACTTGTTTTCTTATTGCTTCCGGTAATCTTCTGGAATGCATTATTTACTTTTCCTATATAGAAAGAACCCACTCCCAGAATGATGCAGATCAGTATACAGAATATCTTTCCGCCAATTCCTTTTCCTTTTGCCGCTATCTGTGTCAGCAAGGTAATTCCAAGCAGGATCAGCAGTACTCCGATCAGTACCAGGAAATAAGTAGAAGTAAGTACATTGAACAGCATCACATTCACTGCAAGTACTACAGACAGAATAAACTGGATAATTACAAGTATAATTCCAATCGTTCTGCTTACCCGATTTTTCTTTCTTCCTCTACGCCGTTTATTTTTACGATTCTTATTATTCTCCGGGTCAGACATCTTTCTTATATTCTGATAGTCTTCTTCCGGTCTTCTTTTCTTCTTATCATTCAAAGATGATTTCTTTTTCGGTCGTTCTCGGTAGTAATCTTCCTCATCATCATAATATCGGGCAGATCTTCGGTCTTCTTCATAAGCATACCGGTTCTTCCCCTTAGCCCGTCTGCTTACTTCTCTGCTGTTATTGATACTTCGCATATTTCTATTAGAAGTTCCATCAGACGATCTTCTCCTTGCTGATTTTCTCTGTTCCATATACACTCACTTTCATTTGTTACATAACTATTACACGATATGACACTTTAATTACAATTACATCTCTATATAATATCGTTTTTACCTTATATTGTCAATATTTTCGTGTCAATCCGTATTTTGTGATTCTGCACAATTCTTCTGGAAATTTTTTAATCTGCCAAGGCATATAGTGTTTTTTCACAGAAAGTTCCATCGGAATTTCTCATAAAACAAAAAGAAAACGAAGAACTCTTCTTAAGTCCTTCGCCTTCTTTATTATATTACTACTTTTTATTTATCTTCTACAAGATGGCATGCCACCTTATGTCCAGGAGCAATCTCTTTCATCTGCGGCATTTCCTTAAAGCAACGTTCTGTCGCATGCTGACATCTCTCAGCGAAACGACAGCAGTTCTTCGGATTGATCGGGCTTGGGATCTCACCCTTGATCGGAATACGCTGGTTCGCTTTTGCTTTATTCGGATCTGCTTCCGGGATTGCAGAAAGCAGTGCCTGTGTATATGGATGCATCGGATGAGCATAAAGTTCATCTGTCTCAGCAGTCTCGACCATTGTTCCGAGGTACATAACAACTACACGGTCAGAAATATATTTTACGACACTAAGGTCATGCGCGATAAACAGGTAAGTCAGTCCTCTTTCTTCCTGCAGTTCTTTCAGCATATTGATAACCTGTGCCTGGATAGACACATCAAGAGCTGAAATCGGCTCATCACAGATGATGAATTCCGGATCAACAGAAAGAGCACGTGCGATACCGATACGCTGTCTCTGTCCACCTGAGAATTCGTGTGGGAAACGTGACATATGATCTTTATTAAGACCAACTGTAGCAAGCAGCTGCTCTACTTTTGCATCTGCATCCTTTGTTGACATTCCATGCTGTTTCAGACCTTCTCCAACGATATCCTTAACAGTCATACGTGGGTTCAGTGATGAATACGGGTTCTGGAAAATCATCTGTACCTTCTTACAGAATTCTTTCTGCTCTGCATGATTGTATTTGAAAATATCTTTTCCATCATAATATACATTTCCCGAAGTCGGATTGTATAACTTGATCATGGTACGTCCTGTTGTAGATTTACCACAGCCGGACTCACCTACCAGGCTGACTGTCTCACCTTTATAAATATCAAATGTAAGATCATCAACCGCTTTTAAGGTTTCTTTACGGCTGATTTCAAAATATTTACATAAGTTTTTCACCTGTACGAGAGGTTGTTTTTTTTCTGTATTTTCCATTTTACACCTCTCCTTTCTCAGTTACTTTTCTTCTCATGTCTGTATCCGGTGCATATTCATGCTGCAGCCAGCAACAGGTTTCATGTTCTTTTGAAAGCTCATAAGTCTGTGGCGGCATATCTTTACAGATTTCCATGCAGTATTCACATCTTGCTGCGAACGGACATCCTTTCGGAGGTGCAAACAGATCCGGAGGTGTTCCTTCGATTGGCTGCAATTTGTGGCCTTTTGCTGTATCCAGTTTGGCAATTGAATGCATAAGTCCTTTTGTGTAAGGATGTGCTGTATCATAGAAAATCTCATCTACAGATCCACGTTCTACGATCTTTCCTCCATACATAACCAGTACACGGTCGCAAAGCTTTGCGATAACACCAAGATCATGTGTGATCAGGATAATAGATGTCCCAAGTGTTTTCTGAAGATTTTTCAGTACATCAAGAATCTGTGCTTCAATTGTAACATCCAAAGAAGTAGTCGGCTCATCGGCAATAACGATGCTCGGGCTTCCTACCAGAGCGATCGCGATCATAACACGCTGTTTCATACCACCTGAAAGTTCATGTGGATACTGTTTGTAACGGCGTTCTCCATCAGAGATACCTACCATTTTAAGGATTTCAAGTGCTTTTGCTTTTTTCTCAGCCGCACTCATACCTTTTCTTCCGACGAATACTTCTTCAATCTGTTTTCCGATACGCATTGTCGGGTTCAATGAGGTCATAGGATCCTGAAAAATATAACTGATCTCTTTTCCACGGAACTGACGAAGTTCTTTTTTGTTCATTTTCAGAACATCTTTTCCTTTATAAAGAATCTCTCCGCCTTCAAAGAATCCAGGCGGTTCCGGATTCAGTCTCATCAGACACTGAGAGGTAACACTCTTTCCACATCCGGATTCTCCAACTATACCAAGAATTTCTCCCGGACGGACTTCAAAGCTGACATCACGAACAGCTTTTACAACTCCACCGTATGTACGGAAAGAGAATTGCAGATTTTTTACTTCCAATAAATTTTCCATCTTCTATACTCCTTCCTACTCGGTTCCTCTAAGTTTCGGGTCAAATGCATCACGAAGTCCATCACCAAGAAGATTCAGCGCAAGCATTGTTGTACAAATCAGGAATGCCGGTACAAATACCTGGTACGGATGAATTCTCAGCTGTGCGATTCCGTCTTTTGCAAGTACACCCCAGCTGCAGTTCGGTGGTTTGATACCCAGACCGATATAGCTCAGGAATGCCTCCTGGAAAATAGCTCCCGGAATAGCCATTGTCAGGTTTGTAATGATAAGTCCCATGATATTCGGTAAAATATGTTTTACAATGATTACGATATCCGGCACACCAAGGATCTTGGCTGCAGATACGAAATCAGATTCTCTCAGTTTTAATACTTCACCACGAACGAAACGACATCCACCGATCCATCCGACGCAACACATAGCAAGAATCAAACAGTGTACACCGTTACCAACAACTACCATAAGAAGAATGGTAACGATCAGACTTGGGATTCCGTATAATACGTCAACGACACGCTGGATAACCATATCGATCTTGCCACCGTAGAATCCTGAGATACCACCCATGATAGATCCAACGATTGCATTGATGATGCTGGCTGCAAAACCAATTGTCAGAGATACTCTCGCACCAGACCATGCACGAACCCAGAGATCACGTCCAAGAGAGTCTGTTCCAAACCAATGTGCTTTTGAAAAGCTCTGGTTCATCTCTGCCACACTCTGTGTTGCAATGTCATATTTGCTGAACATTGGAACAAAGATCGCCATAAGTACATAAAGTCCAATCAGGCACAATGAGAAGAATGCAATCTTATTCTTGCGGATTCGTCTCCATGCATCCTGCCAGTAACCAATATTCGGACGGGAAATAGACTCCATTGTCTTTGTATTTTTTCCTACAACTTTAAACTGTTCTTTTGTAATTTCTGCCATTTCTCGTCACCTACCTTTTTTTACCACTCAGACGGATTCTCGGATCTACAATACCGTATAAGATATCTACAATCAGGATTGATACGATCAGGAATGCTCCGTAGAAGATCGTCATACCAAGAACCAGTGTATAATCTGCCATGTTAATACTGTCTACATAATGTTTTCCCATTCCAGGGATTGCGAAAAGGGCTTCGATTACGAATGTTCCTGTTAATACAGATGCAACTGTCGGTCCCATAATGGTAATGATCGGTGTGATCGCATTACGGATCTGATGTTTAACTGTAATTCGGAAATCCGATAAACCTTTCGCACGTGCTGTCTTTGTATAATCTGAAGATACAACTTCCAGCATACTGGAACGCATCAGACGGGAAATGGATGCCAGTGTATAGAATCCAACCGCGATTGACGGTAAAATTGTGTGCTTAAAGCTTGTGTACTGCGCAACCGGAAGAATCTGCCATTTGATTCCGAAGAAATACTGAAGTACAGATCCCATGATGAAGTCAGGAATCGATGTACCAATGATCGCAATCAAAATACAGACGAAGTCCAGTTTCTTTCCTCGATTCAGTGCTGCTACAATTCCAAGGATCAGTCCGAAGAACAGTGCAAAGCACAGTGAACGGATTCCCAGGTCTGCTGAGTATGGGAATGAGTCAGCAATAATACGGTTAACTGTCTGACTTTCATACTTCATAGAATACCCCAGATCACCATGAAGCACATTCTTCATATAAGTTATATACTGCTCTGCAAGCGGTTTATCCAAACCATAGTAAGCTTCCAGATTCGCTTTGATCTCCGGTGTCATCTTGTCACTTGAGAACGGATCTCCCGGCATCAGACGAACCAGGACGAATACAACACTTGTAAGTACCAAAAGTGTTACGATGGCTAATGCAACTCGTTTAGCTATATATTTTGCCATTCTTTTGTCTCCCTTCATTTTTCTTTATTTGATAGCTTTGATTATTTCACATACTTCCTATTGGCTGATACATACCAAATCTACCCCTCGAAATAATCAAAACCCTCAAATAAGCAGCCGGTGCGGACCAGTAAGTCCGCGCCGACCGCAAGGTATGTTACCATCCAACTGTATTATTCGCTGATGTCTGCATATACCAGATCGAAATCATATCCGACAAAGTATACATTGAAGTTAGAAATCTTCGGATTGATCAGATACTGGTCTCTACGTAACTGAAGCGGTACAAGAGCGGAATCTTCTTCAAGGAAGATCTTTTCTGCCTGGAACAGCATATCCTGTCTTGTCTTAGCATCTGTCTCTGTCTGAGAATCTTTAAGAAGCTTGTCGTATTCAGCGTTCGCATATCCAGAGTGGTTATACTGACTATCGCTGATCCACAGTTCCAGATAAGAGTATGCGTCAGAGTAGTCCGGAACCCATCCTGTTACTACCATATCGTAATCTTTCTTAGTTTCCAGCTCCAGTCTCTGTTTGTAAGTTACCTGGTTGATTTCTACTGTAATACCAAGGTTCTTCTGATACTGTTCCTGAAGAACTTCAGCCTGCTTCTTAGCACCATCTGTATCAGTTGTAAGAAGAGTAATCTTGATGTCTGCCGGATTAGAAACGCCCATTTCTTTCATTGCTGCATCCAGATATTCTTTTGCTTTATCATTATCATTTTCTGCCGGGAATGGTGTATATGGATAAGCTTCTCCGTATGTCTGGTCATCTGCCGCCTGCACGTTTGGAAGTACAAGTCTCTGTGCAACGTCATATACGTCATTGTTAACCAGCTTGTTGTATTCTGTTCTGTTGATTGCATAGTTCAAAGCAAATCTCAAGTTCTTGTTAGCAAGCGGTCTGTCTTCTGACATGTTGAGCATGATGTAATCATCTGCACCTGTATAGTAGAATTCAGTATTTTCTGTATACTGATCTGTCATTTCAGTAGGTACAATTGTGATATCAACTTCGCCCTGTTCCCACATAGCAACCGCTGTCTTAGCATCTGCAACTGTCTTTACGCAGATTTCATCAAGCTTGATGCTGTCTGCATCCCAGTAATTTTCATTCTTAGAAAGGATCATTTCATCGCCGTGTTTCCACTCTGTCATCTTGAACGGTCCGTTATAAACAGATTTTTCCGGATCAGCTGCATATTCTTTTCCGTATTTTTCTACATAATCTTTTCTTGTAGGACCGAATGTTGCCATAGCAGCCATACTAAGGAAGTATGTAGCCGGATGTGCAAGTTCGATAACAACTGTCTTGTCATCTGGTGCAGATACGCCAAGTTCATCGACAGGTACAGAACCTTTATTTACTTCTGCACCGTTTTTGAGGATATATCCGATGAATGCGTAATCGCTTGCCATTTCTGGATCCATAAGTCTCTGGATACCATAAACATAATCGCCTGCTTTTACATCTTCTCCGTCAGACCATTTCAGTCCATCACGAAGGTGGAATGTATAAGTAAGTCCATCATCTGAAATATCCCAGCTTTCAGCTGCATCTGGTTTGACTTCGCCTTCCACGTTACGTGTCAGCATCGCATAGGTGCAGATTTCTGCTGTTGCACATGAGATAGAGTTACTGTTCTGTGGATCCATAGAAGGAAGGTCTTCACGAAGTGTGTAAGTAATTCTCTTCTTTCCTGATGAAGCACTGCTGTCATCTTTCTTGGAATCTTTGGATCCCGGTGTACCACAGCCAGCAAACATTGTTACTGTCATTGCTGTAGCAAGTAAAGCTGCTAATAATTTCTTTTTCATAAATGTTGTCCTCCTTTTTCATTTATAATTCTATTAGCTCATGTGTAGCACTGATCAGGTTTTCATATCCGTCTTTTGTGATGATGCCCTGATCCTCAAGTCTGACACCACCCCAACCCGGAATATAAAGTCCTGGTTCTACTGTCATTATGCTGTTCTCCTGTAAGATATTCTCACAGTTCAGTCCGATATTCGGAAGTTCATGGACGAACAGCCCAACTCCATGACCGATTCCTGTATAATTATACGGAAGGTATTCTGTATCTTTGATTGCTTCAAGCGAAGCTTCATAGCAGGAAGTTCCTGTCACACCGGCTCTTACAGATGCTTCTGTATCTTCTGTCATACGACGGCAGAGATCATAAACTTCTCTCTGTTTGGCGTCTGCCTTGCCGACAACTACTGTTCTTGTCATATCTGAAAGATAACCTTTGTACTGGCATCCATAATCCATCAATACGAAATCTCCGTATTCGATTGGCTTACTGTCCGGAATCCCGTGAAGCAGAGAGCTCTTTGCTCCTGAAATAACGATTCCACCGTACGGTTTGGTATCTGCACCTTCCATTACCATGTAATGTGCAAGTCTGGATGCGATTTCTTTTTCTGTCACACCCGGACGGATGTCTTTTATAATTTTTTCAAATGCTCTGGATGCGATATCGCAGGCAACGGTAAGGTTCTTGATCTCTTCCGGCGTCTTGATCGCGCGGAAGCCTTCGATTACGTTCAGCGTCGGAACCATCTCAGCACTGAGTTCAGCCTGCATAGAGTTCCATTTTTCAAATGTCAGATGATCCTGTTCAAATCCAATTGTTTTAACTCCATCTTTGTCTGCGCAATATGCAACAGCTTTCCCCATGCTGTAGCCAAAATTGATTCGCCAGTTTACAAGTTCGTAATCCGGACATTCATAAGATGCCTGCTCTGTGTATCTTGCATCAGTGATAAAATACTGATTCGCCTTTGTGATAAAAAGGAATGAGTCTTCCCCCGTAAATCCGCTGATACAACGTACATTCGCCGGCTTTGCAATATAAAACGCATCCAGTCTTTCTTTTTCCATGTACTCTCGCAATTGAGTTAATCTGTCCATTTTTGTTCTCCTCTCATGTACTTTTGTTCTTCTGATACGGTATATTTACCAGATATGTCCGTCCCTCTGCGACAATGTAATACTTTACTAGACCGCAGTCTAGTAGTGTAAACAAAAGAACGCCATGATTTGCATCATGACGTCCTTGTCTTCTTTCAAAGGTCATAGTTTCACGCTATGACGTCTATGTTTAATTATTAGATTGTCCGTATTGTATGTATAAAATCAGTCTTTATACACTTTCGTAAATAACACTGTCTTCAGAGTTGCGTGAATTTCGAAGAAACCCCGTTTTAACAGTTCAATTTTGTAAATTCACTTAGATGAATATTTATTCATATGTGTAATTTTCCTTATTATAGAACCATACTCTAAGATTGTCAAGAGGAATGCTATTTATTTCACAATTTTATTTTCATTCCTTTCAAACCGTCTTGGTACATCCCGGTGATATACCCATATACTGACACAAGGTTCTTTTCCGGGATTGGAAATACTATGACGCTCTCTGCTCTTTATATATACACTGTCTCCCGGATGTAAACTGCAAATTTTTCCTTCCACCTCTACATTTAGAGTTCCTTTTATCACCATACACATTTCCGAAAAGACATGACGATATTCTTCTTTTTTCGCAGATTCTCCCGGTTCAATCGTAATATATTCAAAAATCGATTCTCCCTGACCAAAGTCTGCAACCTCAACCGTCATATTTTCTTCCGGATAAAGATGCTTACTCATTTCTTCTCTGTGTATAACCGTCTTTCCCGGCATTTCCCCTTCCAGTGCATACTGTATATCAATATCCAGTGCTTCACAAATTCGCGCAAGACTGTCCACATTCGGAGATGTCTTATTCTGTTCCAGCATACTCAGATAGCCCGCTGAAAGTCCTGTATATTCTCCCAAAACCCGGATTGTCATCATTTTCTTTTTTCTGCATTCTCTGATCCGTTCACCAATATGAGCTAAATCCAGCATATCACACCCCCTGATTTTCGATTGATTATTTATATGCTACTGTATTTTTTCATATTTTGCAACCCTTTATTTTTGTAAAGTGTTAAAGAATCGGAATTATTTTTCAAATATTTTTGTTTTTCATGTCTTTAAAGCAAGAAAAGCAGACACGCCATTCAACGTATCTGCCTCTCTTAGCATATAAAGCCTATTCTTCAACTGTAACTGTTTCGTCAGCATTTTCTTCGGTTTCAACAGTTTCTGCTGTCTCTGCCGATACTTCAGACTCAGTATCATCATCCATATCAAAATCATCAAAACTGATTTCGTCGTCCATATCTATACCAAGACCTGTATCAAGTTTAACGTCACGGTATTTTCTCATACCTGTTCCTGCCGGAATCAGTTTACCGATAATGACGTTCTCTTTCAGACCGATCAGGTGGTCAACCTTACCTTTGATAGCAGCCTCAGTCAGAACCTTGGTTGTCTCCTGGAAAGATGCAGCTGACAGGAAGGAATCTGTTGCCAGGGATGCCTTGGTAATACCAAGCATGATCTGTTCTCCTGTTGCAGGTTCTTTACCTTCTGTTACCATCTGTTCATTTATATCGTTGAACTCAAGGACATCTACCATTGTTCCCGGAAGGAATTCAGTATCCCCTCTTTCTTCGATGCGGATCTTCTTCAGCATCTGACGAACGATAACTTCGATATGCTTATCATTGATTTCTACACCCTGCAGACGGTATACTCTCTGTACTTCCTGAAGCATGTAGTCCTGTGCAGCACGAAGACCTTTGATCTTAAGAAGGTCATGTGGGTTCACGCTACCTTCTGTAAGCTCGTCACCGGCTTCCAGAACAGCTCCATCCTGTACTTTAATACGTGATCCATAAGGAATCAGATAAGTCTTTGTCTCACCTGTCTGCTGATTGGTAACGATGATTTCACGCTTCTTCTTTGTATCGTTCAGGTTTGCAACACCTGCGATTTCTGTGATGATAGCAAGACCTTTCGGCTTTCTTGCTTCAAAAAGTTCTTCGACACGAGGAAGACCCTGTGTGATATCTCCACCGGCTACACCACCACTATGGAAAGTACGCATGGTCAGCTGTGTACCAGGTTCACCGATTGACTGAGCTGCGATAATACCGACAGCTTCACCAACCTGTACCGGTTCACCTGTTGCCATATTGGCACCATAACATTTCGCACAGATACCAATGTGTGATTTACAGGTCAGGATTGTACGGACTTTCACTTTCTTAAGCGGTGAATTTCCATTTTCATCCACACCATATTTCATAATCTTTTCTGCACGTTTTGGTGTGATCATGTGGTTTGCCTTTACAAGAACATTGCCATCTTTGTCACAGATTGTATAGCATGAATATCTTCCTGTAATACGTTCCTGAAGACTTTCGATTTCTTCATTTCCATCCATAAATGCATGCAGATACATTCCCGGAATTTCGGCATCTTTGCTTACACAGTCAACCTCACGGATGATCAGATCCTGTGATACGTCAACAAGACGTCTTGTCAGGTATCCTGAATCGGCTGTACGAAGGGCAGTATCTGACATACCTTTTCGAGCTCCATGCGCAGACATGAAGTATTCCAGTACGTCCAGACCTTCACGGAAGTTTGACTTGATTGGCAGTTCGATCGTATGACCGGTTGTATCCGCCATAAGTCCACGCATACCTGCAAGCTGTTTGATCTGTTTGTCAGATCCACGGGCTCCGGAATCTGCCATCATGAAGATATTGTTGTATTTATCAAGTCCTGTAAGAAGAGCTTCTGTAAGCTCATCATCTGTTTCTTTCCAGGTTTCTACAACCTCTTTATAACGCTCTTCTTCTGTAATAAGACCACGCTTGAAGTTACGTGTGATCTTATCAACTGTTGACTGTGCTCTTGCGATCAGTTCCGGTTTCTGTGGCGGTACAGTCATATCTGAAATAGATACAGTCATAGCTGCTCTTGTAGAGAGCTTGTATCCCATTGATTTTACATGGTCAAGTACTTCAGCTGTAGCTGACGCACCATGTGTGTTAATAACTTTTTCAAGAATCTGTTTCAGCTGTTTCTTGGCTACCAGGAAGTCAACCTCAAGAAGAAGTTCATTTCCCGGAACACTTCTGTCTACGAAACCAAGATCCTGTGGAAGGATTTCGTTAAACAGGAAACGTCCAAGTGTAGATTCTACTGTACCGGTCAGAACGGATCCGTCCGGCATTGTCTTGCTGCAGCGAACATGGATTCTGGACTGCAGTGTGATTACTTTATTCTCATAAGCAAGGATTGCTTCGTTTACGCTCTTGAAGAACTTGCCTTCACCCTTGTTTCCAGGTCTTTCCTGAGTCAGATAGTAGATACCAAGTACCATATCCTGTGAAGGAACGGCTACAGGACCACCATCAGAAGGTTTCAGCAGGTTGTTCGGTGATAACAGAAGGAAACGGCACTCTGCCTGTGCTTCCTGGGAAAGCGGAAGATGTACAGCCATCTGGTCACCATCGAAGTCAGCGTTGAACGCGGTACAAACAAGCGGATGAAGCTTGATCGCCTTACCTTCTACAAGGATTGGCTCGAATGCCTGGATACCCAGACGATGCAGTGTAGGTGCTCGGTTCAGCATAACCGGATGTTCTTTGATAACATCCTCCAGAACATCCCATACAGCAGGCTCCAGCTTCTCAACCATTTTCTTGGCGTTCTTAATGTTGTGTGAAGTTCCGTTGGCAACAAGCTCTTTCATAACGAAAGGTTTGAACAGCTCGATAGCCATCTCCTTCGGAAGACCACACTGATAGATCTTCAGTTCAGGTCCTACGACGATTACAGAACGTCCGGAATAGTCAACTCGTTTACCGAGAAGGTTCTGACGGAAACGTCCGGATTTACCTTTCAGCATATCAGAAAGGGATTTCAGGGCTCTGTTTCCAGGACCTGTTACAGGACGTCCGCGACGACCGTTGTCGATCAGGGCATCAACAGCTTCCTGAAGCATACGTTTCTCGTTACGAACGATAATATCCGGTGCGCCTAATTCCAGAAGTCTCTTCAGACGGTTGTTACGGTTGATGATTCTTCTGTACAGGTCATTTAAGTCAGACGTTGCAAAACGTCCGCCGTCCAGCTGTACCATCGGGCGCAGATCCGGAGGGATTACCGGTACGGCATCCAGAATCATCCACTCAGGGCGGTTGCCGGACTCACGGAACGCTTCTACAACTTCCAGACGCTTGATGATTCTCGCACGCTTCTGTCCGCTTGCATCCACCAGTTCATTTTTCAGCTCAACCGCTTCGGTTTCCAGGTCGATGGCCTGCAGCAGCTCCTTAATGGATTCTGCACCCATGCCGACACGGAAACGGTTGCCCCAGGTTTCTCTTGCATCCTGGTATTCTTTCTCGGAGAGAACCTGCTTGTATTCCAGATTGGTGTCGCCCTTGTCCAGTACGATATAGGAAGCAAAGTAAAGCACCTTCTCCAGAACACGGGGGGACAGATCCAGGATCAGTCCCATCCGGCTCGGAATTCCCTTGAAATACCAGATATGGGAAACCGGAGCTGCAAGCTCGATATGTCCCATACGCTCTCTACGTACGCTGGCTTTGGTAACTTCTACACCACAACGGTCGCAGACAACGCCCTTATATCTGATCTTTTTATATTTACCGCAATGACATTCCCAGTCTTTGCTGGGTCCAAAGATTCTCTCACAGAACAGACCGTCTCTTTCAGGCTTCAGTGTTCTATAGTTGATCGTCTCGGGCTTTAATACCTCACCATGGGACCACTCCCGGATTTTCTCCGGGGAAGCTAATCCAATCTTGATGGCATCAAATGTCATAGGCTGATAGGTTGTTTCATTTTTTGTTTCTGACATTAATGGCACTCCCTTCTATACAAAGCATTAAAATTCATCATCACTGCCGTCAAAGCTATCATCGGTGTAATCATCGTCAACGTAATCGTCGTCCTCAGAGTTCACCAGCTCACCATTGTCATCAAATTCCTGTGACTGATAGCCCATCTCGCCAAGGGAGCTCTTGTCGTAATCGTCATCGTACTTACGATCACCTTCCATCTCATAACGGTAATCGGTATCGCCGTAATCGACAGTCTCCATGATCTCAACCTCGGTCTGATCCTCACGCAGCACTCTGACATCCAGACCCAGTGCCTGCAGTTCCTTTAACAGAACCTTGAAGGACTCGGGGATACCGGGCTCAGGGATATTGTCTCCCTTGATGATTGCTTCGTAAGTCTTCACACGTCCGATCACATCATCGGA
>ENA-OPCL01001668-OPCL01001668.1-human-gut-metagenome-genome-assembly--contig:-NODE-1668-length-15940-cov-2.192949_pt1 | contig 15940 bp, 14 predicted proteins | sample MGYA00241251_ERZ501482 | MGnify/ENA primary metagenome ERZ501482 (study PRJEB25962, sample SAMEA2042581) | human gut metagenome | biome: human gut; feature: human-associated habitat; material: faeces... | reverse complement strand
GGATGCGGAAATCATGCTGGCAGGTGGAACCGAGAGTTGTATCTGTCCGACAGGAGTGGCTGGCTTTACCGCACTTACTGCACTGACCAAGACCGAAGATGTCGCAAGAGCATCTATTCCATTTGACAAAGACAGAAGTGGTTTTGTACTTGGAGAAGGTGCCGGAATCGTAGTTCTTGAAGAACTGGAGCATGCGAAGGCAAGAGGAGCAAGAATCTATGCCGAGCTGGTTGGCTACGGTGCAACAGCAGATGCTTTCCACATCACTTCTCCTGCAGAGGACGGAGCAGGCGCAGCCAGAGCAATGGAACTTGCAATGGAAGAAGCTGGTGTTCAGCCATCTGAGGTAGAATACATTAACGCGCATGGAACGAGTACGCATCACAATGACCTGTTTGAGACAAGAGCGATCCACAAAGCATTTGGAGATGCGGCAAAAAATCTGGTTGTAAATTCTACAAAATCCATGATCGGACATCTTCTTGGTGCAGCCGGTGGAGTGGAATTTGTGACCTGCGTTAAATCTCTGGAAGAGGGATTTATCCACCAGACAGTTGGAACCACAGATCCGGACGAAGAGTGTGATCTGAACTATGCGATCGGTGCTCCGGTAGAAAAAGAGATCCATTATGCAATGAGCAATTCTCTTGGCTTTGGCGGACACAATGCGACACTTCTTGTAAAGAAATATGAGGGTTGATAATTATGGAATTTGAAAATCTTCTTACATTAATAAAAACAGTATCAGATTCTGAACTGACAGATTTTGATTACGAAGAAAATGGTACCCGCATCCGACTGAAGAAGAAAAAAGAAACCGTTGTGGTTTCTGGCACTTCTTCAAATGTACCGGTTATGGGACTCCAAACAGTGCAGCCGTTGGGACAGATCACAGAATCAGAAGCAAAGATGGAGAAAGATATTGCAGATGGTGAACCAGAGGGTATGCTTATAAAATCTCCTCTTGTGGGAACTTTTTATGCAGCACCTGCCGAGGATGCAGATCCGTTTGTTTCTGTTGGAGATCAAGTCAAAAAAGGTCAGACGCTTGCCATCGTGGAAGCAATGAAACTGATGAACGAGATTGAAAGTGATTTTGACGGTAAAGTTGCGGAAATTTATGTGGAAAACGGACAGGCAGTAGAGTATGGACAGCCGTTGTTCCGGATTGCATAAATTCAGGGTATAAACCTGAAAAAATGTGGATCATTCGAATGTACAGAGAAATTAATGTGGATAAACGAAGTTTCCATTGTAGGAGTATAGATTATGAATAAATTAGGGGTAAAAGAAATTGAACAGATTCTTCCTCACAGACATCCATTTCTTCTTGTGGATTATATCGAGGATTATGAGCCGGGCAAATTTGCCGTCGGTTATAAATGCGTGACTTTCCGTGAGGACTTTTTTAAAGGACATTTCCCACAGGAACCGGTAATGCCGGGTGTCCTGATGGTGGAAGCTCTTGCGCAGACAGGCGCTGTGGCAATCTTAAGCCTGGAAGAAAACAAAGGCAAGATTGCATACTTTGGCGGGATCAAGAACTGCAGATTCCGTGGAAAAGTTGTTCCGGGGGATAAACTTCGTCTGGAAACAACGATCATCAAATGCAAAGGACCGGTTGGTGTCGGTCATGCAGTTGCAAGTGTTGACGGCAAAGTGGTAGTTGATGCAGAATTGACTTTTATGATTGGATAGGTGACACACTATGATTAAAAAAGTGCTGATTGCGAATCGAGGGGAGATTGCAGTACGGATCATCCGCGCATGCAGAGAAATGGGAATAGAGACGGTTGCTGTTTATTCAGAGGCAGACAGAGATGCACTTCATACTCAGCTTGCGGATGAGGCAGTCTGCATCGGACCGGCACCGTCATCCGAGAGCTATCTCAGCATGGAAAATATCATCAGTGCAACGATCGTTACAGGTGCGGATGCAATTCATCCGGGATTTGGTTTTCTTTCCGAAAACAGTCGTTTTGCGGAACTCTGTGAACAGTGCAATATTACATTTATCGGGCCGCCGTCAACTGTGATCGCAAGTCTTGGAAACAAGCAGGCGGCAAAAAATACAATGGCAAATGCAGGGGTTCCGATCATTCCTGGTGGCAAAAATCCAATCTATACAGTAGAAGAGGGAATGAAGGAAGCCGAAACGATCGGTTATCCGGTCATCATCAAAGCTGCTCTTGGTGGAGGCGGCAAGGGAATGCGAGTTGCTGATACACCGGCAGATTTTGAAGAAAGTTTCCGTACCGCACAGAAAGAAACGCAGATGGCTTTTGGCGATTCTACGATGTACGTGGAGCATTTTGTACGTCATCCAAGACATATTGAATTTCAGATCATGGCAGATAAATTCGGTAATGTAATTCACCTGGGGGAACGTGATTGTTCCATTCAGAGAAATCATCAGAAGATGATCGAGGAATCCCCATGTGAGGTGATCTCCGATGAACTTCGTGCCAGAATGGGAGAGGCAGCGGTGAAAGCGGCAAAAGCAGCCGGGTATGAAAATGCCGGAACGATTGAATTCCTTCTTGATAAAGAAGGCAGATTTTATTTTATGGAAATGAATACCCGAATTCAGGTGGAGCATCCGGTTACGGAGTGGGTGACAGGTGTGGATCTTGTCAAAGAGCAGATCCGCATTGCATCCGGGCTTCCACTATCCTGTAAGCAGGAAGATATTCAGCTGACAGGGCATGCGATTGAATGCCGGATCAACGCAGAAAATCCATCCAAAGGTTTTCGTCCGTCACCAGGAACGATCACGGACATGTATTTTCCAGGAGGAAAAGGAATCCGTATTGATTCCGCTGTGTACAGTGGATATACGATCCCACCGTATTATGATTCCATGATCGCGAAGGTGATCGTGTGGGCGAAGAACCGTACCGAAGCAATCCGTAAGATGCAGAGTGCGCTTGGTGAAGTGATCATAGAGGGAATCGATACCAATGTAGACTATCAGTATGAAATCCTGGATCATCCGGATTTTCAGTCAGGAAATACAGATGTAGAATTCATCGAAAGAATGGAAGCAGATAAATAAAGTGTTACTGTAAACGGAGTGAACAGTAACGTATAGTTTTGGTATTAACAGGAGTGAACGATCATGAAGTTGGATAACATGTTCAAAAAGACAAGAATTGTTTCCAGAATACAGAGCCATAGTGCGGTCCGTGCTTCCAGGCCGGAGGTACCGGAAGGACTTCTTCGTAAATGTAACAAGTGCGGAGCTGCCATCATCGCAGAGGATGTAAAACAGGGATATTATATCTGTCCGAAATGCGGAGGATATTTCCGTGTACATGCATATCGCAGAATCCAGATGGTGATCGATGAGGGAACTTTTGAGGAATGGAATCAGGATCTGATCGGTGGAAATCCTGTAAATTACAAAGGGTATCCGGAAAAAGTACAGGCACTTCAGGAGAAGACCGGGCTCAAAGAGGCTGTTGTCACAGGCAAAGGCAAAATAAATGGCAGAGATACTGTGATCGCAGTCTGCGATGGAAGATTCCTGATGGCAAGCATGGGCTGGGCAGTTGGCGAAAAAATCACCAGAGCAGTAGAACGTGCAACGGAGGAAAAACTTCCCATTATCATTTTTGCCTGTTCTGGTGGTGCCAGAATGCAGGAAGGAATCACATCTCTGATGCAGATGGCAAAAACTTCCGCGGCGCTGGAACGTCACAGCAAGGCCGGACTGCTTTATGTAAGTGTTTTGACAGAACCTACGACAGGCGGCGTGACGGCAAGTTTTGCGATGCTGGGGGATATCATTCTGGCGGAACCAGGTGCACTGATCGGTTTCGCAGGTCCGCGTGTCATTGAGCAGACTCTTCGTCAGAAACTGCCGAAAGGATTTCAGAGAGCAGAATTTCTGGTTGAGCATGGTTTTGTAGATGATATTGTAAGGCGTGAGAATCTGAAGGAAACACTTGGTAAGATCTTGGAGATACATGCGGTATCCTGGAAAACAGAAAACAGGATCAGAACGGATGCAGCTGAATTACATCACGCGGATCATCCGGGATCAGATTCTGAAAATCTGACAAATGACAAGTGTGATTCGGATAGAGGAGATTCTAATCCAGCTGGCATCAACCCTTACCTCACAGCCTGGGATCGTGTACAGATCTCACGCAAGATTGATCGTCCATCCGGCAGTGATTATATAGAAGCACTTTTTACGGATTTTATGGAATTTCATGGAGACCGAAATTACGGAGATGATAAGGCAATCATCGGTGGAATCGCAAAATTTCATGGAAAACCGGTCACTGTTATCGTGCAGGAAAAAGGAACCAACACCAAAGAAAACATTGCACACAATTTCGGCATGCCGATGCCGGAAGGATATCGCAAGGCGCTGCGCCTGATGAAGCAGGCAGAAAAGTTTCAGCGTCCGGTAATCTGTTTTGTGGATACGCCGGGAGCTTTCTGTGGTATCGAGGCAGAGGAACGAGGACAGGGCGAGGCTATTGCCCGTAATCTCTGGGAGCTTGCCGGACTGAAAACACCGGTTCTGTCTATTGTGACAGGAGAAGGTGGAAGCGGTGGGGCACTTGCCCTGGCAGCAGGTGATCAGGTATGGATGTTGGAGAATTCCATATATTCTATTCTTTCACCGGAAGGATTTGCAAGTATTCTCTGGAAGGACAGTACTAAGGCAAAAGAAGCTGCCGCGGTCATGAAACTGACAGCATCGGATCTGTATGAGAAAGGAATCATTGAGCAGGTGATTCCGGAACCGGAGAATCTGACACCGGAAAGTATGTGGCAGGTGGCTGAACGCCTGAACGATAAAATCTGTACTTTCCTTCAAAAATATACATCTCTTTCCGAGGAAGAACTCCTCGAAACAAGATACGCCCGTTTTCGTAAGTTCTGAATTGAAATATCACGCGACTCACTTCTTTCACTTTTCCTACATTATATAGAAAAAGGCGCGCAGGAAAAGAAAAATATCTGGGACAGAAAAGGAAAAGTGTGGAAAAACCGAACACTTTTCTTTTTTTGTCTATACAAAAGGACAGAAACTGGAATTATAATATATAAAAAGAAGAAAAATCGGAGGAGACACGAATGAAAGAAGTAAAATCGCCAAAGAAGCCGTTACTTTATTATTATGGAATCGTGCTTCTGATCATAATTGTTTTTAATGTGCTTGTAACCCCGATGCTCACAAAAACAATGGTCAAAGAAGTCGATTATGGAACTTTTATGTCGAAGATCGAAGATAAAAAGATTGATGATGTCCAGATTGAGGATAATCAGATCCTTTTTACAGATAAAGATGATAAAAATACCATCTATAAAACAGGCGTGATGGAAGACCCGACTTTGACAGAACGTCTTTATAAAGCGGGAGCAAAATTTTCCAAAGAAATCGACCAGCAGATGTCACCTGTAGCAAGTTTTCTGCTGACAGGAGTTCTTCCGCTTGTGCTCTTTATTGCGCTTGGTCAGTATATGAGCCGCAAGATGATGAATCAGATGGGCGGTAAGAATTCCATGGCATTTGGAATGGGAAAAAGCAATGCCAAAGTTTATGTACCGTCAACCGAAGGTATCCGCTTCAGTGATGTAGCCGGTGAAGAAGAAGCAAAAGAAAATCTGCAGGAAATCGTTGATTATCTGCATAATCCGGAGAAATACACCAGGGTTGGAGCTTCCATGCCGAAAGGCGTTCTGCTTGTCGGCCCTCCAGGTACCGGTAAAACCATGCTGGCAAAAGCAGTAGCCGGTGAATCCAATGTACCGTTCTTCTCGATGTCCGGTTCTGAATTTGTGGAAATGTTTGTTGGTATGGGCGCATCCAAAGTTCGTGACCTCTTTAAACAGGCAAAGGAAAAAGCACCTTGTATCGTATTCATTGATGAGATCGATGCCATTGGTAAGAAACGTGACGGACAGATGGCAGGTGGAAACGATGAACGTGAGCAGACTCTGAACCAGCTGCTTACAGAGATGGATGGTTTTGACGGCTCCAAAGGTGTTGTGATCCTTGCGGCAACCAACAGACCGGATTCCCTTGATCCCGCACTTCTTCGTCCCGGACGTTTTGACAGACGTATTCCTGTTGAACTTCCGGATTTAAAAGGACGTGAGGAAATCCTTAAAGTCCATGCAAAGAAGATTAAGATCGCAGATTCCGTACGTTTTGATGAGATTGCGAAAGCTGCAGCCGGAGCTTCCGGTGCAGAACTTGCAAATATTGTCAATGAAGCAGCACTTCGTGCAGTACGTGACGGCAGAAAATTTGCCACTCAGGCAGATTTTGAGGAGAGTATCGAGGTAGTTATCGCAGGATATCAGAAGAAGAACAGAGTTCTTTCCAATAAAGAAAAACTGATAGTTGCTTATCATGAAATCGGACATGCGCTGGTTGCAGCAAAGCAGACCGAATCTGCACCGGTCCACAAGATCACTATTATTCCGCGTACATCAGGAGCACTCGGATATACCATGCAGGTGGATGACGGAGATCATTATCTGATGACAAAGGAAGAACTTGCAAATAAGATAGCGACCTTTACAGGCGGTCGTGCCGCTGAGGAACTGATCTTCCACTCTATTACAACCGGAGCATCCAATGATATCGAACAGGCGACTAAGCTTGCAAGAGCAATGATCTCCAGATATGGTATGAGTGAAGACTTCGATATGGTTGCCATGGAGAATGTGACAAATCAGTATCTGGGCGGAGACTCCAGCTTAAGCTGTTCTTTTGAGACACAGACTCTTCTGGATAAGAAGGTTGTGGAGCTTGTCAGGATGGAACACCAGAAAGCACTGAAAATCCTTCAGGACAATATCGGAAAACTCCATGAACTTGCAAAATATCTGTATGAGCATGAGACAATTACAGGTGAGGAATTTATGAAAATCCTGAATGCACCTGTACAGGTTCCCACTGTAGTGGCAGAATCTGAAAGTAATACAAAGTCTGAGAACAATGCAGAATCCGAAAACAGTACAGAAGCTGATGCAGATACATCTTCCGGGAAAGTGAATCTGCAGAAGTGATATTTTCTCAAGATATACAAGCCAAAAGTCCATTGCCACAGGCAATCCGGAAATTTGGTTATGTCACTGAAAACTGAGTGAACAGCAATGAAAGCAGCAGAGGCGATTTGAGCTTCTGCTGCTTTTTCTTGCCAATTAACTCCGGTTCGGTTATAATTCGTAATAGTGAACGCAGCATCCTGGATGTTTTTTGGAAGAAAGAAGGGAATGAAGATGGATTGCCAAACTGCAGAAGGAATGGTGAGCAGGTATATTAAACATGATCTTCCGTTAAATGAACTGGAAGAGTTTCTTGATCATGTACAGAATTGTTCTTCCTGTTATGATGAACTGGAAACATATTTTATTGTACATGAGGTAACACAGCAGCTTGATGATGACAGCAGCGATTCGGTTCTGGATTTCAAAAAACTGCTGGAACAGGATATCCGGAAATCCAGAAGATATATCCGCAAGAAGAAAGCCAGTTGGCTGATGTTTGGAGTAAGTATATGCCTTCTGATCGCTACGATTGCGGCAATATTGATTTTTGTAATGATGGAGACAAATTACATTCTATAAAGACACTGGAGGATTTTATGAGCGAAAAAATATTACTGATTGACGGACACAGTATTCTGAACAGAGCTTTTTATGGTCTGCCGGATCTTACAAATTCAGAAGGAAAACACACAGGGGCAGTATATGGTTTCCTGAATATCCTTTTTCGGACGATCGAGGAAGAGAAGCCTCAGTATCTGACAGTGGCATTTGACCTGAAGGCACCGACTTTCCGCCATAAGATGTTTGAAGCATACAAGGGAACACGTAAACCCATGCCTGAAGAACTGAGAGAGCAGGTACCGCTGATCAAAGAAATGCTTACTGCAATGGGTGTGAATGTTGTGACAAAAGAAGGCTACGAAGCGGATGATATTCTGGGAACTCTGGCCAGGAAAAGCGAAGCGGCAGGAATGGATGCGACAATCCTTTCCGGTGACAGAGATCTGCTTCAGCTTGCGACAGATAAGGTTATGATCCGTTTGCCAAAGACTGTAAGGGGCAAGACCACCATAGAGGATTATCATGCACAGCAGGTGATCGAGAAATATCAGGTGACACCTCCCCAGATCATTGAGTTAAAGGCTCTGATGGGAGACAGTGCGGATAATATACCGGGAATCCCGGGAGTAGGTGAGAAGACTGCCACAAAGATTATTGTGGAGTATGGAAGTATTGAGAATGCTCATGAACATTTGGAAGAGCTGAAGCCAAACAGAGCCAGGGAATCAATGAGAGAACATTATGATATGGCGCAGATGAGCAAGGCTCTGGCTACGATCTGTACGGACAGTCCCATAGAGTTTTCGTATGAAAAGGCAAAACTGGGAAATCTTTATACAAAAGAAGCTTTCCTTCTCTGCAGACAGCTGGAATTTAAGAATCTGCTTAGCCGTTTTGACTCTGCGGCAGTACAGGAAGATACGCTGGAACAGGAGTTTTTCACATGTGCAGACCTGGCAGGCTGTGAAGCGCTGTTTGCGAAAGCGGAAGCAGGAAAGACAGCGGGTGTTTCTCTGGTTACAGAGAATGGCAGGGTATTTGGTGCAGGACTTGCGCTGAATGAAGAGGAAATTTATTATATTCCTGTAGAAGGGATGATCACAGAAGGTTATCTCTGCGGAAAATTGGAAGGGCTCCTTCATAAAGTATCTGAATCCAACACAGAGAATATTATGAAATCTAATACAGATGATGTGAAGAAGGATCCGGAAAATGAGATATCTGATGTCAATACAGACGGTACTCTGAAATATGATAAAAAATGTGTATGTGCATTGGATGTAAAGGCATTACTCAAGCATATAAAATCTGATGATCCGATGGCTGTATTTGATGCAGGTGTGGCTGCATATCTGCTGAATCCTCTGAAATCCTCCTATACTTACGATGATATGGCAAAGGAATATCTGAATGGTCGTATCCTGCCTGCAAGAGAGGAACTTCTTGGAAAGAAAACAGTGGAAAAAGCATGGGAGGAGAGTGCAGAGGGGCTTGCAGCATGGGCCTGCTACATGGCCTATACAGCACTTGCCTGCCGGAAACCCATGTGTGAAGCACTGCGTGATACAGGTATGTGGAATGTATATACACAGATTGAACTTCCGCTAATCTTTACTCTTGATTCCATGGAAAAATGGGGAATCAGCGTGAAGAGTGAAGAACTGAAAAGCTACGGTGAGAAACTAAGTGTACGTATTGGAGAACTGGAGAAGCAGATCTGGCAGCAGGCAGGGGAAGAGTTTAATATCAATTCTCCGAAACAGATGGGAGTGATCCTGTTTGAAAAGCTTGGCCTTAAGGGTGGAAAGAAAACAAAGACAGGTTATTCCACAGCGGCAGATATTCTGGAAAAGCTTGCACCGGAGTATCCCATTGTAAAGGATATTCTGGAGTACCGTCAGCTTGCGAAACTGAAATCTACTTATGCAGACGGGCTTGTTGGTGAGATCGCAGAGGACGGCAGGATTCATTCTACTTTTAACCAGACAATTACAGCAACAGGAAGGATCAGCAGCACAGAGCCGAATCTTCAGAATATCCCTGTAAGAATGGAGCTTGGAAGACTGATCCGTAAGGTATTTGTTCCGGAAGAGGGATATGTATTTCTGGATGCGGACTATTCCCAGATCGAGCTTCGCGTTTTGGCGCATATGTCAGGGGATGAGAAACTGATCCAGGCATATAAAGAAGCCCAGGATATCCACAGACATACAGCATCAGAGGTATTCCATGTGCCCTTTGATGAGGTGACAGATCTGCAGAGGAGAAATGCCAAGGCAGTAAATTTTGGAATCGTTTATGGGATCAGTTCCTTTGGGCTCAGCCAGGATTTAAGTATCACACGAAAAGAAGCAGCAGAATATATTGAAAGATATTTTGAAACTTATCCAAAGATCAAAGGATTTCTTGACGGACTGGTGGAAGAGGGAAAAGAAAAAGGATATGTGACTACCATGTTTGGCAGACGCAGGCCGATCCCGGAACTGAAATCCGGTAATTTTATGCAGAGGTCTTTTGGGGAGCGAGTAGCCATGAACTCTCCAATACAGGGAACTGCGGCGGATATCATTAAAATTGCAATGAACCGTGTGTACAGACGATTAAAGGATGAGAATCTTAAATCCCGTCTTGTACTTCAGGTACACGATGAACTTCTGATAGAGACCTGTAAAGAGGAAATCCCGCAGGTTTCTGCTATTCTTGAAGAAGAGATGAAAGGTGCCGCAAAGCTTTCCGTAGAACTGGAAGTCGATATGCATCAGGGTAATAACTGGTATGAGGCGAAGTGATGATGATAACAATAGGAATTACCGGCGGAGTGGGTGCCGGAAAAAGTACAGTGCTTGATTTTCTTGAAGAAAAGTATCAGGCATATGTGATGAAAGCAGATGAGATCGGGCATCTGGTGATGGAGCCGGGGCAGTCCTGTTATGAACCGGTGATTGCACTATTTGGAAGACAAATCATAAAAAATGATAAAACTATTGACCGCAGACAGGTTTCGGATGTAGTATTTTCACATCCAGAGCTTCTGGAGAAATTAAACCAGATCATCCATCCTGCTGTGAAACAGTACATCAGAGAGCAGTTAGCTGTAAAGAAACAGCAGGAACAGAAGATATGTGTGGTGGAAGCTGCACTCCTTCTGGAAGATCATTATCAGGAGTTTTGCGATACGATATGGTATATTCATACGGATGAAGAGATCCGTATCAGGAGACTGATGGAGAACCGCGGTTATACAAGAGAGAAATCAGTCAGTATCATTGCCAGTCAGGCACCGGAGACTTTTTTTCGGGAAAATGCAGACTATGTTGTGGTAAATAACGGAGATTTTGCACAGACCAGACGGCAGATTGAGGAAGGAATCAGAAAATATGAGACTTTGTAGCATTGCCAGCGGAAGCAGCGGAAACTGTATTTATGTGGGATCAGATAATACCCATCTTCTGGTGGATGTAGGCATCAGCGGAAAAAGAGTAGAACAGGGATTGAATTCTCTGGAATTGACAGGAAAAGATATTGATGGTATCTTGATTACACATGAACATTCGGATCATATCAAAGGTCTGGGCGTGATCGCAAGGAAACATCAGATACCGGTTTATGCGACAGAAGGAACTGTGGAAGCTTTATCTCACATGAATCTTGGAAAAATGCCGGAAGGGATTTTTCGTGAGATACACGAAGATGAGCCTTTTGAGATTAATGATCTGACAGTGAATCCTTTTACGATCCCTCATGATGCTGCACAGCCCGTAGGATACCGGGTAGAGTGTGGAGAGCATTCTGTGGGGATTGCTACAGACCTTGGAAAATATAATGAGTACATAGTCGGTAATCTGCAGAATCTGGATGCGCTTCTTCTGGAAGCAAATCATGACATCCGTATGCTGCAGGTTGGAAAATATCCCTATTATCTGAAACAGAGAATCCTTGGAGACAGGGGACATCTTTCCAATGAGAATGCAGGCAGGCTTTTATGCAGGCTGTTGCATGACAATATGAAAGGGATTTTCCTTGGACATCTGAGCAGGGAAAATAACTATGAGGAACTGGCATATGAAACCGTCTGTTCAGAAGTAACCTTAGGTGACAACCCTTATAAGTCGCGTGATTTCAGAATTCAGGTGGCACAGAGGGATTGCATATCAGAAGTAATTACAGTGTAGAAAGGACAAAGAACTTATGAAAAAGACAATCATCACAGTAGTAGGAAACGATACCGTAGGAATTATTGCAAAGGTTTGTACTTATCTTGCAGACAATAATGTAAACATTCTTGATATCTCCCAGACCATCGTACAGGGATATTTCAACATGATGATGGTAACAGATGCCAGCAAATGTGAGAAAGACAACGGAGTTCTTGCCAAAGAACTGGAAGCCCTTGGAGATAAGATCGGTGTAGTGATCCGCTGCCAGCATGAAGATATCTTCAATGTAATGCACAGAATCTGAGAAAATCTAAGCAGGTAAGCCACTGAGGGACTTTCCTGTATCAGATTGCCTGAAAAATGCTGAGAGAACATACAAGGGAGAAAAACAAAATGATCAATATTTTTGAAGTAAATGAAACGAATAAAATGATCGAGCAGGAGAATCTGGATGTGCGTACCATTACTATGGGTATCAGCCTTCTGGATTGTATTGACAGTGATCTTGCTGTTTTAAATGAGAAAATCTATAAAAAGATCACAACCTGTGCAAAGGATCTGGTATCTACAGGTGAGGCTATTTCCGGTGAATATGGAATTCCGATCGTAAATAAAAGAATTTCCGTAACTCCGATCGCATTGATTGGCGGAGCTGCATGTAAGACAAAGGAAGATTTTGTAACTATTGCAGAAACTCTGGATAAGGCTGCCAAGGTGGTAGGCGTAAACTTTATCGGCGGTTATTCTGCACTGGTAAGCAAGGGAATGACTCCTGCTGAGAGACTTCTGATCGAATCTATCCCACAGGCTATGGCGAAGACAGAGCGTGTCTGCAGTTCTGTAAATGTTGGATCTACACGTACAGGTATCAATATGGATGCTGTTAAGCTGATGGGTGAGATCGTTCTGGAAACAGCGAAAGCTACCAAAGATCAGGATTCCCTGGGATGTGCGAAGCTGGTTGTATTCTGTAATGCACCGGATGATAACCCGTTTATGGCAGGTGCTTTCCATGGCGTGACAGAAGCAGACACTATCATTAACGTTGGTGTCAGCGGACCTGGCGTTGTTAAGACTGCGCTGGAACAGGTAAGAGGTAAGGATTTTGAAACTCTTTGTGAGATGATCAAGCGTACTGCCTTCAAGGTAACACGTGTTGGTCAGCTGGTAGCACAGGAGGCTTCCAGACGTCTTGGTGTTAAGTTTGGTATCGTGGATCTGTCTCTGGCTCCTACTCCTGCAATTGGTGACAGTGTTGCTGAGATCCTTGAGGAGATTGGTCTGGAGCATGCAGGTGCACCGGGCACAACAGCAGCGCTTGCTCTGTTAAATGACCAGGTTAAGAAGGGTGGAGTTATGGCTTCCTCTTACGTTGGTGGATTAAGTGGAGCATTTATTCCAGTCAGCGAAGATCAGAGAATGATCGATGCAGTGAATGCTGGAGCTCTGACAATTGAGAAATTAGAAGCAATGACATGTGTATGTTCTGTAGGACTTGATATGATCGCAATCCCAGGAAAAACAAAAGCAACAACGATCGCAGGACTGATCGCAGATGAGATGGCACTTGGTATGATCAATCAGAAGACAACTGCTGTCCGTGTGATCCCAGCAATCGGAAAAGATGTTGGAGATCAGGTAGAATTTGGTGGATTACTTGGATATGCACCAATTATGCCAGTGAATGAATTTTCATGCGATGCATTTGTGAATCGTGGAGGAAGAATTCCAGCACCGATCCATAGCTTTAAAAACTAGAAATCAAGATATTTTTGAGGTGACAATTTTGGGGTATTAGATCAGCATGCAGACATTATATCATCAGAATCAGATATGGTGGACATGCATACAGGAAGAGAACGAATGTCCGGATCATCTGTTAAGAGAACTTGGGAACGGCTGCATAAGATTATAGAGGAATTCCCATAAGTTCAAAGGAACGGCATAGGCCGTGGACTATATTATATAAACACAAATTAAGAAGAGAATTTAAAAGGAGATATATAAAATGAGTCAAAACGTATATGATGTGCTGCAAGAAAGAGGATTTATCGCACAGACAACACATGAGGAATTAAGAGAACTGTTAGGAAAAGAAAAAGTAACATTCTATATCGGATTTGATGCAACAGCAGACAGTTTAACAGCAGGACATTTTTTAACGATCATGGCAATGATGCATATGCAGAAAGCAGGACATCGTCCAATTGCTCTTTTAGGTGGCGGGACAACTATGATTGGAGATCCATCTGGAAAATCTGATATGAGAAATATGTTAACAAAGGAAACGATCGATCATAATGCGAAACGTTTCAAAGAACAGTTGTCAAGATTTATCACATTTGATGATGACAAAGCAATCTTAGCAAATAACGCAGATTGGTTATTAAATTTAAATTACGTTGAATTCTTACGTGAAGTTGGAGTTCATTTCTCAAGATGTTAACAGCAGAATGTTACAAACAGAGAATGGAACGTGGACTTACATTCTTCGAGTTTAACTATATGTTAATGCAGGGATATGATTTCCTTGAGTTAAATAGAAGATATGGATGTAAATTAGAGATGGGTGGAAACGACCAGTGGTCTAATATCCTTGCAGGAGCTGACTTGATCCGCAGAAAAGAAAAGAAAGATGCTTACGGATTAACATTAACACTTCTTACAAGAAGCGACGGAGTGAAGATGGGTAAAACAATGGCAGGTGCTGTATGGCTTGATCCAGAGAAGACATCTCCATACGATTTCTACCAGTACTGGAGAAATATCGAAGATGTGAAAGTAGAAGAATGCTTATCACTTCTTACATTCCTTCCAATGGATGAAGTCCGAAGACTGGGAGCCTTAGAAGGAGCAGAGATCAACAAAGCAAAAGAAGTTCTTGCTTATGAAGTTACAAAGATCGTTCATGGAGAAGAAGAAGCGAAGAAAGCTCAGACAGCTGCAAAAGCAATGTTTGTAAGTGGTGGAGCAAACGAAGATGCCCCTACATTTGAATACGAAGCAGATAAATTAGCAGAAGGAATCGATATTCTTACAATGTTAGTAGATTCTAAACTTTGCACAACTCGTTCAGATGCAAGAAGAATGGTACAGCAGGGTGGAGTTTCTGTAAATGGTAAGAAAGTAGATGCAATTGATGCAACATTTGGTAAGGCGGATTTTGACGATAAAGATCGTATCTTATTAAAGAAAGGTAAGAAGAAATTCTGCCAGATCAAAGAAAAATAATTAAAAAATAAACAAGCAGGAATCCCGGAGAGTTGATACTCCGGGGTTCTTTTCGATATTCAAAAGGAAAATAAAAAAAGAAATATTAGAAAGAGAATCAGAAAAAGAAAAGAGGAAGAGAACTTTGAAAACAAAATGCACAAGAGGAATCATATATTTTATCGGTTTGATCGTGCTTGCACTTGGAATTGTATTAAATACAAAGACATTATTAGGAGTATCACCGATTATATCTATTCCATATAATATCTGTCATATCTGGCATTTAAATCTAGGAGCAATAACCTTTGTATTTTACTGCTTTTGTGTGTTGATAGAGGCAATCTTAAAAGGAAAAGAATTTAAATTATATGAATTATTACAGATTCCAATGAGTCTTGTGACAAGTGTATTTATCAATATTTTTGACCGGTATTTAAATATTGTACCAGATACATTGGGACAGAAACTTCTGGTATTATTTTTTGCAATCGTTGTTACGGGAATAGGTGCAGCAACGATGGTTAATATGAAGCTTGTACCAAACCCTGCAGATGCACTTGCAGCGACAATCGGAGATAAACTTGGCAAAGGCATGGGGATTGGCAAAAATGTTTTTGATGTTACTTGTTTTTGTATCTCAGGAATCATCGGACTTGTATTTACAAGACATATCATAGGACTTGGAATTGGAACTGTACTGGCAGTTATTTTTACAGGAAGAGTCATTGCAGTTTATAATTATTTCCTGAAACATCCAATGCAGAATCTTGCAGGAATCACTGCAGAATTATAAGCCAGAGATAATGAAAGCCCTTCATGTTACAAAAAATATGTAGAAAATTGTCGAAATTTATGACGTCTGGATTGTTTGGAGCGTGCCTGTTTATGTATGGAATGCCGATCAGACGAAAAGGCTTATATGGTTTTGTAATCTTTCTGATCGTTTGTATGGCAGGTGTTTTTTGGCTTACGGATGGTAAATAGAAGCT
>ENA-OPCL01001657-OPCL01001657.1-human-gut-metagenome-genome-assembly--contig:-NODE-1657-length-16003-cov-10.605280_pt1 | contig 16003 bp, 13 predicted proteins | sample MGYA00241251_ERZ501482 | MGnify/ENA primary metagenome ERZ501482 (study PRJEB25962, sample SAMEA2042581) | human gut metagenome | biome: human gut; feature: human-associated habitat; material: faeces... | reverse complement strand
GAAAAAAAACGAGCAAAATTCTAATGATTGTCGTATTAACTCTTCCATTACTTACTAACAGCATTATTTTAGAGTCTGCATTTGAACCTCCAAACAATGAGGATATGTATGATCAATCAGATATAGACAAGGGATATATTATTAAACATAAAGACGGAACATATGAATTAGTATTAGACAAAATACGTGTTAAAATATCAAATCCAAACGATGAATGTTTTAAAGATGTTCCGATTATAGAGGAGTAAATAATTTATGAAAAAAAATAATGATTATGTTAGTATTGATTATATCAATGAACATAATAACACCTGTTTTAGCAAATAAAACTGAAGTCACTACAGATATTTCCATACAAAGAGAAACTGGTCTGTTAATTCAAAGATATAAACGGAAGATTGTATAAAAGATTATGGAATCAAACATTGAATAAATGGGTTAAAGACCATTGGATTCCTTATTAATAAATTTAAAATAGTCTTTTAATATCTTTGTATAGGTGGGAATTGACATAAGTTTACTGCTTATGTATATATTCAAATTGGTATCCCTCTCCGTCTTTAAACAACGGAGTCTTGGATACCTTTTTTTAATTATATACATTCATATACATTCAATTTATAACTTTCTTTGAAATGTAAATCCATCAGATAATCACAATCCATTTCATACTAAATTAACTGCAAAATTTTATCAAAAAATTTCCAAAAAAAGATAAAAACTATAGGATTTTATGCATTTTCTTGAATTATTGCACCTTTATATAAAGCAGAAATAACAATATAATCCACTCTAAACAAAATCGCTTTTCAATTCCGACTAAGTCCACCATTTGTCAAAGAATGCACCTAGTATTTGCCAGGTGCTTTTTTTTATGCCTTATTTAAAGCATATTCCTACATTAAAGTTATATTCAGTGTTATTAATAGAAGCGAATTCATTCACTCTTTTAAATAAAAATCACAAAAAAATATTAATCATTTTAAAAATCAACCTTTCTTATTCTTTTGCGTATAAACAAATACAACAACAGTGTATAAAGAGTTAGCTCTATCATTCCATACAACCATGTTATTTCATATCCTCCGCAAATAAGGCTAAATGAAGAAACAATTGCCAATGGATTTACACATGGAAACAACAATCCAAATTGCGAAATGCAATAAGTAATAATAAAGGATGCTATACACACAGTTTTAAAATTCTTCTTTTTTCGTGTGCATAAGAATATTAATGTTGTAGTCGAAGTATAAAACAGTGTTTTTATTATATTCATGATTCCTAAAAGAGATAAGACTTTCCATATTGGCATTAAACTTAAGCATTCAGGTATAGTAAACAGCGTATCAGCAGAAGCAAAATATTCGTTTCCCATATAATACATTTTTTCTGCACCATGAACATAACTGTTAAACTTGAAAATATTGACTTGATCAACCAATATTTTTGTATCTAATCTAGTAGATTGATTTTGTAAAAGAGCAATACCAATCGTAAGAAATGAAAGGACATAAATGATTCCTAAACAAATACATACAGATATGACTATACTAAACAAATATCTTTTTCTAGATTGGAGCATGAGTAGTTGATGTAAATTATTGTCTTGATATACGTTTAAAACAGTTATAGTGAATATAACAATCAAAACCGGCATCAAAAAAGATAGGATAGAATCTGCTTTCAGATTATTCAGCAAATAACCTAATAACGAGGATCCATCAAGAAAAGAGTTTTCATATACTCTTTGATACATTAATTTCATATGTGATACTTCATTAACATAGAGTTGATGTATAAAACTCGATGTGTTTGCTTTGGCAAAAATAGTATTTAATGTATTTCTATCAAACTCATACTTTTTTTGATTATATTTTTTTGGCTTAATACTTTTAAAATGAAAATCCCCAACTCTATCGTTTGCATAACAATCAATGTCGACACTGGATATTTCTAATAAGCATTTATAATATGCGTCGATAGAATCTTGGCCAGCTAAGTTTTCTAAGCGATTTATTTTCCAATCCAAATAAGAAAAGAAATTATTCCAACTTTCATCAGATTCATATTGATATACAATTCTAAGACTTTTAAATTTTTGTTTTAATGCAATCGTTTCTTGAACTTTGTTATTTACATCATTCTCAAAATCTGTCTTCTGATTATTTAAATTGATGAAAGATATCAGATTTAACGTAATCAATAACAGTAATAATATTTTAGTGATTCTCATTTTTAAGATTGCGATTACTTGATGTTTAATCATATTGAATCCCCTATTCAAAATCCATATTTTCTATAAAGACACAACTTATAAAAGGTATAAGCAGATTTATGAAAAATAAAATAAATGTCTTTTCATAATAAAAATCAATATTAAAAGAAAGAATATATGAGAAAGGATTCCAACCTGTTATCACAAAGCAAGAAACCAGTGATATCATGATCACGGCAAGCCAGGTGATGATCTCATCTTTTAACACTAAGGATAATAGCTGTATAAATTGAACATACATTAGTAGACTCAACATAAAAATAAGAAAACTTTTTAATAGGATGTGCATGATTTTTAGAAATGAACCATTTGTTAGGATAAATAAATGTCCTCCATAACCATATTGAATATATCCAACAAAACAAAGAACAGCAGTAAAAGATACAACCAACAACAAAGAGATTATGCAATAAAACATATTTCGTATTAGCAAAATACATTTTCGGCTTAATGGATATGAAAATATGTATTGATATGGTTTTGTACTTGAAAATTCCTTGCTCCATATGTCTGCGTTAATAAGAAGAATCAACAGGAAAATAACAGCAGTAAAGATTGATTTACATTGTATATTTTTTAAGTAAAAACAAAATGTCGGTTTTTGTTGATCAACCACATCCAATTGGTTGTTTTTTAAATTAAATTCATCCATCGCAATATCAGATTTTAAACTTTTCTTATTGGGTACAAAGGAATCTGTAAATGGACTCAAATAATTTTTGTTCAACCCATATAAAACATGTTTGTTTCTTTGAATTCTTTTTTTCAGTATTTCTAGATCATCATTTTTTACATAGGCATTTTCCAATGCATCCGTATAAACAATTTGAAGATACCAATACTGCAATTCTTTTTCTTTTTCCTTATCATATTGTTGACTCAAATCGTATTTCAATATGTTGATATGATTCTGTTCATCAACTTTCATTATCTGTAAATTTTCTATTCTTTCGTTTTTTAACTTCAAATATTCTTTGTTTGTTTTGACACAGCCACAAAACAGCAACAAAGCACATAGTGCAATATTACAGAGTACTTTTTTTGACATGAAACCTCTAATTTCAAATTTTAGAAAATTAAACATTTTTACATACCTCAAAGTAGTATTGTTCCAAAGGATCCTCGTGATACTCTGCTTTATACTTTTTTTCATTTTTCATATGCCCAACGATTTTTCCACAATTAATAAAGACATATCTATCACTCATCTCTCTTAACTGATTGATTTCATGGGATGACCATAGTATTGTTGTCCCTTGTTTGTTCAAGTTTTCCAGCTCATCTATGACTCTTTTCTTGGTTTGTAAGTCTAACCCGTTAAATGGTTCATCTAGAATTAAAAGTCTAGGCTTTTGCATAATAACTAAGGATAAAATCAACATCTGTTTCATTCCTACAGAATAATACTTTGTTTTTTTCTTAAGCCTTTCTTTTAAGCCAGAAAACTCTATATAGCTATCCATCTGCTGTTCATTGATATTATTTAATTGAGAAATCAATTTAAAATGATCCAATCCACTTAGATCAGGATATAACGGTGGATATTCAATGCTGCAAGCTACATCTTTTAATGCTTTCTTATTATTAAGAGAATCAAAAATCCAGATTTCGCCACTATCTATATTTGAAAATCCCATTATACACTTCATTAATGTTGATTTTCCAGAACCATTCTGCCCTACTAACGCCACTATTTCTCCTGCTTCTATGTCTAGATTTATATCGTTCAAAATCTTGTTCTTATTTAAGTGTTTAATACTGAGTGCTTCCATAATAATACATGTTTGAAACAGAGCATATTCAAACTTTACACCTTTCTATTTCATCATTAATTTTCAAAATGTCCAAGCAATCATATAATAATTACTTGGACTATAACAAAGATAGATATTGTAAGTGTTAATTAAACGTTTTGTGGAGATACCTTAATTCCACCTGGAGTAGTACATACGACTAGTTTTGGACAATAAGCTGTACAAGGCTTATTACCTCCTCCTGTTGAATGCCCCACACCAAAATTAATTGTGCAATTACATGTGCATGTTGTTGAAGCCATTCCATTTGAAGCAGCTTGTGGTTCAATTAAATATTTCATCTTTTCACCTTTTTTAATCCTTTCGAAGTTTTTAATTTTATGTCACCTATCTATGTTATCTTGAAGATTGTCAAATGTATCAATAACTTGTTTTATTAATGTATCTTTATAAAACTTACATGTGGGTTTATATTTGTGATTCTTTCTATAAATTGTACATCCTCCACCATTACATATTGGTAAGATATCACAATTAGAACAAGTGTCATTAATTGTTGGGTCTTCTAACAAGTTTTTATAATAATCTGAGTTATAATTAATGGATTTGTGATCACTTATATTCCCAATTGAATTATTTTTATTTCCCATTAACTCCCAACATTTATATATTTCACCATCTGAATCAATAACAAATGAGTTATACATATCACAAACACACCAGTTTCCTTTTAAATCTGGATACTGAGGTGTATTTTCACACCTCCATTCAATTTTATTCTTCTTTAATTCTACTTCTTTTTTTATTTTTTCAAATTCTTCAACTGTGTATACTTCTTTAAAATCTATATCATCAGGATCTGTTACAATTGCGGGATAAAAGTCGATAAATTCATCAATTTTATTTTTATGTAATAATATAAGAAGTTTTTCGCAGCCTTCATAGTTAGCTCTATTAATATTCATGCGAATAGTAATTTTAGGAAAATCATTAATTTCTTTTCTGATATCATTACAAGATAATAAGTTTTTAATGATAGTATCAAATGTTGGCTTTTTTCCAATTAAATATCTAGTTTGATCATGATATTCTTTTGTTCCATCCAACGTAATTTGAATACTTGTAATATCTAAATCAATTAGCCTTAATATCATTTTCTTATCTAACAAATAACCATTTGTAACAATGTTAGCTTGATATTTAACATTGTTTTTATTACATATTTCTTTAAACGCTTTCGTTAGATTCTCAATTCGATTAACTTCTAACAAAGGCTCTCCACCGTACCATGTGACACCCAACATATTTATTGTATTAGCATTATTTCTTACAAGATTTACTATCCCATTTGCTGTTTCGTCATTCATTTTTGAACTTCTAAGTACATCTTTTTCGTAACAATAAGGACATCTAAAGTTGCAGTTTGAAGTAGGAGCAATTGTTAAGCCTAACTGTTGAGTAGAAAACCGTGATAGATACATATTATGCTTTACTATATCTAATTCATTTATATCTTCGTCCACTATAAATCCACCATATTCGAGACTATCTAATAGACTTGTATCCATGCCTTTAAAGTGATTACTAGAACATTTTTTAAAAGATTCATATATTTCTTTTTCTAATTCGGCTAATGCATTTGTTCTTGCATTGTATGCAATAACTGAATTATTGTGCATAATAAAATGATTATATCTTGATGCTTTCTTCATATTTTTCCTCTTCCTTTATTATTTCGCTTTCACTTTAACCTAGAAAAGAAAGTAAAACAACCACACGGTATCATGTGGTTGTTATTTGGGATTAAGATGCAAGAAAGTAATCTTTTTTTCTTCTTTGTCTACTTTTAAATTGTATTTTTTTATGAATCTATGGTTATCTCTTTCAACAGTTGAAAAGTCATGTGCTAGGTTTGTTTTAATTGAAATAACCTTATTTAAACCTATGTCTACTATGGATACATATATTATTGGTTCATTATCTTCTATCAGATTATTTAATATATTTATGAAAAATATAGTCAAATCAGCGTCATTAAACTCTTCTGTATTGCATTTAACAAAATGCTGAATAGTTGTATTGCCAAGATTGATATTGCATATTGCCGTGCTCAAAGCTGTATTTCCAGTATAGATGATATTGAACTTTTCAATTATTTCCTGCTTCATTACATAAAAATCATTTTCTGCTTTTTCATATTCTTTGTTCTTGAAATACATATCTATAGAATGACTATCATGTATTAGTGCGTGTAAAAAATCAAAGGTGTTATTGTAATTGTTTTGAGCAATTTTCAATTTTCGATGTAATTCGTTTTTTTCTTTTTGAAGCTCTATATTTTTGATAGTAAATGAGAAAAAATATAAATACAATAAGTTCGAAATAAACAAACCAATTAATATAATCATTGAAATACGTTCAAAAAGATCTTCATTCTCCAAAATATATATCATAAAGAAACATAATGTTATGGGCAATATAAAGATCCATATCTTTTTTTCAACTTTCTCTAAATATAGATAGGGAACATACATAATTATAATTAGGACAAACATAAACAAGTAGTTGCTTGTCAAATTCAAATAATCGATTCTACAAAATTGAAATATTAAATCTACCATTTCAATGCATATCCAATATGAAATGGACAAGTAAAGTGAATCGGTTATGTTCTTATGAAAAATAAACTGAATAAACGATCCGTAAAAAACAATATTTATTAAGGCAAATATCCATAATAAATGACTGTTTGAAATAAAATAATTAAAGAGCACTATGATGATTGTGAATATAATAAATTTGCCGATTGATTTTATGTTTGGCTTGATTTTATCTTGTATAGAAAAAATTGTAAATAAGATCATCAATAAACATGTGTGAAAAAAATACGTCATATAGATTTACTCATTTCATTGATCCAAGCTTCTTCAAAAGTCTTTTTGTAGAATCTGGAAACAGGAAGTTTAACATTATTTTGTAAGATAACATCTTGCTTATCTACATAATTAATTTTTTTCAAATTTACTAATATAGATTTATAGCATTGTGCAAATGTCTCGTTGCAAAGAGTGCTTTTCCAATAGCTTAACGAATAAGGAGTTTTAATCGTCCTGTTATGCAGATATAAGTAGGTATATTTTCTACTATATTCCAAATAATAGATATCATTAATATAAATCTTGGTTCCAGGAATCTTCTCATCCATAATATATCTATTTTCATTTAAATATTCATTGAATACAGGTTCCATAATCATATTAAATTGATCCTGCGTATAAGGCTTTAGTATATATCGATCTGGTTTTATGGAATATCCATCCAATAAATATTTTTGATAATTCGAAGTAATAATAATGTGACATTGATTTTTTAACGTTCTAAGCTTCAATCCCATATCTATTCCACTAATTCCATTAATTTCCATATCCAAAAAGAGAAAATTAACATTTTTACTTTTCTCTATTAGCTCTGTCGCATTCAAACATACTTCTATATTGTAAGCAATGTTTTTTGAATCCAATAAATTCTCTATACATGCTTTAACAATGTTGGCATCATTTATTTCATCATCACAAATTAAAATATTAATCATTAAACATCCTTATCTTTCTGTTTTAGATTACTTTACCACACATTCTTAACAAATAACATATTCAACTACATTCTTTCCTATGTTAAAACCATTTAGCATCGTTGCCAGTTTAACTGTAATAATTGGAAATAGTGCATAGACATCATTAACTTCAACACTATTGTTAATCGAATAATCTATTTTTTTACGTGATAACTGTTGTGATTATTAATAAAAATGATATAAGTTTTATTTTATCATTATAAATAGTACTCTTTTTTCATGGTAGCATATATGTAATTGTTTTCATCCAAACGTTTCATATGTTATTTTTCGCGTGTAAAATAACTTAGTAAGTAAATAATTCTATCAAATATACTAAGTTTGTATATTTTCAACCGTACTTTTTTCAAACTATAAATCAATATCGTGATCACTGAAACAATCTATAATTTTAGAGTTTCAATTAAAGAATATGACAAGGAAAAAAACTATATTTAAAGCACGAATCGAATATACATGAAACCAATAATATTTCACCTAATCATGAGCATTGCATTACCTAAAAAGTATGCTATAATTCAAGTAGGCAAACGGATAACAAGCCTACACGAGTAAAAGGATGGTTCGGACTAAACCATCCTTTTTTCAACGAAAAAAAAGCAGTAGAAGGACTAATTCTACCGCTAAAGGCTCACTATTCTACTTATCCCCATCGAGCCATTTGCATATAATATGTGTTACCACACCTGCTATGACAGAGACAATAACGGATAACAATATCTCCTCCACGAGATTCACCTCCTTCCCGTTACCGAGAGAGGAGTTGCAGAATAGTATGTCCATTTTACCATAAAATCAAATGGACAAAAATAACAATTCTATAAGTCAACTGAGCATCGGCTGATACAATAAAACGCGAGATAATCCACACTAACTTTATTGCAAAATTTTATCAAAAAATTTTCAAAGCATATTAAAAACGGATAGTAAATTATCCGCTTTTTTTCATCGATTTCGATTGTTTTTATTTTCCTCTAAATCCATTGCTTCTAACTGAATTCACAACAAAAGAATTTCTTCTTACCTATATTTTATTTATCATCTTTACTTTTTAAGTAATATCCGCCATTTCTATTCGAGCCACGATGCTCTACATAAACAGTCAAGTTTCTTTTTAACTCATTTTTTATCATATCCCTGCTAACTGATGGCAAATTTGTTTGGATTATTTCAGATAGTTTTATTGTGTTTATTCCAGGATTCAGTTTTAAAGCTTTCATTATTTCTAATCCCAAATCGCTTATTGGGTCAGTTATTGGGTCAGTTATTGGGTCAGTTATTGAGTCATTCTTTAGATAGTTAACGTTCGGTAATGTGACAAAAAAGAAATTTTCCGTTGCTTTAAACTCAGGTTTCACGCCATAATTTTTATAGCTTTCCATCGTTCTAGGAATTCCTGTACCAAAGTTTTCAATCATACCTAGTTTATCAAACACATGTACTAACCTTGGATTACGATATGTTTGCACGCCATTCATAATATCATCCATAGATGCATTAAATATTCCACCTGGACTAGTAATTTTTGCCTTATCAGGGAAGAATTCGATTTTAATATTCGAACGTATAAAGTAATTGGCATGGCATATTGCATTTAAAACCATTTCACGAATAGATGCACCGGGATAAGATTTTGTTTCAATTCGCTTAAACGAACTTCCATCAATCACAACTCGTAAATCATTTAATCTTTCCACCTGTTCTTCTACATTTTTTAAAACATTCACTAACGAACCTTTAAAACTCTTTTTGATTTTGAAATTCATTTCAGAATCGTATTCTGCAACTTTGACAACAATCTCAGATTGATCAGATAATAAATATGCAAGGTTTGTATATTTACCTGATTTAGCTTTCAAACCCATTGTATTCATTAATCGAGGCGTTAAGTTTATATCATTCTCTTCAAGTGTTCGTTCAAAACTCTTGAATGTAAGATCCTGTTCCTCAGAAATGTCATCTTCATAACTGTAGCTATGTGACTCCATTATCATACGTAATATCTCATCGTCATTAGCCTTACGCTTACTTCTACCAACACGAATATATACGCCTGAGGGTTTTGGTCCTTTTTCTCTTAAATAGTATGGTTTGTTTATCCCTTTAGAAATATTAATGACCAAAACATCATCACTATTAAAATAATATTGAATTAATCCTGAAGGTTTGGGAAAGAATGCTTCTTGAATCCAGTTTCCTAATTTCAGATCTACTTTATCTTTAGAAGCATCACCTTTAATCCCAACAATGCTACCGTCATCGTCCACACCTACATAAATGGTTCCACCATCACTATTAAGAAAAGCAATTATTTCGCTTTTGACTTCATCAATCAACTCTCGTTTTAATTCTGTACGTTCATCTTCAATATACTTAGTCATTTTATAGTGTCACCTCTAATATCAATGATATATACAATGACTCATTAAATCAATGAAAAGAAATATATTTCCCATTGTTCTATCACAACAGATATTTTTAAATTTTTATATAAAGCATATTCCTATATCAAAGTCTTATATATAAACAGCAATCCAATCGCTCACTTAAACCAAAGTTGCAAAAGAGTATCACCGCAACAAGTGATACTCTTTTATTGAGAGAATTTAAATTTATACAATCAATAATTATTGGATTAAAGCTAATGTGCATCAGGAAAATCATTTTTGAATTTGTGCCACCATAATGATTGTTTTTATAGTTTCTAATATATAATAATAAAATCATTACTACTAGAACAATACCACAGATGGCAGACATGGTAATTGAATTAAAATTATAGAATAAATAACAGATTACTGTTCCAACAATAATTAATAATCCTATGATCACTAAAAATGCATCTACATATTTTTTCACTCAGACCTATTCAGCTTCTTACTCATTGTCAACATACTATGATCATGACCATCCACTTTTGTCTGTAACACTGAGTTTTGCTCTATTACATCATCCAATTGAATTATCTATTGCTTATTCCAATCATTCTACTAATTTCCAAGTTTCCATCATAGCTTCCCACTTTCTGCATTCATATAATATTTTGACTGCATATTGAATAAATTCCAATATACAGAATGTGCCTTCATTAATTCATAATGACTACCCATTTCTTCAATGCTACCATTCTTAAAAACAATAATGTTATCACAAAACCTTGTCGATGCCATTCTATGTGAAATAAAAATAGCCAACTTATTTTTTGATAATTCATTAAATTGTTCATAAATCTCCGATTCTGATTTTGGATCCAATGCAGCTGTTGGCTCATCCAATATGATTATCGGTGTATCTTTATAGATAGCTCGGCTAATCGCAATTTTTTGCGCAACTCCTCCTGAAGGTTCAAAACCATCTGAATCAAAATCCTTGTGTACACGTACATTCAAGCCTTTCTTGTATTTCTTTACAAATGGATAAATTCCCAAAGAATCAAATATACCATGAATTCGATTTTCATCACTTTTTCGCGATAAACTCACGTTTTCCTTAAGTGACATTGAAAACAATTGGAAATCCTGGAATACAGTTGAAATGAATTTAACATATTGAACATAATCATACTCTTTAATATCCACCCCATTTAATAAAATCATTCCCTCAGTTGGGTCATATAATCGACAAATTAATTTAATAAACGTAGTCTTACCCGCACCATTTTCTCCAACCACTGCAATTTTATCTCCAGCCTTCATAAAACAATTGATATCTTTTAAAGCCCATTTATCGCTACCGCCATATTTAAATCCAACATTTCTAAATTCTAACGATTCAAAATGAGAAGGCATATTACGGTTGACCTTTCCATCATATATATCCATAGGCAAATTCATAAATTTCTCAACAGCTTCAAAATAATAACTATACTGATTTATATCATTCACACTATCAATCACTTCATCCATAGAAGTTGTAAATGTCGCAATCGCATTGATATACAGTGTAAAATTAGCGATGGATATAAATCCTTTTGATACCATAAAAACCATATATACATAAGAAACCATTCTTTGAAAAAAATCCATAAGATGCATAAAGAAATCGGATTTATCCATAATATACATCTGATTTTTATAAAACTTCCAAAGCTTATGTAAACAATCTTTTAAAAAATCCATCAATACATATTGACCTTGATTCATTCGAATTTCCTTGCCATACTTTACATCCGAAAACACATTCATAAAATAAGACAATTCTCTTTCCTTCGGATTTTTCTCCATTTCCAATTTGGCATAGGCCTTCTTAAATCGCATCTGTGCTTTACTATTTAGATAGGCAAGACATAAAAACACAAGCAACACTGCTTTATTCAATGAAGCTATGATCCAAATCACTGTTCCGAAAATCATCACTTTACTAATGATTGCCATCGCTCGATCTAATACAAAACTAAATCCTTGTCCATTCGCATATAAAAATTTTTCCGCATTTTGTTTCAAATTTAAAAACTCTGGATCTTCCAAACACGCATAATCCACTTTAGAAAGTTTTGTATTTAACTCCACTTGAAACTTTTCTAAAATAATACATCGCTTATAGAAAGCCGTATTCTTCAAAAAATCGCTTAAAAACTTCATTAAGAAAATCACAATTGAAAAGATAATGATATATGTAAGTAAATATGAAATTCGATTTTGTCCCATTAGTTCATCCAACAAAACCTTTGGAAAAAACATAATCAATAAAGGTGGAATCGTATTCGTTATTTGATACAAAATCAAACAAACCAAATAGCTTTTTTGTACATTCCACGCATACTTCCAAAGAAATGTTAAGCTTTTAAACATACGAATCACCTTCTTTATAAGAGATTCTAGCATAAATGTAATTTTTTTCAATAACAAATTGTATTTTTTTCATTTTATTATAAATTGTTTCATTTGTTACATTATACTTCTAATACGTCATATGCAAATAGTATATTTTACCTAATCATGAGCATTGCATTTGCTAAAAAGCATGCTATAATTCAACTAGGCAAAAGCTAAGAAATAACTGCCACGTAAAAGGAACTTGAATTGACCATCAAGTTCCTTTTATATTAAAAAAAGCGGCTGACTAGGCCACTTTGCAATGTTTTACGAATATATAAAAATAGATAGGGATAAATCAACCTTTAAAAGTCATAGGGATTTTTGCTTTTAGAAAGCAATAACCTTAAAACACTCATAGTGTTTTAAACCCTACAACTTTTAATCTAGCTGGTATCTAATTGCGGATTACCATTTTTAACTATAACCATTCAAATCTATCACGCGATCACATTCTTCAGCTAATTGTATATCATGTGTAACCATTATAATTGTACATCCTTCTTTTTTAAATTCTTTGAGTAGTTTTATAACAATTTGTTTATTTTCTTCATCTAGTGATCCGGTTGGTTCATCAGCTAAAATCAATTCACATGGTTTAACTAATAATCTAGCAAGTGCTATACGTTGTTGTTCTCCCCCAGAACATTCATATATGTATTTTTTTGAATATCCATTTAAGCCAACTTTTTTTAACGCGTCTTCAATGTACTTATTTACGGCCTTATTATTTTTTTCATTTATCGCCATCTGTAGATTTTCGTATACAGTTTTATTTTCGATTAATGCAAAATTCTGGAACAAATATCCTATTTTTGATTTTAAGAGTAAAGTGGCTTTCTTTGAAAATGGCTTAATTCCTTTTTCTCCAAACAAAATGATTTCTCCTGAATCTGGACTATCTAATAAGCCAATCATATTTAACAATGTTGATTTACCACACCCGGATTTTCCAATTATTGCAACAAACTCATTTTCATATATGGTACAAGAAAATGAATCAAAGATTACTTTCTCTTTAAATTTCTTTTGAATCGAATCTAATTCTACAATTTTCTTCATAACTATCTGGCTCCTTTCAATGAATCTACACATTCAGCATATTCTTTTTTCTTCAACGTAAAAACGGTAAATATCAAATCTATTCCAAGTATTAAAAGGCCAATTTCAAAAGATTCTAATATTCTTTTAGAATATAATGCATAGAAAATAATCACCGATAGATAAAGAGATATATTTATACTTAAGTATAATGAATATCTTTCGTAGAAAGATTTCCCTAAAAGATATTGAATAGACAAATAGTATCTTTTTTCAAACAAGAAAATGACAATCGCTTGAAGTTGGTAAACAAATAAAATTGTGCTTATTAAAACGATTAGTATAGTTAATGAAATCAATTCATATGTTTTTTTGTTCTTGACCTGTGCAAAATAAGAATCACTTAAATAAAATTTTACTTTTTTGTCCATATTGTTCTGAATTAAAAATCTTTTAAAATTTGAAACACTTTTTTTTGTATCGATTGGGATAAAATAATTATCAGTTGAAACCCTTGCATTTTCCATCCAATTATGGTCTATAAAAATTACCGGATTTATTTTTTCTAAATCTTTCGTATTTTCTACATAAGGCATATGTCTTACAAACCTAAGATTTGGTTCGATTCGAATTACCTTACAATCTTCATAATTTGAATAATAGCTTATCTGATCTTGATTGAATGAATAATTTTCAGGTATCAGTAAAATAGATTCTTCTATCTGATTAAAATCTAAAGGATTTCCGAATTCATCGCGAATCGTATAATCTTTTAAATAATTATTATTTACAACTATATATGGTATTTCATTTGAAACAGATATTTCTAAATCACTGTCCATATGATTTTTTAAGAAGTCAATTCGTTTGTTTATATCGAAATCCTCATATATTCCATTATGTTCCTGCATATAATAATACAGTTTATTAACAAGTTCAGATGAATAAAATAAGTCCTCATTTAAAGACACAGATATGCCGTTTGTTATAATTTTATTCGACATTTGACTTTCATTCAAATTCAAAATGTAGAGATAGTGTACTGATTCTATCCAATCCGCGCAGTTTGTTAAGAATACAGGAAATAAAACAAAAATCAGAATTCCTTTCAAGACCAATGATAGAACTGTTTTATTTTCTTGAGTACCATTTTGTTTTATATACTTCACTGATTTGACGGTTATCGTTGAAATTAACAAAATAATTCCTATCATAATTAAACTGAAAAGTAGCTTAATTCCCTCATTGATTAGATAGTATAAGAATAAAGAGGCACATGGTCTATAAGGGCCAACAAATAATGCGAATAAAATAATTTCTAAGAAAAGAAATAGACCATATAAGATTGCGATATGTTTTGTATATAGTGATATAAAAATTTTCTTGTTTGAATTTCCTAGCATTTTACGTATCACTATTTCTTTTCTATCTTTCAGAAAAATAAAAGCGAAAATCAATGCAGTCCCTAATATTGCATTCAAAAAAACCATATTCAAAAATTTTTCTTTTTGCATAGAGTAAGGAACAATTTCAACATCTGAGATACCTTGTCCTTGGCTATTTTCAGGGATAAATTCTTTAAAATAATCTTTCATTTGACTTGTAGAAGTTTTATTTGAAATAGAGTAAAGTGTAATAATTTCAGAACCTGGAGTGTGATTCAACAAATCATTTAAAGTGTGAAATTCATATATGTCATTGTAATCTCCATAATAGCTTCGATTTAAATAGTCAATATAATTATATGCATTCTTATCATTTATATTTGTAGAATAATAATTCTTTGAATCCTTTTTAAAATCAATTTGTTTTTGATCATTCCGTATATATAGGGATTTCAAATCCTTTGGATCAGCAGAATAAATATAGATTAAATTCTTTTTTATAAACCCTTCAGTATTTTCGTAAACTTCTATAATTCCTGTACTGTTTGTCTCTTCACAATATTCATGAATTGTTGAAACTAAATCTTCATTAAATTGCAGGTTTAATCCTGTTACTTTTTTATTAGTTGTTTGTCCAATTGAAGTGGCAAAAGAATCCATTCTGTTTATCTGATCAGAAGAAAAGGATGAGAATCCGGAATAAAAAATATATACACTTAGGATAGCAACAAGCAGGTATGATAATTTTTTCATAATTCAAATCTCAACTTTCTAAAAAGAGTCTCTTATTGATAAGGGAACTCTTTTGATTATCTAGTTCTTAATCCTGAAGATGCAGTATGCGAGTGCGAATAAGCTGTTTTTGGATTCCAAGTTAACAATGAATCCTATACTAAATTTACTATTTTGTCCCGATGCCATTATCAAACCATTATGAATAATAGAACCGCTTATATAATTAGAATATTTATAATTATTTTTTTATTTAACATCTGTCAATCTAATTCATCTCATGACTAAAGTCACGAGTGTTCTTAGATTGCTTTATAAACTAAATTCCTTTATCCAATCACCGAAAGATAACAATTGATATCCCTGAA
>ENA-OPCL01001648-OPCL01001648.1-human-gut-metagenome-genome-assembly--contig:-NODE-1648-length-16085-cov-2.000873_pt1 | contig 16085 bp, 17 predicted proteins | sample MGYA00241251_ERZ501482 | MGnify/ENA primary metagenome ERZ501482 (study PRJEB25962, sample SAMEA2042581) | human gut metagenome | biome: human gut; feature: human-associated habitat; material: faeces... | reverse complement strand
TGTTCCAACCATTATTGCCGAGAAAAATGAAGAGACCGGTGAGCTGGAAGAGGTTCAGAGCATCGACAGCAAGCAGTACATCAATGAAAAAGATGTCATTAACCGTCAGAACTTTGTTCTTGGTACAGATAACTTTGGTCGTGATGTTTTGACTGAGCTGATCTCTGCAACAGGTTCATCCCTGAAAATTGGTCTGGTTGCGGGAATCATTGCAACTGTGATCGGACTGTTCCTCGGACTTCTTGCAGGTTACCTTGGAGGTTTTGTGGACAACCTGATTCTGTTCTTTACCAACTTGTTCACCGTTATCCCATCCTTCGTTCTCCTGATCCTCATCTCCTACAGCGTAGGTGAGTCTCAGAGGGGAATCATGATGGTGGCACTCCTGATCGGAATTACCGCATGGCCGTGGACAACACGTTCTGTACGTTCCCAGGTTATTTCTCTTCGAAACCGTGACCATGTAAACCTTTCCAAACTGTCCGGCCACAGCATGCTGCGGATTGTCCTTACCGACATCCTTCCGTACGTTGCATCCTACGTTGTTATGGCCTTCATTCTCCAGATTTCCTCCGGAATTCTGGCAGAGGCACAGCTTTCTATGATCGGACTTGGACCGGCAACCACAAAGACTGCAACACTTGGTCTTATGATGCAATGGGCAACCCAGTACAATGCACACTTAAACGGTGCATGGTGGGCATATTTCCCGGTTATTCTTGTAATCGCACTTATTTCATTCTCTCTTAACCTGATGAACACCGGTCTTGACCAGGTATTCAACCCGCAGTTAAGAGACTAAGGAGGCAGCTATGGGAAAAGTAATGCTGGAAGTAAACAATCTGAAAACGAAATATGTAACTCGTTTTCATGAAGATGTATACGCCGTAGACGGAGTCTCCCTGAAGATTGAGGAGGGAAAATCCCTCGGTGTAGCAGGTGAGTCCGGCTGTGGTAAATCGACGCTGGCACTGTCCCTGATGGGCTATTATTTCGCACCGCTTCACTACATCAGCGGCGATATTATCGTAGATGGAAGAAAAATTTCCGGAATGAAACCAGACGATGTCCGGAAAAATATTCTGGGCAATGAGATCGCCTACATTCCGCAGGCAGCAATGAATGCTCTGAACCCGACACAGAAAATCATCCGATTTGTAGAAGACGTTATTCATGCGCATGATCCGAAAATGCCGAGAAAGGATATTTATGATCTGGCAAAAGAACGTTTTCAGATCTTAGGCCTGCCGGAGGAGGTACTGCAGAAGCATGCGGTTGAGCTTTCCGGAGGTATGAAACAGAGAACCGTTATCGCAATTTCGACCATTCTTTCTCCGAAGGTACTGATCGCCGATGAGCCATCGTCCGCGCTGGATGTAACTTCCCAGAAAATGGTTATTAAAATGATGCGTGATCTGATGGAAAAAGGATTTATCAAATCCATGATCTTCATCACACACGAGCTGCCGCTTCTTTACAACGTAACCGATGATATTATGGTTATGTATGCTGGACAGATTGTAGAAAAAGGTACCGCAAAAGAAATGGTATTCGATCCGTTGCATCCATATTCCAAAGGTCTGATGGGATCGATCATCGTTCCGGAGGAAGGTGTAAGAGAACAGAAGCTGACTGCAATTCCGGGAACTCCGCCAAACCTGAAGCATCCGCCGGAGGGCTGCCGTTTCGCAGACCGCTGTCCTTATGCACAGCCAACCTGCCGCGGTATGAAACCAGAGGTCATCGAACTGCCGAACGGAAGAGAGTACCGCTGCCTGATGTCTGAGAGAAAGGTTCGGGAGGTGTATGCAAATGCGTGATGGTAAAGAATTAAAACCATGCCTCTCCGGAAGAGGCGTAACGAAAGTGTTTGGCTTTGGCGATGCAAAAACGGTCGCTGTAGACCATGTTGATTTCGATTTTCATGAAGGTGAATTTGTTTCTATCGTAGGAGAATCCGGATCCGGAAAAACAACCCTTTCGAAGATGTTGCTCGGGCTGATCAGCGTAACGGAAGGTGAAATTGATTTCCAGGGTAAACCAAGAGACATCTCGAACGGAAAGAAGAAAAAAGAGTACTGGAAGGGAATTCAGGCGATTTTCCAGGATCCGTTTGCTTCCTACAATATGTTTAAACGTGTAGATTCTGTTCTGCTGGATTGCATTAATATGCGCGGTGACAAGAATCTGCCGAAAGAAGAAAAAGAACGTCTGATGACAGAGGCCTGCAGCTTTGTAAACTTAAAATACGCAGAACTGACAAACAAATATCCATTTGAGCTGTCAGGAGGCCAGATGCAGCGACTGATGATTGCACGTATTTTCCTTCTGAAACCAAAGATTCTGCTTGCCGATGAGCCGACGTCTATGATTGATGCCTGCTCACGTGCAACGATCCTGGATATGCTGCTGAAGTTGCGTGATGAGATCAATATGACGATTATCTTCATCACCCACGATATTGGTCTTGCTTACTATGTATCCGATAATGTTTATATTATGGAGCATGGAAAATTTGTGGAATCGGGACCGGCAGAAGAAGTAATTCTTCACCCGACAGCAGCGTATACCAAACGTCTGATCAGCGATGTTCCGAAGATTTATGAACCGTGGGATCTGACAACAGTATAACAATGGTACGAAAGCTGTTTCCCTAGAACCATGCTTTGCGTCATATATGAGTCTTGCGAAAAGAGAGACGGTACACGGAAAAAAAGTGTACCGTCTTCTCTTTTTGTCAATAATTTTTCTGAAAAAATTGCTTTTTGAAGAGAAAACTGGTAAAATTAGTAAAGTTACAGAACCGAAAAGAAAACTGGGGGATGAAAAATGGGAAACTGGTTTCGCGGACTGAAACTGAACCAAAAATTTACCGTAACAACGTTGATCTTTATTTTTATTCCACTTTTTGGCATGATGTGCTTTGGGTTTAGGAGTATCAAAAAGAATGCCATAGATCATGGGGTAAATGAAGCAGTAACGGCAACAGATCTTACCTGTGCGGAGGTGAATGCAAAAGCGAATGCCTGCTCAATGGTTGTAGATACGCTGCAGGAGTATGAACCACTGGAAAAATATCTTCTTCATCTCAGGAGGGGAGAGGAGATCTCTGAGAGCTATTATCAGCAATTTCGGAACAACAGCATCAGCATAATCGATAAAATGCAGGAGGCAATGCCGGATCTGTACCAGATCCATATTTTTGCCATGGCAGATGGTTTTCTGGAGCAGCAGCCGATCCTGTATCAGAAGGAAAAGATGAAAAACTGTTCCTGGTACCGAAGCTATCAGGGCGGTGGACAGTGGTTTTTTGACATACAGGAAAAAAATATTATCTCCGGTACAAAAAAAGAAGGTTCCCATTTGATGACTTATGTACGGGAACTGCGGGATCAAAGCGGAGGAAGGCTTGGCGTGATCGAGGTATCCATGCGTATGGCAGACATATTTCCCGAAATTTATCGATCCGGTGACAGCAGCTGGGCCTGCTTTGTTGATGAAAATTGGAATTTATATGATTGCGGGAAGACAGCGGCAGCCTGCAAATGGCAGTCCTATCGGGGGCTGATTCTGTTCCGGGCAGGAATCCGTGACAGAAAAGAGAGTCAGCAGAGCGCGGTGATTGACCGGAAAAACGTTGCAATTGTGCTTCGGAAAGTCGATAAACTCAATGGAATGTTTGTAACACTGACCAATTTGGATGATGCAACCGGAAACATGATCAAACAGCAGCAGAGAATGCTGCTTGAATTTGCCGGCTTCGGGCTGCTTCTTATTGTGGTGGTCAATCTGATTGTGCGTGGCCTGCTGAAGGAGTTTTATGACGTCCTGTGCGAGATGCGTCAGATTGACAATGGAACAACAAAGATAAAGGTTTGTTACAGCGCAGAAGAGATGCGGGAAATGAGCTATGGTATCAACGGAATGCTGGAGAGAATTCAGAAACAGAACGAGGAAAGCATCAAAAGGGAGGCAGCGCTGAAAGATACGGCAATCCGGGCAATGCAGAACCAGATTAACGCTCATTTTATTTATAATGTTCTGGAATCCATCAAGATGATGGCTGAGATTGATGAAGAATATACGATTTCCGATGCAGTGACAGCACTTGGTGAAATGCTGCACTACAATATGCGCTGGAATAAATTCCTGGTAACCGTTCAGGATGAGATGAATTATATTCAGAACTATGTGGAACTGATGAATCTGCGGTATGATTTCACAATAACACTGTCCGTTCAGATGCCGGAAAATTTGTATCGGCAGGATATCCCCAAGATGTCTCTTCAGCCGATTGTGGAAAATGCAATCACACATGGAATTGAGGAGCTGGATGCAGACGCCGTCATTGAAATCAAAGGAATAGAGCATGAAAAGAGCTTTGAGATTGAAATCACAGATTCCGGAACAGGCATGTCAGAAAAGCAGCTTGCAATTCTGAGACGTAAACTAAGGATGCGCCTGAATTCAGATACACAGCCGAAACATGGAATCGGGCTTCGGAATGTACAGGACAGAATCCACATTCAATTTGGAACAGAGTATGGGCTGTCGGTCTATACAAAAGAGCATTGCTATACGAAGGTGAGTATTCATCTTCCCATCACGAGGGGGAAATATTCTCTGATGGATCAAGAGGGTGACGAGAAAGAGGAAGAAAAAGAAAATGAATACACTGCTGGTTGTAGAAGATGAAAAATTAATTCGACAGGGAATCGTGGCGATGATCCGGCGAAGCAGCGTGCCGGTGGAGGAGATTCTGGAGTGTCGAAACGGAGAAGCGGCATTGGAGATTTTGAGAAAACAGAGGGTGGACGTCATGTTCACTGATATCCGTATGCCCAAAATGGATGGTCTGACACTGGTCAACAAAATGGAGGAGTTGTCACAGAAACCTGTTGTTATTGTTTTAAGCGGCTATGATGAATTTTCCTATGCGGTTGAAATGATGAAACATGGAGTTCGGGACTATATTTTAAAACCGATCAAGCGGGAGACGATAGAACAGCTTCTGGAAAATCTGGAACGAGAGCTTTCGGAGACCCGGGAAACGGAAGAAGAGGAAGAACGGTGCTTTTTAAATCAGCTCCGTTATCTGATGATGAATGCAGAAATGGCCGAAGAAAAAGAATGGATGGATATGGAAAGCAGGATCCGGCGATACATCGGAAACAACAGCTTCCGGATCCTGCTGACCAGCAAGGCAAATGGGGAACGGTTTTCGAAATGCAGCGGAATTCTGCTGGAAGGCGTAGAAGGAGGAGTTCTGTATCTTCTGCCGGAACCGGAGGCAGAGCGGATCATGAAAGAAAAAGATGAGAGATTTTGTCTCGGAGTGGGAAAAGAACATCGTTCTGTGATGGAAATTCCAGAGGCATACCAGGAAGCACTGCTGGCCCGGGAAATGGCATTTATACAGAAAAATCCTGTGGAAGAATATCAGAAAAAATGTTTTGAGGAAAAGCCGGAACTGGCACAGTTTCAGGAAAAATTTATTCTGCAGGTGCCAACGGACCGGGCAGATACTGTGCTGCGAAAAATGCGGAACTGGTATTTTGAGGCAGCACATCAGAGGGTTTCCCCCTATCAGCTTCTGGCAGTAACAGAAGCAATCTGTAAAGAGCTGGATCTTTTTCATCGAGTGGCGGAAAAACAGGAAAAATGTCCGCGCCCTCTGCAGTACCGTGATGCAGATCTGTTTCTGGATGCGTTTGAAAAATGGATACACGTTTACAGGGAAAGCCTGAAAAGTCAGACAGCCGGAAAAGAAAAAATGGAAGAGGCAATTTCATATATTCGGGAAAATTATGCAAAAGATCTGAATATGGCAATGGTATCTAACCATATTTGTATGAATTATTCGCTGTTTTCAGCAGCGTTTAAAGAACATACCGGTGTGAATTTTGTGAACTATCTGAAGGAAATCCGCATTGCGGAGGCAAAGCGTCTGTTGATTCAAACAGAAGATAAAATTACGGAAATTGCCAAACAGGTTGGATTTGAAAATGATAAGCATTTCATGAAATCATTTAAAACGGCATGCGGCGTATCACCGTCTGAGTTCCGAAAAGATTACAAAATGGTTTCCAACGGAAAGGGAGGACAGGATGAGTAAAGAAAAAGAAACCGGAAAAGAGAAGGGAAGAATCCGCCAGCTGGCGCGGTATTACATTCCATATAAGGGATTGTTTTTTACCGACATGTTTTTTGCAATGCTTGGAGCAGCCATTACACTGGTGATTCCGCTGATTGTACGGTATATTACGAGTACGGTTGTGGAAAAGCCGCTGGAGCAGGCAACGAGTGAGATTATCCGCCTTGGTATTCTGATGATTGCTATGGTTCTGGTTGAAATGTACTGTAACTTTTATATTGCCTATTACGGCCATGTGATGGGGGCGCGGATTGAGCATGATATGCGGAACGAGATCTTCGGCCATTATCAGAAGCTTTCGTTTGCTTTTTTCGATAACCAGAAGGTCGGCCATCTGCTGTCACGCATCACAAGCGATCTGTTCGATATCAGTGAGCTTTTACACCATGGGCCGGAGAATATTGTCATTTCGTTTATCAAACTGATCGGCGCGATGATTATTCTGTTTGTGGTAAATCCGATGCTGGCATGTGTGCCGCTTGTGGTTATTGTGGTGATGCTGCTGTTTGCGTTAGTGATGAACAGCCGCATGAAGAGTGCATTCAAGGAAAACCGCCGCAGAATTGCGGATATCAACAGTCAGATTGAGGACAGTCTTTCTGGGATCCGTGTTGTCAAATCGTTTGGAAATGAGACAGAAGAGATGCGTAAGTTCAATGCGGGAAATGACCGTTTTGTCGATTCGAAGAAGGTCAGCTACCGCTATATGGGAATTTACAATTCGGGAATGGGAGCCTTTTCGACGCTGATTACCGTTATTTCGCTGATTGTCGGCGCATTGCTGATGACAGGTGGGAAGCTTGGGGCGGCCGATCTGGTTACCTTTCTTCTGTACATCAACAACTGCACGGATCCGGTGAAAAAGCTGGTGAACTTTACAGAGCAGTTCCAGAATGGTTATTCCGGTTATGAACGTTTCCTGGAAATTATGAGCATCGCACCGGATATCCAGGACAAGCCGGATGCACTGCCACTGAAGAATGTGCAGGGAGAAGTAACCTTTGAAAACGTTTCGTTCCACTATGAGGAGTCGAAGGAAAACGTGTTAAGCAATGTGAATCTGCATGTCCCGGCCGGCGACTATGTGGCACTGGTCGGCAGCTCCGGCGCCGGAAAGACGACGCTTTGCTCGTTGATTCCGCGTTTTTACGATGTGACGGAAGGACGGATTCTGCTGGATGGAAAGGACATCCGCGATGTGAAGTTAAAGGATCTGCGCGATGAGATCGGTATTGTGCAGCAGGATGTGTACCTGTTTGCGGGAACGATCATCGACAACATCCGCTATGGCAGACCAGATGCGACCGACGAGGAGGTCATCCGCGCAGCGAAAGCGGCCAATGCACATGAATTTATCATGGAGCTGGCGGACGGCTACGACACCGATATCGGCCAGCGCGGCGTAAAACTTTCCGGTGGCCAGAAACAACGGCTTTCCATCGCCCGCGTATTCCTCAAAAACCCGCCGATCCTGATTTTCGACGAGGCAACCTCAGCGCTCGACAACGAAAGCGAAAAAGTCGTCCAGAAATCTTTGGAACTTCTGGCGAAAGACAGGACAACCTTCGTGATTGCGCACCGGCTGTCCACAATCCGGAATGCAAAGCGGATTCTGGTGCTGACGGAGAATGGAATTGCGGAGGAAGGCACACATAAGGAACTGCTCGCGAAAGGCGGGATTTATGCGCATTTGTATGAGATGCAGTTTTGATGAAAATTTCATTAGTATGACAGAAAGGCAGCGGAAGAGAAACCGCTGCCTTTTTTGACACTTTCTTATTTTCTTCATACTCTATAAAGAACAGAAAATGAAAGAGGAACATGGTATGGATTCATCCCGTATGAATCGCGGCTGCTGCGGTGCGAACAATATGCAGAACCGCCGCGCCGCTTCAAACAATATGGAACTGAAGATGGAACCAAGGAATTTCCCGCGGAAAATGCAGCATGTAGATCATATGATACCTGCAATGGCGTACGTTCCGATGCAGCGGTTTGAACAGATCTATGATCTTTCCACTGCATTAAAAAATGGAACCTTATTTCCGGAACTCTGTAAACCATTCTGTGGAAAGGGAGGAGGAGAGTGCCTATGATGCCGCAGATGCCATCCCGTGAAAAGCTGCTCGCCTGGATTGATCAGGTCAGCTTTGCTGTTGTTGAAATGAACCTTTACCTCGACACCCACCCGGAGGATGAAGATGCACTTGCCTTTTTCCGGGAAAAAGTGGAGCTTCGAAAAGAAGCACTGAAACAGTACGCCGAACAGTACGGCCCGCTCACGATCGATACCGCCAACGACCGCATGAGCCGTTCTTTCGAATGGGTTATGCAGCCATGGCCGTGGGAAGTCAACCGGAAAGGAGGGTGCTGACGGATGTGGAATTATGAAAAACGCCTCGAGTATCCTGTAAACATCACGACACCAAACCCAAAAATCGCCCAAATTATCATGAGTCAGTATGGTGGACCGGATGGAGAGATGGGCGCATCCATGCGGTATCTCTCTCAGCGTTTCACAGCACCGAACCGAATTGTAGCGGGGGTGTTGAATGATGTTGGTAGATCGGTTTCATTATTGCGCATTTTATGGTTAGTTTTACTATGACATTATATTTGGATAAAAGTAGTTTCTAAAATATCTGTCTTAAAACAGCTTTGTCTTCCGGATGTTTTTATTTTTAACTGAATACCAAACGGAATACATTTCAGCCATATCGTGAGAATGTTATCCTTGTGTATGTCGATATGGTCTAACACCTCTTTGTACAATAATTCATTATTGCTATCAGCACTCATAATATTGTCTAAAGCGGCTATATATTTCTCAAGCTTGTTTTTCTGACGGGATTCTTCTTTGGCTTCATGTAGGGAATCAGATAACTGTATATTTAATTTTTTTATTTCTGTATTATACCAATCTGTCTGAGCCTGTAAATCTTCTTTTGAAATCAATTCATCCAGCATAAGATCAATCGCTTTTCGCTTTTTGATTTCCAATTGCTCTATTTTTTTCTTAATTCGTTTGGTATCTGTTTTCTTGACAGTATTTTTCTGTACCAAAGCAATTTCGCTCAAGATTTCTTCTCTTAAAGAATCTTTTTCACTTTGAATAAGTGAAATGCAATAACTCATACAAGCTTGTAAAGCCTTATCGTTGATAGAATTATTATTACATCCGATAGAATTGCCGTCAGCATCTTCTTTTAAGGTGCCATGTGCAGCTGTTGCATGACATCTCCATGCCTTGTACTGTTCGCCGTTTTTAAGCCTTTTTGTGCGGCTCACAAAGCGATTACCGCATTCAGCACAGAACAATTTACCACTGCACCAATAACGATTACTATGTTTTGATTTTTGGTCGGCAGATGGGGAACGTCGTTCTAATTCGTTCTGTGTACGTTCCCATAAATCTCGGTCAATAATGGCTTCGTGATGATCTTTCAAGTAAACCGTGTCCTCCTCACCGTGATTGTACTTTTTGGTATGGGTTAAATAATTTGGCGTGAATGTCTTTTTCTGACATAAATCGCCAACATACTTCTCATTTCGTAATATCTTTAAGATTACGGTATTAGACCACTGATGGACTCTTTTGGGGCGCATACCGTTTTCAGATAATTCACGTGCAATAACGTGGGTTCCTTTTCCCTCATTTGTGTACATATGGAAAATGGCTTTTATAATCGGAGCTTCTTCTTGATTAATTTCAAGAACTCCATGGTGTACGGTATACCCTAACAGATCTCTGCCGAATACAACACCTTTTTCCATTTGCCTTTTTTGTCCCCATTTCACACGTTCCGATATTTTGCGTGATTCTTCCTGCGCGATACTTGCCATAATGGTAAGCCGAAATTCCCCATCAGAATCCCTTGTGTCAATGTTATCGAGTGTAAATATAACGCCCACACCAAAATCTTTGAGTTTTCGGGTATATGAAAGAGTATCTACAGTATTTCTAGCAAAACGAGAAACTTCTTTCGTGACAATCAAATCTATTTCTTTATTTTCTGCATCTTCGATCATATGCCGAAAGCCCTGACGTTTTTTGGTTTGAGTTCCACTAATTCCCTCATCATAATAAACTTCTGCCAACTGCCAGTCTTCGTGGTCTAAAATATAGTTTTTGAAATATGTTTTTTGATTTTCAAGAGAGTTTGTTTGGTCATCTTTGTCGGTTGATACTCGCGCATAAGCCGCAACTCTTAATTTTTCCTGCATTGTGCTACCTCCGTATAAAAATAGCACACCACAAGAATAATATATCATATTGTTCTTGTGATGTGCAACTAATACCCCTTATTTTTTGCGCAGTAATAAATTTAGTTGCGCATCTGATAGAAGATTTCGTTTATGTAATTCTTTATAAATTCCGCATTTCAAAATCTTTTGAAACGATTGTTGTAATTCTGTCGGAATCATTTGAATGATATTTGTTTCATTTGATTCATCAGTTGGGTTGACCATAGAATTCCCCCTTTTTTGGGATATGATTAAATTATGCTACTGATCTAAAAAGGTTCACATTAAAAACTCAAATTTTCTTCATCTAGCAAATAAGCTTTAAACATGATTCTACTTTGATCGATAAATACACCTTTTGAGCCGGAGGGGATCATTTCAGATGCACAGTTATTATCTAGGACCATTTGAGATAAAATATTATCTGAGCTTCCACACATTCTGGCTTCTAGGTTTGATTTTATTTGACCATTGATGATCGTTGCTGAAGGTTTTTGGGTTGCAAAAACCATATGAATTCCGAATGCGCGTCCGGTTCTGGATAATGACGTAAGTTTTTGTTCGATTTCTTTGAGAAGTTCTAATTTTTCACCATCGGTGCTTTTTTTAAGCCCGTCTTTATCTAATAATTCGGCTGCTTCATCAAGAGCGAGAAAAATTCGTTTTAATTTTTTAGTGCTCTCAGAATTATATTCATCAATATCCACGCATCCAGCAGCAAGGAGAAGTTCGGTTCTTTTTTCTTTTTCTAACAATATCAAATTAAGCGTATTAAGAAATTCCTTTTCGTGTGTTATAATTTTGCAGCCTTTTCGCCAGGTAATATTAAAATCAAATCCACCTTTAAAGCTTGCTATATACACCAACATTCCTTTTCGAATGGCTTGATAGCAGATCAGGCGGAAGACGGCAGATTTTCCACTACCTGTAGCGCCAGCTATCAAGGCGTTCACGTACATGTTAAGACTCCAAGAAACTGTTGCTCCAAGAATCGATATTCCGAGAATAAAGGTTTTGTCATCCCGGACTAAATAGTCATCATTCCAAAAAAGTGTTTTCGAGAAAAAGTTGTTTAAATTTCTTGTATATATGTTAATATTTCTTTTATTTCCCTTCGCGAACTCTATTTTTACAATATCTCGCCCCAGCAGTGTTTCGATTCGGCCTTGCATATTTTCCCAATCACTCAGAGCGAAATATGGACTATAAAATGAGTAAATAATAATATCCGTTTTTTTTGAAGGTCGTTTTTTATTTAAGAATTTAGGAATTTCGTAGGCTTTATTATAAAACCCTATTTTGTAAAAGCCATCAGAAAATTTAAAGGTTTCTTTTGGCGTTCCTAACATAATAATTAGTAAAAATAATACAAGATATGTAACAGGAACAAATAATAATTTACTGATAAAATTTTCTGGTAAAATCAGGTAATATATGTATTGAAAAGGTTTTAAACAGAAGAAGAGTACCGCAACAATAAAGATAAACCGCTTTTTCTTTTCATAGAATATTTCTTTTACACCATTTTGAAATCTAAAGCATATATTCTTGAGTATTTGCATTTGAAAGCCCCTCCCTTTCGAAATTTATAGCTTGTTTTTTTAGATTTTCCAGGTTTATATATTTGTCCCCTGAGAGTTCATATGTTTTGTATCCTTCAACTGTTTTGTAGTGATAAACATAGGTGGTAATTCTTCTGAGAAGTTGCTGTATCGTATCTTTTTGGTGATTTTCTTTACTAACCAAACCATCATATAGTGCTTCTGGAGAAAAAATACTAGTCACATGGACGGTGTCCCATAGACTTATGCCGTTGCTATACCTACAGTGCACCTGGAACTTATAACCAGTCAAAATAGACAGAAGCATACCAAATGGAAAAGAATTTTGTTTGATTTCATCAAGAAAGAGAATTCGCTCACCGGCATATAAGTCGAAAGCGGCGGTTGCTTTGTTACTATAATCATTGCATAAATATATTTGATCTTCTCCGTATTTCTCAGACAGTAAAACATATGTGTAAGATTTTCCCGTAGCTGATTCTCCGCAATGCCAAAAGACTTTAACCTCTCGAAGAGGTGGTGTTTCACGAGATCTTTTGGCAAAATAACATTTTCTGATCAAAGTCTCTTCTCGTCTAAATCGTATATCTTCTGCCATAATCTGATTGGGCGTCATACCTTCTTCAATTAGAACTTCAATCATTGCAAAGGTCTCATTCATAGTTGAGACAGCATAGCGTTTATAGCCTTCGATATTTCCATATGTTGTAAATGCTATTACTTTTTCGCCTTTCTCATCATAGGGCGGTTCTTTTTTTATATAACTCATAACCTGTTTACGCGTTCCCTTTGTAACCTGTAGGTTAGCAGATGGGTATATTTTCTTCAACTTTGAAAACCTACACGCGCATGAGTCCTCAAGTACCATATGGACATGTCTGAGTCCTTTAGCTGAAATTGCATAAGCCCACCAGCCTTTTCGAAGAGGATGATTTTCAATCCATTCGTTCTTAAGCTTTTCTATAATCTCTTCCGGTGTTCCTAAATATCCGTGTTCTTCTGGGTTGCAAAAAACGACAAACCATGATCTGCTTATTACGTCACTCATTTTAAACCTCCTTGTAACAAATTAATGTTTGTTACATATACAAAATCTTTTGTTTTAAGTGTTTTGTAACGTGTAACACGCTCTCAGGGTAATACTTCCCTGAGAGCGTAGTAGCCGGCTCTTAAGAGCCGACTGCTCAAACTCACTATTTTCCCAAAATTTCCACATCATCAGCTGTAACAGAAAGTAAGTTTCTATATTCTCCATAAATTTTTGCCTGAGGATTCACAAGCTTTATTTTTGCGTTCAGAACCACATCTATTTTCTTAGGAATCTTCACAACAATTTTCTCATATAAATTGTTTACTATTTCTCCTTCGGAAGCATTGTAATTATGTCGATCACTTGCGATAACAGTTGTTATTGCGGTTCCTTTTTCAAGATTTGTTCCATATTCTTTCCAAATTGATTTGCCTATTACAATTAGGCCAATTCTTGAGAAAAATCCTTCTGCGTCAAAATGTTCAAATTGAGATAATTTTTTTAATGCCATATTATTAAGTTCCTTTCTGGTGTTTTCCGCGGTTACATCTGTCATAAGTTATTTAAAATTTCTGTAATCTGATTACGAGGCCATAGTACATCATTCTAGTAAATAATGCGAGTTATACACCTTGACAATGTCCAATTTTTGTCCAATTTTTTAAAAGGTGACTTTAATTTTTTTTGCATTTTTGATATTATTATATTTGGAGGTGATAGTAATGGATAAAATTCAAAAAAAAAGAGAACAAGAAAATCAAAGTACACGATTAAGAGAAGTACTTTCGGCTTTAAAAAAGCATGGCATTTCACAAAAAGCAATTTCCGTTGATTGTAAGATAAGCGAGGATAAGCTGTCTCGCCTAAAAACAGGCGAGAAAATAAAGAATATTCCAGATTCCTTTTTGGAGGAACTACAAAAGAATTATCATATTAATCCCAAATATATTCGTTTAGAATCGGAACATCTCTGGGATATTTTTGATGAGAAATTAGATTGTTTTGAAAAATTTGTTGATTCCTGGGAGACAGTTGCAAAGGAAAAGAATGATTACCTGCAAATTTCAATGGATCCCAATTTTTACAAATTTCTTTTAGGGGTTGACAAGGCTAAACTTTTTGCAGAAAATGATAATGTTTTAGCCGCAGAAATAGAACGGTTAGCTAACCTTTATACGCCCTCTTCCAAATCAGCAGATTATGTTGTTATTCCTGTCGAACCATTTATTGATATAATCAGAACTACAAAAGATGAAAAAAAGCATCTTTCAGAATTGCTTGATTTTTTAAATTACGAAGATTTCATAGAGGATGATAAGGAAGATTCCGCAAAAAACTAGAACGGATTTTATTTAATCATCACAAATAAAGTTTGCAGTCAACGACAAGGGCTTACGCCGATGCTAACGCATCCCATTGACTGCAAACTCTATTTGTGATTTCGTGTAATCAAGCAGTCGATAAAATCGACTGCTGACATTATTTTATAAATATCCCAAAGCGCTTAACCTATCTTAATATTTCAATTCTTGAAGCATCTACATTTTTGCCAATTTGGCAGGGTGAGTAATTAATTTGAAATGCTTTCTTACCTTTTTTGTAATTTTTACGATTATCATAAACTATGATTCGCATTTCATTTGGATACCCTGCAATATCATATGAAAACAGCACGTTTTCATATTGATTATTTAATGCTTTGATAACTAATTTTTTTGCATATTCTTTTTGATCCCAAACAAACAGATTGTTGCTTAGCACTGAAATTTCTTGAATGCAATAACCATCAGATAAATCAACAAAACTACTTACAACTGTTTCATTTCCGACCGAACACCAATAAATGTATGAGATGGCTATGCACATCCACAACACTATAACCCCAAAGCGTCTTTTCATTTTTTCTCCTTTCGATAGTGTCAGTATACGCACACTATTATAAATTGCATTTTACACCGATAATAGCAATATGGCAATCAAATTTATAATAGGGAAGAGAAAATATGAACAATGATCAAATTTGACAAACTATGGCGGACGATGAAAGAAAAGAATATTACACAATATGATTTGTATACACATTATCATGTTAATAGATCTCAGATAAACCGTTTACGGCATAATCTTAATGTTGAAACAAATACCATAGATAAGCTTTGTAATATTTTAAATTGCAAAGTGGAAGATATAATGGAACATTATCCAGACGATAATGTTTTTTGAAAAAGGATACCAAAAGCCTACCTGTTGTGAGACTTTTCGTATCCTTTTTATTTTTAGAATATCGTATGAAAGTGTGGTGTGTTATGATTTTTAAAATGTGCAATTTAGATACCGATGTAGGTACAGAAGAACTCGCACACCTTGAGATGGTTTCAACGATCGTTCATCAGCTCACCTGCAATCTTTCTCTGGAAGAAATTCAGAACTCTGGTTTTGCCAATTACTATGTAGACCACACAACTGGCATCTGGCCGCAGGCGGCTGGCGGAGTTCCGTTTAATTCTTGTGAGTTCCAGTCGAAAGGTGATCCTTTGACAGATTTGTTCGAAGACCTCGCTGCGGATGGTGCAACTGCATAAGTGCAACATAGAAGTGTTAAGTAGAAGTTCTATATAATCTGGTGTGCCAGACACCAGATTTTACAGAACTTAGAAATTCCAATGTATTTCAATCGGGACATTTCTTGTCCCTGGAATCCGTTTTCCTACTAATATATAATCAATTAGAGTTTCAACGGTTTCTCTGTCTAAATGTTCAAGATTTGTGTATTGCTCAATAAGCTGGCGGCGATTATCGCCTGTCTGGATTTTTCTCTCAATTACATCAAGCTGTTTTTGCGTTTCAATCACCAGCTTTTCAAGCCGTTCTCTGTCATTTGTGAAGTCTTTTGACAAATTCAGGAAATCATTTTCGGAAAGAATCCCTTTTACTTTATCAAGATAAAGTTGTAAAGCATGAAAGTGACAGCTTTTCAGCCCTATCTTACCGTTTTTCTGTGCGTTTGTACAGAAAGGCGAAATCATTTCACCCCAGCGCCAAAACAGATGATGGAGGGCGAAAACCGGGGATGCAAAAAGGCCGCCGCCCATTG
>ENA-OPCL01001639-OPCL01001639.1-human-gut-metagenome-genome-assembly--contig:-NODE-1639-length-16181-cov-2.210716_pt1 | contig 16181 bp, 16 predicted proteins | sample MGYA00241251_ERZ501482 | MGnify/ENA primary metagenome ERZ501482 (study PRJEB25962, sample SAMEA2042581) | human gut metagenome | biome: human gut; feature: human-associated habitat; material: faeces... | reverse complement strand
CCAGCCGCTGACCAAAAAAGGAAATGCAGACATCGGAAGCGGCTTTAATGACGACCCGTTATGGCTGATTGCCGGAACTTCCGCTTATTTAAAAGAAACCGGCGACTATTCGATTCTGGATGAAATGACACCGTTTGACAGCAATCCGGACAATCAGGCTCCGCTGATGGAACATCTGCGCCGCTCTTTTCATTTTACGTCCACACATCTCGGACCACACAACCTGCCGCTGATTGGTCGTGCCGACTGGAACGACTGCCTGAATCTGAACTGTTTTTCAACCGTTCCCGATGAATCCTTCCAGACTGCCGGCGCTTCCGAAGGTCCTGTTGCCGAATCTGTTTTTATTGCCGGAATGTATGTAAAGTACGGCAGGGACTATGCACAAATCTGCCGCCATGCCGGTCTTACCAAAGAAGCTGATGATGCCGATGCGCAGGTTGAGCAAATGATACAGGCGGTTTTAAAATCCGGCTGGGACGGCGAATGGTTCTTACGTGCCTACGATGCCGCCGGAAAAAAAGTCGGTTCGCATGAATGTGAAGAAGGTCAGATTTTTATTGAGCCGCAGGGCTTCTGTGTCATGGCTGGAATCGGGGTAAAGGAAGGTCTTGCCGAAAAAGCACTGGAGTCCGTAAAAAACAGGCTGGATACAAAATATGGCATTGTTCTTTTACAGCCAGCTTACACATACTATCACCTTGAACTGGGTGAAATTTCATCTTACCCGGAAGGCTACAAAGAAAATGCCGGTATCTTCTGCCACAACAATCCATGGGTTTCCATTGCCGAAACTGTTTTGGGACACGGCAGCCGCGCCTTTGAAATTTATAAAAAAATCTGTCCGGCATATCTTCAGGATATCAGCGACCTGCACCGGACGGAAGCTTACGTTTATTCGCAGATGATTGCCGGAAAAGATGCATGCCGTTTCGGTGAAGCAAAAAACAGCTGGCTTACGGGAACTGCCGCATGGACATTTACAAATGTTTCACAGTATATTCTCGGTATCCGCCCTGAATTTGACGGACTCTGCATTGATCCGTGTATTCCGGAAACCCTGTCCGGATTTACCGTAACGCGGCATTTCCGCGGTGCCGTTTATCATATTCACGTTGATAATTCTGCCAAATCGCAGAAAGGCATCAAAACCCTTCTTGTAAACGGCACTCCGGTTGAAGGAAATATGATTCCCTATCAGAAAGATGTGACGGAATATCATGTCACTGCAATTATGTAATGGAGGAACTTTGTATGAAACATATTAATTTTCCAAAAGATTTTATATGGGGAACAGCTTCCAGCTCCTATCAGACCGAAGGGGCTTATAACCGGGACGGCAAAGGCGCTTCTATCTGGGATACGTTCTGTCAGAAAAGCGGTGTCATTGCTGACAGCTCTGACGGAACGCTTGCCTGCTGTTATTATGATAACTATGAAGAAGATATCCGGTTCATGGCAGATGCCGGTATCCGCGCGTACCGTTTTTCTGTTTCATGGCCGCGGATTTTTCCAAACGGCGATGATCCTGCTGTCAATCCTTTGGGGCTTGCCTTTTATGACCGTGTTGTAGACTGCTGTATCCGGTATGGCATCCAGCCGCACATTACGCTTTTTCACTGGGACCTTCCACAGTCCCTTTCGGACCGCGGCGGCTGGCTGTCTGCGCATACGATTGAAGCATTTGTGCGTTATGCTGCTGTTATTTGTGAACATTTTTCGGACCGTGTAACTTATTTTTCCACAATCAATGAACCGCAGATTATTTCAAAAATGGGGTATTATGACGGTCTTCACGCGCCCGGATACCGGCTTTCCATGCTGGAAACACTGGATATTCTCCACGCACTTGCCAAAGCTCATGCACTTGCCGTTCCCGCAATGCGCAGGGCTGCAAAGAAACCGGTCAAAATCGGTTTTTCAAGTACCGGAAATCTGTGCTATCCATGCAGTGAAAATGAAGCGGATATCTGTGCTGCAAGAACTATGACATTTGCCAATACCAAAGAAAATATTTTATTCTGTCATCACATTTTCTGCGATGCGGTTATCAACGGACTTGCACCGGATTTTGAAGCACTTGCGCCGGAGATTACTGCTGATTTAAAATCAGATGATACGCTGAATTTTGTAACACAGCACTTTAAAAATGTGTGGAACGACTGCAGCGAATTAAATCCGCCTTTGGATTTTCTGGGGCTGAACATTTATAACGGACACAAAGCCGGTGCAGACGGTTTTACGAAACGATATGCAGGTTTTCCAAAGACAGCACTGAAATGGCCTGTCACTCCCGAAGTTATGAACTGGGGTACACGCTTTCTGTATGAACGCTATCATCTGCCGATTTTTATTACTGAAAACGGGCTTTCCTGCAATGACCACATTTTCCTTGACGGAAAAGTCCATGATGCTGAACGCATTGATTTTCTGACGCGCTATCTGTTACAGCTGAGTGAATCCATAAAAGAGGGTACACCCGTCATGGGGTATTTTCACTGGTCTTTTACGGACAATTTTGAATGGCACAGCGGTTACGATGAACGTTTCGGACTGGTATATATTGATTATCCGACACAAAAACGGATTCCAAAAGATTCTTATTACTGGTACCGGAATCTGATTGCAGACTCTGCAGAATAAGCCGCAGATTTACGGAATTTCATATACCTCTTTTACCGCGGTTAATGCGTCCTTAAAAATCAAATGATTCAGTTCTGATTCATTCTGATAAAATATCTCAAGTGTATCGGAAGCTTTGTCTGTTTTTCCGGCTGTCCGATACATATGATAATCAACTGCGCTGTTGTAGCAGGCACTGAAAGCATAGTAGTCCCTGTCATCTTCTGTGACTGTTCTTCCAACAGCGCGGTTATATGCCACCTTTTCTGATAATCTGCCGTAATCACCATCGCAGAAATCCTCATACAGCTTCTCTGACGTATATCCTTTTCTGGACTGCTTTTCCCGGAAATAATCATACGCATTTTCCGCCGCTGACGGAATAATCATCAAAACCAGTACAGCAACAACCAGATACAACAGCTTTCCTGTTATATTAACACGATTTTTTTTATTCTTCATCAAACATTCTCCTCGTCAGTAATGCAATTACCGATGTTCTGTCACGGTTTTCGAGCGAATCTATATCAGCCTGTGTAAAATTACAGTAATCCTTTAAAAACAGCCCTGCTTTTTCTTTTATATCTTCCATATAAGGAATACTCTCTGCCGCCCGTTCCCTGTAACTTTTCCCCTGCGCGCTTCCGGTTATCATACAGATTGCTTCTGCCGCATTGTTTAATGCCGTTTCTTTGGAATAATGCTCTGACAGTTCCGGATTATAGTAAAACATAATGGCATTGCGCAGACGAAGATACCCTTCTGTCATGTTGTAAAAATCATACCAGCCGCTGTTTCCCGTTCCGCTCATCCGCTGGTTCAGACGGGTGTAGAGCTGATACACTTCTTCATACTGCCCGTTATCCAGCAGTGTCTGTAAATGTTCTTTGATTTCCTGCTCATGTGTCTGATTATATTTTTTCTGCTTTTGTTCTGCCAGGTTATATCCCCAGAGGTGATTTGCCTGAATGGTTACTATGACTGCTGCAATTCCCGCAATCACCAGCGATGTAACCGGTGCAATGTATTTTATGAACCATTTACTGTTACGGACAACTTCTTTTTGTGTATCCGAAAATTCATGTTCATAATGCTCCATATCTTTGATGTGCTGCTGACTCTGTTCATTAGGTGTCCCGCAGTTTGGACAGAATTTTTCAAGCATTGTCAGTTCTGCACCGCAATTTTTACATTTCATAAATATTCCCCACTGTCATTTTTCATATTTTTGTGCTTTTTCACGGAACATGTTGTAATTACTGACATCACCGTTCCCGTACAAAGCCTGATAGTCTGCGGCATAGTCGGCTTCCGACTGTCCGATGGTATCGGTAAGAACTGCCTTTACATGCTGTGTCCACATACTGATAATTTCTTTTTCCTGTGTATCACAGCTTTTATAATACCGGTACATATATCCGTCCGTATCTTCCAGCATATTCATATATTCCATGCAGCTGCGGTACAGATTTTCAAATTCATAGCTTTCAAGCGGCGTTCCCTGTGCGATTTTATCATCATAGCGCAGTGTATCTGAATACGCATATTTATAAATATATAAAATATTATAATGTTTCCACTGCTGTAATATTTTATTTTTATAAGAATCCGCCGTCACTTCACTGATGTCTGCAAAGTTTCCCTGCTCGTAGGCTTCATTTATCTGCGGCACATTTTCATCATACCATGCCATGCCCTCTGCAATCTCTCTGCGTTCCGAAGCCGAATTATAATAAGAACGATATTTTGTATATCCCCATGCAGTCCCGACAAGCAGTGCTGCTGCAACCGCCGCCAACGTAATGACAGAATGACAAATGATTCTGTTCCGGATATAACAGTTTGCATTTTCATCAAGTCCGTCCATGGTATCATTCATTTTGTACAGGTGATTCATGTACTCTTTTTCCGATGCTTCATACTGCATGGCATGGCAGTATGGGCATTGTGTCTGTGTTTCCTCAATATCCGCTCCGCAGTTATTACACCGTATCATCTGATTTCCCTCTCTTTTACCCGCACTGTTTTGCCGCACATGTACAGGCTTCTTCTCTCCTGCCTGTAACATGCGCCTTGCGTATGTTGTATTTTAGTATAACATACTTCCGCCGGTTATAAAATCCGCTTTTATTCCTATAGTTTCTGCTCAATCGGAATGATTCTTCCCATTTTTGCGGATACTCTGTGTGAAATGGAGATAACCGTTCTGTTTTCGGATACTCTCTTGAGCGCTTCAAGCACTTCTTTTTCCGTTTCGGCATCGAGATTTGCCGTGATTTCATCCAATAACAAAAGCTTCGGTCTTGCCGCCGCCGCACGCGCTATGGATAAAAGCTGCCACTGTCCCTGTGAAAACAGTTCCGGTGTACAGATGGTGTCATATCCGTCCGGGAGGTGCATAATTGTATCATGCAGTCCCGTCAGTTCTGCCGCTTCTTTTACATTTTCCATGGAAATCTTTTCATCATACAGCGTAATCTGGTCTTTGACCGTTCCCGCTACTCTGTGAAATGACTGCTCTACATAGCCAAACAAAAAACGTCTGTCCTTCCAGTCAATCGCTGCTGCCTCTCTGCCGTCAATCCACACACTGCCCTCACCCGGTTCGTAAAGTCCCAGAAGCAGCTTAAATACCGTACTTTTTCCGGCACCGGTTCTGCCTGAAAGTGTAATCTGCTCGCCTTCCTCTACCTGAAAGCTTAAATGCCTTAACACCGTATGTTCGTCATAACCAAAGGTGACGTCCCGAAATTCCACAAAGGATTTACCGTTATTTTGTACCGGTTTTGAATCTGCTGTATTTTCATGCTGTTTTGGTGCAGGCTCCGGCAGTGCAAAAAATTCATTGATTCTCTGCACACCCGCAATGGCAGACTGAATGGTCTGAATCTCCATGCCAAGACTTTCAAGCGGTGTAAATATCTGCGAAATGTAATTCATAACTGCAACCGCCGTACCGGCTGACATACCAAACAGTGTCAAAACCTTAGAACTGCCGGAAGCGGACAAAAGCATGACTAGCGCAACAACAACCGCATTTAAAATTAAAATGACCGGTGAATAGACCGCATCGTAAAAGTTGGTCTTTTCCATGGCATGATAGCTTTGCTGGATATATTCGTCATATCGTTTTTCCATATAATTTTCTTTGGAAAGGTTATGAATCGTACGGATATTATGCAGGGTTTCCGGCACATGACCGGAAGCACGGCTGACCGCACGGCGGTTTTCAACCTGCGCAGCTAACATATTTTTCTGGACATACCGTGTAAACCAGAACAGAAACGGCAGTAAAATAAACAGTACAAGCGCAAGTCCCTTATTCTGAAACCATATGACTGCCAGAATACTGATGATGCGGCAGGCATCCGCAAACATACTGATAATGCCCGATGTAAACAGATTTTCTACCGTATCTACATCACCGACAAACCGTGATACCAGTGCGCCCGGTTCCTGTTTGTTTAAACTGTCTGCCGTCAGTCTTGTAAACTTTTCCATAAGACTGCTTCTTAATGCATGTGTGATTTTCTGTCCAAATACCGTCAGAAATCCTTCTCTTGACGCTTCCATAACACCTGTCAGTGCCGTCAGCCCGAAATAAAGCGCCACAAAGGTAAAGCCGACATTCTGTTTTTGTGTCATGGCATCAATCATTTTTACGAGGAGTTACCACTACATGACCTTTGTCAAGCAGGGATATGACAACGGCTCCGCACACTGCGATAACAATTCCCACTGCCAGAAGAACATTTTTCTTTACAGTCTGTCTGATAATGTTTCCACAATCACTGTTCATAAATACTTCCTCCTTCCTGCGCATGGTAAAGCTGTGCGTATTCCGGTATCTCCTGCATCAGTTTTTCATGCGTACCGGTTACTGCCTGTCCATTTTCCAGCCAGATTACCTGATTCATCTGCGGGAACAGATACAGTCTGTGTGATATTATTATCACAATGCCGTCTGCCATATATTTTTTCAGATTTGCAAAAATCTGTTTTTCGGTATCTTTATCGAGTGCCGAAAACGGGTCGTCTAAAATAAGTACCGGACGTTTATGACAGAGCGTTCTTGCCAGCGCAAGGCGCTGTGCCTGACCGCCGGAGAGCCGCACGCCGCCGTTTCCGACCATTGTATTTTCTTTGTCCGGCATTGCCTGTACTTCTTCATTAAAACAGACCAGTTTCAGGTAATCGGATACATTTTTATTTTCTCCCATTAAAATATTGTTTCCAATAGTATCATTAAATAACTCCGGGGCATGTCCCAGATAACCGATAATGCCCGCGTGCTGTCTTCTGTCCAGACTGCCCAGCTCTTTACCGTCAACCGTGATGCTGCCCTGATACGGATATTCTCCGAGAAATGCCTTGCCGAAAGTAGATTTTCCGCACGCAACCGCTCCGGTCACACCGATAATATCTCCAGACTTTGCCGCAAGGGAAATGTTTTCAAATATATTTTCACCGTCAGGATACGCAAATGTAAGCTCCTGTACCGATAACTGTGAAACCGTCCGGATTTCAGGCTTTTCATTTTCTATCACCGGATTCATCAGCGGCTTAATACGCTTCCATGAAACCTGTGCCTTATGCACGGCATTGAATAATTTTGCCGCATTGGAGGATTTGACGGACAGCTTTGTAAAACAGGATAAAAATGTTGTAAAAATTGCAGCCGTCCAGACTTTCCAGCCTGTTCCAAGCACATTTGCCGCACCGAAATATAAAATAAACAGCACACCTGCCATTGAAATGACCTTATAAAGCGGCGGCATCATCGTATTCCAGATATTTGCGCTGACTGCGGCTTTTTCGTATGCCGTTAAATTTTCCTCATAAGCCTGTTTACGCTGCTGTTCACAGCCAAACACCCTGTAAGTAATGGCATTTTCTGCCCTGTCTAAGGTTGCCGAACTTAACGCACCGGACTGTTCCTTGTATACCACACCGGTCCGCTGTACAATGGCCTTCATTTTTTCGGCAAGCAGATAAGATACCGGCGGAAACAGCATGGAAAGCAGGGCAAGACGCCAGTCGTAATACAACAACATGCCCGCATACGCGGCAAGTGCAATGCCGGTATCAAAGATTTCTGTCGTAAATTTCCGCATACCCTCTACACAGTCATCAACGTCCAATATCGCCTTTGTCATAATATCGCCCGTTCCCTGCTCCTTTAACTCCGGTCTGCTTTTTTCGACCAGACTGGCGTAAAGAATACCTTTCATGCGGCGGTTGACGTTGTTGGCAAAACGTCTGACATAAAAACGCTTGATATAGCGGGACACCTGCACAACCGCAATGGAAAGCACGTAACATCCCACCAGAATGAGCATATTATAAAATGTCTTTCTTCCATTTAAAATGTCAATCAGACAGCCGGTCATCCGTCCTTCAAACCACGGTCCCGCAAGCAGACCTAAGTTATAAATCAGCCCGGACACCGTTACAATCAGTAAAACAACCCTCTCTGTCTTAAAATAAGAAATAATTTTGTTGGGTGTAAACGTTTGTTTACTCATTTTTTCCGCACTCCTTTTGCTCATTTTTATTCTCTATATGCACTGTCAATTTAATCTATCAAATCATTTTTATGTTTTCCGCCCCACTCACACATGGAAACAAGTATCGGTATCAGGGATTTGCCGCGTTCTGACAGGCTGTACTCTACTTTCGGTGGAATCTGCGGCTATACTTACCTTTAGGTAAGTATATAACTTAAATGTGCATACTTCCTTTTTGCTCCATTGTAGTGTATATTTAAAAAAACGGCAATAATAGATTTGCACAATAAAATAAAGGAGGACAGCCTATTGAATCCGGTATTTACGATTGAAAATATGCGTCCCATACGGGGCGGCATGACCGTTTCAAGAGATTCCAGACTTGGCACGGTCAATAAAATCACCTATTTTTCAATGGGTGCAGGAACCTCTATCAGTCAGGAAAGCTATGACAGAATGACCATGTATATCACAGACGCCGGAAGCGGAACATTTCTTCTGGGTGAAGAACCGAAAAATGTTTTTGCCACCCCCGGCACGGCACTCATTGTCCCTGAAAAGACTTTGTGCGGTATGCAGACAGAAAACGGACTGGTATACACTGAAATTATTTTTGAAAAGGAGAACATTATGAACGCAAATGTAAAAACAAATGAAGTATTCGCACTGAAAGATTTAATTTCTTATGAAGAAGGCAGTATCGCCAACATGGACGTAGCCAGCAACCCATCAATGAAATATGTGTTAATGGCATTTGATGAAGGCACAGGTCTTACACCGCACCGCGCACCAGGCAATGCGATTGTTTTCGCACTGGAAGGCAAAGCGACAATCGGCTATGAAGGAATAGACTATGAAATCAGCGCCGGTGAATGTTTCCGTTTTGAAAAGAACGGTCTTCACAGCGTAACCGCAAATGGCAGATTTAAAATGGCACTTCTGCTTGTGTTGGAATAATCCGTTAAAGATGTGTTGGATAAAAAATCCGGAAACTGCATGATAAAAAGCAGTTTCCGGATTTTATTTTATGCCAGCCCCATTACACGGTACAGATATTCCATATCCATATTTTCACGAATCACATCGGCTAACTTATCATATTCTCTTTGTTTGTATTCCCAAAAACTCATCTGCCCGGACACAGCCGAATTCCTGCCTTTCTGCCGGCACAGTGTTTCTATGAGCCGCCCGCAAAATCCCACCTCGTCAAAAATCCCATGCAGATATGTCCCTGCTACATTTTCACGGACACAGCCGTCTGCGCGTGTTGATAAATCCGATTGATTGGTAAGCTGTATAAATCCCTGCGCATTTTCTTCGCAAATACGGCTCTCGCCCATATGGATTTCATAACCGGTACATTCACAGCCCGAAACGCTGCCCCAGATGCCGGATTGCGCACAAATCCGACCTTTTACGCGGGTTCTGTGCTTTTCTAATGAAAAAACGGTTTTTACCGGAAGCAGTCCAAGCCCCGGAACTACCTCTCCCGTTTCTGCCCCACAGCTGTCGTCAATTTCATTGCCTAACATCTGATAGCCGCCACAAATTCCCAATACCGGAATTCCTTTTCTGGCACAGTTTAAAATCGGGCTTTCCAGTCCGGTGCGGCGAAGCCATTTCAAATCGTCAATCGTATTTTTCGTGCCTGGAAGAATCAGTAAATCCGGTGTCTGAATCTGTTCCGCACGGTCTGCATACCGTACGCGCACACCGTCAAGCCGTGCCAGCGCGTCCAAGTCCGTAAAATTAGAAATGTGCGGCAGACGAATCACCGCAATATCAAGCCGCATATCCATTTCGTCCGGCAGTGCCGTCTGTAAAAGGCTTTCTGCCAGACTGTCTTCTTCCTCAATATCCAGTCTGGTATACGGAATCACGCCAATTGTCGGCACATGGCAGATATCATAAAGCTGGTCTAATCCCGGTTCCAGTATTTTTTTATCGCCGCGAAACTTATTCATCACCAGTCCCTTTACGCGCCTGCGTTCTTCTTCCTCTAACAGCATCAGTGTTCCTGCCAGCTGTGCAAACACGCCGCCCCTGTCAATATCCCCCACTAAAAGCACTGGTGCATCTACCAGTGCCGCCATGCCCATATTGACGATATCGTCCTGTTTTAAATTAATTTCCGCCGGACTTCCCGCACCTTCCAGTACAATCACATCATACTGCCTGTCTAATGTTTCATAGGCACTTAAAATATCGGGTATCAGCTTTTTTTTATATTTAAAATACTCCTTTGCAGGCATGTTTTTCAGCGGAACACCGTTTACAATAACCTGCGAGCCTACATCACTGGTGGGTTTTAATAAAATGGGATTCATCTGCACACACGGATCTATTCCTGCCGCCTCTGCCTGCATAACCTGTGCCCTGCCCATTTCCAGTCCGTCCTTTGTGATATAAGAATTTAATGCCATATTCTGCGATTTAAACGGTGCTACACGGTATCCGTCCTGCTTTAACACTCTTAAAATTCCCGCGGTGACAATACTTTTCCCCGCATTGGACATCGTCCCCTGCACCATAAGATTTTTTGCCATGGTTCTTTAAAATCCTTTCCCTGCGCTGTCAGATATTCATTGTATCAGAATCCGCCAAACCTGTCTGACCAGCTCCTCATTATCTGCATGCTGTTTTACCGCAATGCGGTAACAGTCCGGCGGCATATTCCTGTAATTTGCACAGGAGCGAATCAGTATTTTCCCCTCTAACAGCCGCTCCTTTAATAAAAATCCTGTCTTTTCCTGCGGCAGTCGGAATGTAATATAATCCGCTTCGGACGGAAATACGGTACAACCCATTTTTAAAAATTCCTGTATCAGATATCGGCGTTCCTTTTCAATCAACTGCCTTGTCCGCTTTTCATATTCTGTATCCTGTAATGCCGAAATTCCTGCACGCTGTGCGATTGACGACACATTCCACTCAGGAAGCTGCTGTGCCACCGCATGAAGCAGTGACAAATCCCCGGTCATCAGATACCCCAGCCGCAGTCCCGCCATTGCATAAAACTTTGTAAATGCGTTGACGATGAGCAGATTCGGGTACTGTTTTAAAAAGCGCTTACAGCTCATTTTTTCATAATGCGGGTGAAACCGCAGAAAACATTCATCTGCGACAACCCGAATTTTTTTTGATGCACAAAACTGTAAAATTTCCGTCAAAATCTGCTCCGGGATTGTATTTCCCGTGGGATTATTCGGATTGCACAAAAAAAGCATCTGAACCGTCATTTTTGACAAGCGGTCACAGACTGTTTCATAACCAAAACCCGTGTCATGTGAAAGCTCATAAAATACCGGCTCTGCCCCTGCGGCACGCACCGCACGCTCATATCCTGAAAATGACGGTGCCGCTATGGCACATTTTTCCGGTGCGGCGGCACGCACAACTGCCATCAGCAGTTCCGATGCTCCGTTTCCACAAAGAATCTGCTCCGGCGCAATCCCTTCTTTTTGTGCTATCGCCCTGCGCAAATCCGTACATTCAATATCCGGATACGTTTCGTCCCATGCCGTGTATTCCGTAATTGCCTGCCTTACTCCCTGTGGCATGCCCAGTGGATTGATATTGACGGAAAAATCCAGCCGTACCTCTCTGCCATATACATTTCCGCCGTGTATTTCTCTCTGCATGCCTGCCTCCTGTCTGTATGCTTTGCTTTCTGTCTTCCCCCGCCGTGCAGGAACAGGATTGCTCCGCTTTTATCCGGCACGGCTCATTGCTTACGCATATTATACCATGCGGAAGGTGATTTCACAATAAATCTCCTGTAAGGGCTTGACTTAAACTTAACTTTAAGTATTACACTATTTTTATCATAGAAATTCTTATACGATGTAAATTTTAATAGTATAAATATTGTTTAGGAAGGGATTTACAATGTTGAAAAAATATTTTTATAAAACTGCTCTTACCACCGCCGCGCTTTCTACAGCTGTTTCTGTCCTGCTTGCCGGGTGCGGACAGTCCGCAGGTACAGGCACGGCAAAGACTAACACGGTTACTTCTGCCGTTTCGGGTCAGACTGATATCCGGTCAAGTTCAAACTCTGATTCAGGCAGTACCGCAGATTCAGCCGGAACTTCCGGCGCGGATTCCTCATCTGCCACAACTTCATACACTATTACTGATGAAGAAATTGCCGCCGCTTATGCCAATACCGACAACTCCTATGATGCCATGTACCTTTCCCGCCAGCCGGGCAATCCTGCCGGTACTTACGAAACCGTGCATTACTATTCTACGACGGCAGGCACAACCAGACAGGCGTGTGTAATGCTCCCGACTGAATATGACACGTCAAAAGATTATCCGGTGGTTTATCTTTTGCACGGACTGGGCGGCAATGATGAAGCATGGAAAGACATGGGTGCAGACTGCATTGCAGAAAATCTGCACATTTATCAGAACGTACCGCAGATGATTCTTGTCGGTGTGGATTCTGTCATTTTATCCGAAGGCAGTGCCTCTGACCTTGATATGTGGGGTCAGCTTGCCGCTTATGATGCTTCAATTGACGATATTGTTAATGATTTAATGCCTTATATTAACACGCATTATCCGGTGCGTACCGGTCGTGAAAATACTGCGATTGCCGGATATTCCATGGGCGGCAGAAATGCTTTATATGCCGGATTTTCACACCCTGAACTGTTCGGTTATGTCGGCGCATTTTCTCCGGCTTTTCCTAAATCATTATGTGGGGATATGCCCTTAAGGATGCCGTGGAAAGTCCGCTGGATACCTTAATGGAAGATTTTACATTAAATGAAGCTTACGGACAGTTCCCGATGCTTTTGCTGACAGTCGGATATGATGACGGTATCTGTAAAAATTCTACCGAAGAATATGACCGCATTTTAACCGAAAAGTCTATCGACCACATTTTCTATGAAACAGAGGGCGGTCATGACGGTGATGTATGGCAGAAGGGCATGTATAATTTTATGAAGCGGCTGTTTTACGGAAGTGCATTTCACTAGGTTTAAATTCAGTAAATCAATAGCCTCATCCGATTTGTCCGAATGAGGCTATTGGTTTATTCAGCTTTATTTTCTTCCTCTAATAGCTTCAAAAATGCAGAAGGTTCATACACCTTAACAGAAGATTTTGCATAATCTTTCACATTTCTGGTTACGATACAGTCCATTTCTGAACGAATTGCTGTTTCCACCATAATAGCATCTTCATAATCACCAATTTCAGAAGATATGGCTTTTCGACAGTCTAAACAAGCAGTATCCAACAAATCGAACAAAGTAAAAAGTTTACTCAAAATCTTTCGTGTTTCTGTATCGCTATGTGTTAAACGATGTGTCAAATAATATATATCTGTAACTGACTTTGCAGTGATATAACCCTCAAATTGCCTATTTGCAGAATATATAAAAAGCTTTTGTGCAGCTTCTGCAAACGGAACACGCGACTGTAACGCATCGATGATAACACAGGTATCAACTAAAACTCTCATATCCTATTCAGCCTTTCTTCCCGCGCTTCTTCCAGTGTCATATCATCAGAAAGAACACCAAACAATGACTTTGCGACATCTACTCTGTCCTGATATGGGTTCGATAATTTTGCAACAACTTTTCCGTTACGGGTAATATAAATATCTTCTGTTTCTGCAAGCGCAAGATATTTGCCAAGATTGACTTTTAATTCAGTTGCGGTAATAGACATATCATCCTCTCCTTTCCTGACGAATAAATCATTAATATCTCTTTTAATTATATTATAACAAATCGAACGATTTTATCAACAAAACCGTTCGATTTCTTCTCGTTTTTCTCTATTAAAAGTCCTTAAATCTAAGATTTTGGCAAGTATAACTTGACGTTGGCAGTATTGTGCCACAGATATCACAATGCTCCCACTGCCACCCTAAGCCCCAGTACCGCAGCCACCATTAAAAACGCAGAAATATACAGCAGTATGTGGCTTCTTTTAATATCTTCTGCTTCCAGCGGACGGACGGCATCGCCTATCTGCGGCTTTTTTACAAGCTTTCCGAAATAATAATTATCGCCTGATAAAGCGACCATTAATGCACCGGCGCACGCAGCTTCCGTCTGGGCGGAATTCGGACTGCTGTGCTTTTTTCTGTCGCGCAGAAAAATTTTCCACGCATTTTTCATGCTGTAGTGCTTTTCGCCGTTTTTTTCTGCCAGTGAGGCAATTCCCGCCGATAAAACCATTAATACACCGCCGATTCTTGACGGAATAAAATTTAAGACATCATCAAGCTTTGCCGCAAACCGCCCGAAGTACAGATATTTATCATTTTTATAACCAATCATGGAATCCATGGTGTTGACTGCTTTATAGATAAAACCGCCTGCCGCACCGAAAAAAAACATATAAAATAACGGTGCAATCACACCGTCTGACGTATTTTCCGCAACCGTTTCCACTGCCGCACGCACAATGCCGTGTTCGTCAAGCTGTGCGGTATCCCGTCCGACAATCATGGAAACTGCCGTTCTTGCCGCAGGCAGACCGTCCTGCTTTAATGCCGTATAGACTTTCATGCTTTCTACCCTTAATGATTTGACTGCAAGAATCTGATAACACATGACGGATTCCACGATAAAACCCGCCGTCATGGAAATGCGGTAACAGATAAATAAAATCAATATTGTCACAGCGCCTGTCAATACGGTTACAAGCACCGCAAGCAACGCACCGTTTCTAAACTTCTTTTTATCGGAATCTGTATCCTTTAATAAAACTTTTTCAAGTTTTGAAATAAGACTGCCGATTAGCTGTACCGGGTGGTACAGCCAATGCGGGTCCCCAAAAATTAAATCCAGTAAAAATCCCAGTGCAACCGCACCGGTCTGACACCAAAAATACTGCATCTTATCCTGCCTTAGATTTCATAATCCATGCAGGAACGGACTGCTGTATACGGTCTTACTTTGTTGTCAGCCACTGCTACATGCTTTGGGTGGGTGCTGTAATTTTTCAATGCTTCCGCTGTTTCAAATGTCGAATCCAGCATCACGTCTACTGTAGAACTTGGCAGACCGTCAATATTGACTTTGATTTCTGTCATGCCCGGAATCTGTCCGGCTAAGCCTTCCAGTCCTTCTTTGATTCCGGCTTTAATCTGCTGTTTTTCCTCTGCCGAAAATTCTTCTTTTAATTTCCACAAAATAACATGCTTAACCATTTTGTCCTCCTGATTTGTTATTTCAACTTATTACCGTCTGAAAATACGAATCCACTCCTGTGGGCGGCTGTATTCCATTGATTTATTAACATTTTTATTCTAGCACTGTACCGTGGATTTCACAACCATTTCGGGCGCTTATTTTTCCTATCACCGACAGCTTTTTATCTTTTGTCAGACTGCACAAATATCCTTCCCCGTTGCCGCAGTGATAATCATAATAGTCCCCGCCGTACAATTCCGACAATACCGCCATGATTGTACCGCCGTGAACGACATATGCCACTGTAGTGTCGTCCTGTTTTCCCGATGTTACCTGTCCTTTTAAAATGCTTTCCGATTTTGAAACCGTTTCCAAAAATGCACGGACACTTCTTTTCTTAAAATCCGTCAAAGCTTCCCCACCCGGAAACGGCAGTGTGCCGTTGCTGTCAATCCACTGCTGATACTGCGGATTTCCTGTCAGTTCTTTATAATTCTTCCCTTCAAAAAGCCCGAAATCACACTCTCTGAAATTCCATACAATCTGCGGTGTCTGTACCGGATAAATACATTCTGCCGTAGACAGACACCGCTTCATCGGACTGGAAAAGACCGCCTGCGCCGGCGGATAAATGCCTGCGCACGTATATTCTTTCAGTTTCTTTATGCCCTCACCGCACAAATCCTCGTCTGTTCTTCCGATATATCGTTTTTCAAGATTTCCCTTTGTTGCTCCGTGCCGAATCAGCACAATCTTCATATACGACCTCACCTCCCGCAGGCTTTCCCCGCGCTATTTTGTAATTCCTGCTGATTCCTGCTTCAGGCACTGTCCGATTCCGCATAAAATCCGCTCCACCCTGTCGGATTTTGCCACTGCCGCACAC
>ENA-OPCL01001637-OPCL01001637.1-human-gut-metagenome-genome-assembly--contig:-NODE-1637-length-16198-cov-2.944992_pt1 | contig 16198 bp, 33 predicted proteins | sample MGYA00241251_ERZ501482 | MGnify/ENA primary metagenome ERZ501482 (study PRJEB25962, sample SAMEA2042581) | human gut metagenome | biome: human gut; feature: human-associated habitat; material: faeces... | reverse complement strand
AATTTACCTACGGCTGAAACCGCAGAACTCATAGCATTTTTTAAACCGGAAGTTTCGCCTGTTATCTTTACTACCAATTCTTCTAATGTCATTGGCTGTTAAACCTCCTTCTGATTATGCTTTTCGGCATAATCAAGCATCTGTTCTTTGTAATATATCCAACTGTTATCTATTGTATCTTTTGGAAGTTCTTCTTCAAATACATCTGGATATAATTCCTATAAAGTAGGCGGTTGTTTTCCGTTATTCGCTCTATTCGTAAAGATTGAAGTTAATAGTGCTATCTAATAATTATCGTGTAATCTTTCTTTCATCTTCTACTCTTGGCTTTCTCTATATGTGTTGATTAAATCAACTATTTCGCCATATGTATAATTCCAAAAGTCAAAGATGTTAATATCACATTTAAGTGCCGCTTCGTATAATGTATTAAATAGTTCCATAAAAGTTAAAGGCGAAGAAGAATTACTTACTTCGCCTGTTGAGCGTTTTTTGAGTTATCAATCTCTTTGAAGAAACCGCTTACTTTAAAAATTTCAACGATAATAGGAATAAGTTCAATCAAGGTATTACCTTCATCGACAAATTCATCATAAATAGCATAAGTATCATCAAGTGAAATATTATGCTCTAATGCTTGCAGGCTTGCGTGAAGTATCATAATAATATCTTCTACTTTTGGAAGTTCATTAGACTTCTGTATTTCAGTAAAAACGTTAAGTGGGTTCTAACCCATTCTACGCTCCAAGTCTACGCAAGCCTTTGCCGTTAAACGACATTTATATTCTTTACCATCAACGTTTAAAACTGTATATAACATAATCATAATCTCCTTTATAATAAAAAATAGGGGATGTTTAAAACATCCCCTTCAAATCAAGCAGTTGGGTTAGTGACTTCAATTTCACTATTAAGAGCGATGTTAGCCGTAAATGTTAATGCAGCATTTACAGAAGCAGCGTCTAAAGAGCAAGAGCATTCGCCAGTAAAACTAAAAGCAGTTGTATCAGGGAATGTAATCTTGAAATGATTTACGCCGGTTAAAGCCTTTAATACACGATAATTGGATTGTGCGTCACTATTATCATATAAGAACTTAAAAGCTAAATCGCCATAATCAACTAAGCCATTAATATATTTCTTATTTCCATCAGCAAGGCAAGTAACATCAACCTTATCAGGAGTGCCGCCAAGTGAAGGAATTTCCTATAAATTCTTTACTTCGGTATAAGCGGTTCCATCAGTGGAATACTCAAACTTAATACCTTTGCTTAATAAACCTTGTGCCATTTTATAAGTCTCCTTTAATTAGATTTTTTCATATGCCGTAGCTTCATATTTCATAATCAATTCTAACTATGAATCAATAGATAACTCATTGAAGGAAGCACGTTTGAATCCTTGTTCCCTCATTACATCATCTATAGCAGCGGCTTTAGGCATCAATACAGCTAAATCATTTCCCCATAATTTAACATTATAGGAAACACGGCTATAAAATAAATTATCTCCTTCTTGTTCTGCTATATTGTTATTTTCTATAAATGTAATACAAGGAGTTTTAGTAGAGCTATCAACAAATAACTCATAATAAACAGGTAGGCCAATCTATTCTAATTTCTACTTTAGAATTGGTTTGTAGTCTATCATAACTTCTAAACTCCCTTCTATATTTCTTCATTAAATAACGCTATAATCTTACTGCGGTTTTCATCAAGTGCAGGATTCAGGAATGGCTGCGGGTGCTGGCCTATTGTTGTGTGCCAATGGCCTTGAACATCTTGGAAACTCCAAGGGGTTTGTCTGCCGTTCCCTTCGCTAGAGAATATACCTGTGCCGAACTCAATATAAGGAGCATAAGAAGTATTAGTTCCTACTATTGCTTCTGTTCCATTTACTTCGTGTGTTATTGAGTTCCTTAATTCGCCTGTATTAACAGGACATTTCTTTTTAGCATCATTTTCAACTAAGATACAAGCCTTATTTAGTATTTTATCTAAATCTACGTTTTCTAGCTTTTCCAGCTTCTTTAATAATTTATCTAAGTTTTCTATCTAAGCCATTATTACACCTTCTTCATAAGAATCTAGTGTAATCTTCCAGAAGGAATAACATAAAGCACATTGTAAGTTACACCATCTATAACAATCTGGTTTTCATCTGTAATTGACGCATCTTTTGTTAAGCCGATATTCGTTACTTCATTATAGCGAATATCACTAACATTAGATTGCGAATATACCTTTACATACATTTCAACTGTTCTATTGGTGCTGCCTAATGTGCGTTTCTAGCCGTAGGCATCAGTTCCAGTAGTGAAGGAAATTACTGAAACTGATTTTAATTCGCGGTTGAAAGTCATAGAGTAATTAACTTCCTTTTGGCTTTCAACGCACGAACAATGGGAGCAGGGTAATCTTCGGTATAGTTGAAACTAACACCGCTATATCCTTCACTACCTAACCCCTCTGTGCCAAGGCGATTATAATTATATACAACAATCTTAACGATTGTGGTATTAAGTTCATCAACGCAATCTAAATGCGTATATGCCATTACTTCTTCTATGGCTTGTTCGATAAGAAAAGTTAGCAAATCATTTTTGGAGTTATCTGTAATCCCTAATAATAGTTTTACTTTCTCTAACATATTTGCTAACCTCCTATTGGTTTAATTACGCCTTTGCTTCTGTAATGCTGGCAATCTTGGTAGCATCAGCAAGAGCGACAAGGTAAGTAGCTCGAAGATAAACGCTGTTCTTACGGGTATCAGGGTTTCTATCTGGTTCAACTTCAACGTCTTTCTTAACAAATAGTTTAACAGCTTCCTTAGTCATAACAAAAGCCTTATCGGTTAAAGCCTTGGTAGCGATAACAGGAATACCGCAAATAGTGCCAACCTAGCCATTGTAGATAACCTGTCCCATCATAGCAGACTTGTAATCTTCATCCTTGCGTAAAGCAGCTTTCCACTTGTTAGGGATAAGAATGAATAGCTGGCTTTCATCTTCAAGGTTAAGAGCACTAATAGCATCAACAATAGTATCATAGTTGAGTGCTCCACCCTTTGCGAAGGTAACGCCAAGAGTAACGTCAGAGCCAGTAATAGCAGAAATGAAATCAGAAGTCATTTTGTTCGTCATAACCTGAACAGCACCCTTCATCATACCATCAACGATATATGGGTCTTTCATAGCTTCTTCATCAGTGTAATCATAAGCCTGTTGGCAGAGTTTAACAGTGTAATCCTTGCCAGTGTAAGAAATGCTACCACGTTTAGCGGCAGTATTGCCAACGCCGTTAGCTAATTCTTCTGCTTCACCAGTGTAGGTGTAAGTATTAACGGTTTTCTTCATACCAGCACTTTCAGCTAGTTCATTATCAATCGTCATTAAAGAACGAGTATTAAGAGCAGTAGTAAGTAAATCCTTAGCTACGCTTTCTACAACAAAATTATTATATACTGTGTTTGCCATTGTAATAATCTCCTTTATTATTTAAATAGTTGTGCGAATAATTCAGGATTGTTATTAAGCAAGTTCTATCTTTCAATGATACTCATTTTCTTTGCCTGCTCCTTCGTGATTGCTTCATCAGGCGGCAGGTTCTTCTTTGGTGCGGAACTACCTAAACGCTTTTCAACCTCTCTCTTTACACTATCCTTAAATGCCTTTTCCAAAAGGCGAATGTTAGAGTTCATCGTTTCAGCATCTTCCGCAATTACAAAATCAACTAAACTTAATGATAATCCCTTATCTGCTAGTATCTGACTAGCGGTATTTTTATTTTCTGCTAGAGCAAGTGCCTTTTCTTTTTCAGCTATTGCCTTTTCACGTTGCTCTAACTCATATTGAAATTTTTCAGATTCATTCATCTACGCAAGTTTTTGTGCTTCCTTAATCTTGGCTTCATTGTTTTTTGCCTGTTTCTTTAATGCCGAAGTAATACGTCTATCTACTTCTGATTGGAGCATCTTGTCAACTTCTTCTTGCGTATAAGTCTTTGTTTCAGTTCCAGTAGTAGAAGTATCAGTAGTTGTATCTACGCCTGTGTTCTGATTGTTTAAATTTCCATCCATAATAATTAACCTCCTAAGTTATTGCGGTTGCCGCAATCCCTTTTCATAAATTATATAAATTAAGTTTGGCTTTTCAGCCACCCTTCACATAGATATAAAAAACAGAACAGAGTATTTTAACTACTCTGTCCTGTCTTTGAAAAATTTTTTATTCTTCTTTTGGTTGCTTATTTTGCTTATCTTGAATCGCCAGCATAACTAAGTATCTACCCATTGACAAGCCTAGGCTTTCTGCCTTTTCTTGTATCATTCGCTTTTCTTCTTCTGTAAGCCGAATTTGAAATACCGCAGTCTTTGTAGCCATTACACAACCTCTTTACTATCCAGATAGCAACTATCAGGACACAAATCTATTTTGTTATCCCATACAACATTACTATCTATATTGGGATTCTTATCCCAAGCCACACAGCCGCAATCATCAATATAGACACGCTTAAATACTTCCATTGGCTTTAAGCAAGCAAACACACCGTCAAGCGGTTTAACGTCATACAAGCGTTTTTCGCCGTTGTTATACTCCAATAGTAAAGTATAATCATCATTCGCTTTTACGCTTACAAGGCGTTTCCTGCCGTTCTTAAAGTATTCTGCTACTCTTGGTTCTAACATTACTATACCCCCTTTAAGCATAGCAAGATTGAACCGTTTATTTCAACGGTTCAATCGGGAACAAATCTTGCTTCTGTTCGGCTAACTGCCAGTTCTCTAACAGTTCTTCTTGGTGAAGTGCCGTCCAGCCTAATAACATCTTTAACTGCTTGTTCGGCAAGCTGCCTTCAAGCACTTCAATGTCATTAATTGAAATAGCAACTTCATCAGAACCATACTTTGCGTGAAAATGCGGCGGTTGGTGTTCTCGCCAGTTCATATAGATTTTGATACCACGGAAAATACAGATTGTAGGCATATAAGCAACCTCCTTAATTACAATCCTATTATAGCAAATTGTAATTACAGTGTCAATACCTTATTGAAGTTTTTCTTCCAATCTATTAATTTCATCCCGCCACGCCTGCCGTTGTGCTTTTACTTCGGCATACTCTTTATCAGTAAGCAAACCTTCACTATATTTGATTGCTTTATAATCAGTTTGAGTAAGTTTCTGCTTTAATTCAAAGATTTGTCTATTTATCTTTGCTGTTTCATCTACTTTAATTTCCTCTACTGTTGGTGTTCTGCGTTTAATGGTAAATTTACCATCAACAACAGCATAGTAGGAATACTTGTCAGGTAACGGCTATTTACGCTCCTGCTCTGTTATCTCAATATAGGGTTTTGTATCTTTACCGAAGGAGATAACTTTTCCTGTTTTTTGATTGTAATTTACTTTAATCATTGTATTACCTCCTATTAGGTTTTATAAAAAATTCTATAATTAGCGAGTAAACTGCCAGGAAAGTTAATCGAGGAACCATCATAATACCAATTACCATATTCACTGTCAGAGATTTTGATGTAGAACTATTTATTAGCATACATTCCTAATCCGCCACTATCCCAAATAGAATCAAAGCTATAACTAAAATTATAATAGGATGAATAGCATACGGTTGTTTCATTATTCTAAAATAATATAGCTAATTCTTTTGCGTTATATAAGCCACTATCTTGTAAAGTTTCAGCGGTGTACCAAGAAGATAAATAACTATTAATATTTGATTGAGTTATTATTAAGTTATATGAATATTGTTTAGATAAAGAAGTCCCAATAATAGTGGTTGAGTTTTCCGCCGCCTTAATATAATAAGTGGAAAGCCGAGAATCCCCATTACAGAAAATTCCTATAAAATACCAGTAGGACGCCTACTTATATGCGTTCTATATTTTAATATTATCAATTGTAAAAATTACTTTCATAGGATTATCTACACAATATTGTAGATTAGCTATTTCCTCAGCAGTAAGAGAACCAGCCGAAAAACTATAACTTTTTATATCACTAGAACCACCAGAAGGAGTAAACACAACCTCTGTATCATCCTTCTTTGTAAGTGTCAATGTATTTCCGCTTACAGAAGCATCTTTAATATACTTCTCTGGTTCACTACCGCCTGAACCGCCTACACTACTAATAACACCATCAGCAATAGTAATTGTGCTACCATCTACTTTAACGCCACCAAGAGTAGAAGTAGAAGCTGTAGGAAGTGTATAAGGTGCGGGAATATCGGTTTTCTTTGCGTATTCAATTAATGATTGATGTTCGGTTAAATATCCTGCGTCATTGGTAAACGCAGAAACTTTAGTTGGCACTGTTGGAATATCAATTTCGGCAATCTTATCATCAACATAAGTTTCTGTTGCTAATCCAGTAGTAGAAGGAATAGTAGGCTTATCAATTAAGTCATTATAAGAACCAGTCTTTGCTACCTGTGCCAAGTCTGCGGTTTTCGCATATCCTTCTAAACTCTAATGTTCAGTCAAATAACCTTTATCATTTTCCAATTCACTAACCTTTGTTGGGACTTCTGGAATGACGATAGCAGCCACTTTTTCATTTACATATGTTTCACTGGCTAACCCCTCTACACTTGGAATAGTAGGCTTATTAGATAAGTCGTTATAATCGCCGCTTGTAGCCACATTTGCGAAGTTAGGTTTATTCTATATCTTACTCCAATCTACACTATCCGCTGTGCCGCCGCCTGTTGCCGAAAGAACGCCGTCTGTAATAGATAAGCCACTACCTACTTTCACACCACCTAACGCCGTAGCAGACGCAACAGGCAGTTCATAGGGTTCAGGAATAGAAGGTTTATCTGATAAGTCATTGTAAGAACCAGAAGTAGCAACAGAAGATAAGTCTGCACTCTTGGTATAATCTGATAAGTCAACCTTTGCGGCTGCGTTATTCTCTATCTATTGGATTTCGGCTTGTGTAAAGTAATCTACACCCTTTACAGGCGTTTTACCATTAATGCCGTTTGTGCCATCTTTACCATTCGTGCCGTTTATACCATCAATACCGTTTCTACCATCAGCACCTTTAAGGCTGGCTAACCAATCTGCTTCAGAACCTTCAAACCCTTCATCAAGTGCAATCTGGTAAGCACTCTTACCATCTTCACCTTTAGTTCCAGCTTCTACTTGCTCTAATACTTTGTCGCTGATTTCCTTTACATCATCAGGCGTTAAGTAATCAACACCCTTAATAGGTGTATCGCCTTTTTCGCCTTTGTAATAGTCAACGCCTAATCCCAATTCGCCATTGATTGTTTCTTGCTCTTGGAGAACACCATATAATTCAATCATTGCGTTACCTCCTATTCAATTTCAAAGTAAGAGATAGGAATTATAGTATAGATATTACCGCCAAAAGTAGTAAGCTAAATATCATACACATATGTTCCAGCAGTAAGAGATTTAGTATCTGTTGGAACTATATTTATAACTCCATTTTCGGCGGTTTTAGTAAATGCTATATCGCTGTCTGCGGTTTTTCTTACGGTTAATGTAATAGTATCATCGTCAAACAGCTGTCTTATCTAACCATTTGCTTCTATGATATTCACTTTAAAAGAAGCGTTATCTCCTTTTGTAAGTAATATCTTATTTGTTTTCTTATTTATCTAAAACATTACATTACCTCCTTTATTCTTTCTTCCAAGTATAACCGCCTGTCTATTTGCGGTTATATCTAAAATATGCACTTATTGAACCATTTGATAAGTCATTTTCGCGTTCTGCTTCACGCATACTTCTATAATAGGCTATTACATTTCCATCTAAATCACATTTTACAACACGCACACATAATTTCCCATTATTCAGTAGCGTCTCTACTTGTCTTTCACGTTTTGTTCCATAATTATTGTTGTATTTATTATTACACCATTCCAAGTTCTCAACACAATTATTACTCTTGTTTTCGTCTTTGTGATTTACCTATGGTAAGCAATCTGGATTATCAATAAACGCTTCTGCAACTAAACGATGGATATATTTCTGTTCGCCTACATTATTTTTATATAGTGAAACAATATAATATCCATTATCTTTTATAGTTGGCTTTTTTATAGCTTCCTCTATTTTCTAAAATTTAGTATGGTTCTATTTAAATCTTGCAAGGCTTTTAACCCTACCCATATTGCTTACCTAATAATAACCTTCATATCCATCAATGTCTTTCCATATTTCCATAAAATTTACCTCCAATATTATTTCTACTATATATGGATTTTGATTTTATAGAATTAAATAGTTTTGTCCTGCACTTTTAGACAACTCCCAGTATCGTGCATCTGTCGTTCGCGTGGAATGGCGGGAAATTTTCTCCAACTACCATATCTTTAATTTTAAAACGCTTACCATTCATAGCTTTACATTTTTCGCATACTCTTTCATCGTGTGCTGATAAGATTTCATATTCATCTAATCCAGCTTCTTCATATTTGTTCATTGCCGCCTTATTCTATACATAGCTTAATTCTGTTCGTGCTATTCTATCGGCTTTTCTATAACCTACATTGAATGTTTCCATCAATGTCTTTACCAATTCATCTTTGCTTACACCACGGCTTACACAGTCAACTAAGCCTTTTTCTAGTGCCACTTGTAATTGTGCTTTATTCTACCATATGCGGCTACTCCAGTGTTTGCCGTCTGCACACCATATACTGTTAATTACTTCTTTTGCTGCCTTTTGGTTGAACTCTCCGCTAAACCCTATAGACTTTCCAACAGAGGAAGAAGTAATAGCATACATATCAAGCAATTTCTATTTTGTAATATTGATTTCTTTGCCGCCAAGCTCTTTAAGCTGTTTATTCAAACTTTTCATCAGGCTAAAATAGCGGTTATACTTATATAAATCACTTGCTAATAATGTACCATCTGCGGAAGAAGCTAATAGTTCATCATACAGTTTTTCAATATCACGGCTGACTGCTTTTAGTGCCTGTTGGTATTGCTTTTTTAATTCTGCTTCATATTCTGCTAATGTCTTATCGTATAGTAAATCACGCTGTTCTAATTGCCGTTTTTGCCAGTAATTCATTCAGCATCATCCTATTCATTAGTAGAAGCATTATTAAATCCATACATATCCATATTCATTTCTTTTTGCTATTGGATAAGTTCATATTCTGCGTCAACATCTTTGATAAATGGAAGTAAAGATAAAAGTGTTTTGTCGCTTACAATTCCTCTTAATTGATTGATAACTTGTGCGGTATCTGTGATATTTTGTGGTAAATTTCTAGTAAATACAATCTATACATCACGCCAAGTATTATCACCATTTGTAAGTCTAAGAACAGCACATATAAGTTCAATACGCTTCTACAGTGCCTTCGTCATATTAGCTGCGATATTAGAACTAACATTTTCAAAACCAATCAGCTTATATTTAATAGCAACACCCGACTAACTCATAAACGTATCTTCTGTGAAATCAGGCGAATTAGAAATCTTGTGAATTGTATCATTAATGTTTTTAAGCATATTCTCAATTTGAGTATCACTAACGCTCTTGGTTAAATAGCTGGCTTCTGCATCTGTATCCATCAGCAGCACACGGTTCTGTTTCATGGCAACTAAATCATCTGCATCAGCCTAACAGCCTTTAAGCACTAAATAAGCATCACAGAAGCTTTCAAAATCATCAACTTCACTTGATAGCGGCTTGTTATAAGCATCTTGTAATGTCATTACCTTATCAAAAATACTTTCTTCATCAGTATTCAAGCTAAATACTGTAATTGGAACTTGATTATAAATATTAGGCTTTTCTTCCAATAGAGAAAGAGTAGCAAAGGCATTGCTGCTTTTGTATTTGCGGATGAAGTCATTACCATATACTTCAATATAATATTCATCCTAATCATTGTTTACTGTATCGGCTACATAATAGCGGATAACGTAAAGCAAATCATTATTCAAATCATTAGAATAAATAGGAATACATTCACGGCTGTCTAATACCTTGAAGCGTTGTCTGGCTTCTTCATCTACATAATTGATTTCATAGGATTTTCCGAAGATTAAAGCATTGCGTAAATATTCATTATCTTCTGTTCTAACGTCATTGTAGTTTAATACATCTTGGATAGCATCAAAATCATTAGGTGAACTATATGTAATATCAATACCTGTCAAATATCCTAAATAATTCTATACAATGTTGAAACAATAATTAGTAACAATGCGGTTGCACGGCTTACCAACATCTGTAGCTATTTTATTCATAATTTCTTGATTGCCTTTGTAATACTTCCAATACTTATTTAGCTTTGGCTTTTCTTTAAGTTCAAATTGCTAAATAGTATCAGCTATATAACGTTCTGTTAAATCTGCTTGTTTATCTATTATAAACAATTAAATTACCTCCTTCATAATCCAAGTAAAGCCTTATCAAATGACTTTAGCTTGCTTTTGGTATATATATCACTATAAGCATAGCCTAAACCGTCAATAGCGTGTGAAAATTCGTGTGTAGTATCTTCGGTTAGCTACTCTGTTTTCTTATCCAATAGATAAGAGAAATTTTCAAGTTCTGTTATCAGGTTTTGACAGGCGGGGCTTATAATAATCTCTTGGTTTTGTAAGAAGCTAATACGTGCCTTTACACTATTCTAACCCTTAATACAAGGAACAGCATTAAAACCTTGTCTGCGGAAGAAGTCTATGCTACGCGGTTCTGCGGAATCCATAAAGATTTTAACCTTATGTAAATCCATCTGATTCATTGCCGCCGCCACTTCATCAAGCTAACAACCACGCTTGTAGAACTCATTAAATACATAAATGCGTTTGTTCTCTGCATCATATAGACTATCAATTACTGTTGTCGGGTCTACATAGCCAAAATCCGCACCGGCTCTATGTTCCAATCCAGAAGCAGCCAATGTAAGAACATCAAATTCTTCAACACGCCAATTATGGAATACAAGATTATCAACGTTAATTCCCCAATCGCCGTCACAATAAATACGAGCCTTTGCCGGATTGCGTACATACAGTTCTTCTAGTGTAGAAACATATTCTTTACTTAAAAATGGGTTATCTTTGTAAGTAGTCTATGAGAAATAGAATGACTGTGGCGGATTTACTTCGCAGAAGTCATATAACCAATGATTTTTAGATATAGGGTTAAACGCCATTATTATTTGCTGGTTCGGGTTTGTCCCACGCATACGCAAGTTTAATTGTTCTACTATGCTTTTAGGCACTTCATAAACTTCTTCAATAAAGATAGTGCCGATATTGGTTAAAGATAATAGTTTTGTTTCTTCATCCAATCCCATAAAAATTATCTCGCTGCCGTTAGGAAACTTAATATTAAAGTCTGTTTCTCTAATCTTCACAAAAGGAATTAGCTTCCACTTCGTCAACACTTCCTTAAAAAGTGCAAAACAGGTATTGCGGATTGTCGTTCCATAGCGGCGGCATACCAACACTTTTATTTTCTCATTAATACATCTAACTATAATCTTCTATGTAATGAAATAGCTCTTGCCGCTACCAGCACTTCCCTTATATACTTCAAACCTATTGGAGTAATCCAATAGTAAAGGAAACAGAGTAGGCGAAAACAGGCTTTTCTTTATATTAAGTTCTATTTGCGGCATTACTGCTAATTATTCTTCTTTTCAATGTTGTTTTCGCGTGTAAAATAGAACACGATAATTATAGAAAACATATTAATGAAATCACTTGCCACAATCACGCCTGTTAAGGCAAGCACCGCGAAACAAATAACCATAACAAGGCTAACTATGCTTTTAACATCAACTAATTTTGCTAATTTCTCTTTTAGTAAATCCATCTTAATTACTCCTCTATATTAATTTTTATTACTGTCTCTACATTTGCATTAATATTTTGATTTTGTAAAGACATTTGTTTTTGTAATAAATCAAGTGCTTTCAACTGTGCTTTTGCGTCATATTCCTTATCACCTTTTTCAGCAAATGCAATATCAGCAAGTTTATTTGCTATGCGTTCAGGGGTTATCATTGCACGTTCAAATGCTTCCTTTTGGAGCTATGCTATATAGTCCTTTACACGCTGCCTTTTTAACACTTGGCTTCCATTGCTTCTTGCAGTATCAAGGTTTGAAGTATTATATGCTTTTAAATACGCCTTTTTAATATCATAGCATTCTACATAGGCTTCACAGAATGCTCTTTCTTTTGGGGTTAATTCATCATTATGTGGTGCTGGCATCATCTTTCACTTCCTATCTTATATGACATTGCACCGATTAACATTCCAAGAGTGAAGATAATCACACCTGTAATCATACCTAATATCATTGCACATCCTCCTATTCAAATTTTTCTAATACCTAATCAATCATTGCCAAATTATATATCAATAAAATAAATTCTTCGCTCATCATTATTTTTTACCTCCATAACTATAATTCTTGTTAGCTCTACAGAGCAAATTTTTAATTGTATGAGTATTTGTAAGGGAATTATTTTTTTCGGCTCCAAAAGCCAAAGTAAATAATCAATCTTGCCATTCATGTTTAATGCAGCTATATTTGCGTGCTAAATCAGTTCTAAATACATATGCCTTAGATATTTTATTATCCAAGTTATCGTTGAAAATTTTTACTTCCCCGTGTTCCTCCAAAAGAGAACAAGTAAGAGGGAAGTCTAATATATAGCCGTGCCGTTTTACCATATCATAAATACATACATAATCAGCCTTACACTTGAATAACCATCCTGCACTTACATAATCGCCACGCTACGCTCCTGCTTCAAAAAAGAAATTACTTGTTTTATTTATGCGGTAATCTGCCTTAACTTCTAAGCCTGCGGTTTTGCCATTTTTCTTTATCAAGAAATCTATATCAATTTTTTGGTAATCTGGCACTTCGGCAACATCTACAACTTCTATTCCTCTTGATTGTAAATGCTTCTTTACTATTTGTTCTGCTTGTTTTCCTTTACTTTTTTGCTATTGGAAACCATTCATATTAATCACTCCTTCTTATGGTTATAAAAAAGACAGTAATGAAATTAATCATTGCTGTCCTATTCTTTATCTATATGGATTATTTCTATAGTTTCATCACCGCTAATTATATAATGTTCTTCTTTTTTATCTAATAAATCTTCTACTTTCAATTTACTAATATCGTTTTTGCCTGTTGGAGTTAATATATTTAGTTTTGGATTAAATTCCTCTATATATCTATCTTCTAATTCGCTTAAACAGTCTATATCACAATACTATATAGGGAAGCAGTCAACCCAATGTCCTCCAAGAAACGCAGATAACAATAATAGATATTTCTTTTCCTAATTAAACATAGCGTTCTATATGTTATATATATGGGAACGGCAACGCTGCTAAACATTTTTACTCTTTCCAACATATACAATTTTCATATCTACTGTGATACAATATATTCCAGCTTTTGGTTCACAGTCTAATAGCAAACCCCAATCATCTATAAAATCATCTAAATCTTCTAATCTCATAATTAATCTCCTTGTATCAATTAAAATATAAATTCTTTATTTTCGTTTTGCTTTATCTGCTCTAGGCGGCAGGTATATACAAACGCATAATCGCAATCACCATTATCAAACACTTCTTCGGCTAATTCAAAGAACTACTGATTAAAAGCATTTAAGATTATTGTATTGCAGCTATAGTAGCAGCATTTAAATTCTTTCCAACAGGTAAGATTAGCAGAGGAATAAGCATCTGCTTTATTCATTCCATCCTTTATATTTTTTTCTGCTAATTTTCTTCTGTGGTTTTCATATTTAATCTTTCCTTCATCATCTTCGTCAACTTTCATTCTTGTTTTCTAGCCGTCTACATACATAGATACCCAATATGTTTTTCTTAATCTATCGGTTTCTACAACATTATAATCAACTAACTTTTTATACCATCTTTTTAAGGTAATTTCACTTACTTCAATATTATAATCTTGCTTCATTACATTTGCTCTTTCTCCAAAAGGCATAGAAGAAAATTCTTCATCCATAAGCAAGTAAACAAATGTGGCGAACTTACCTATATCAATTCGGATATCTAAATCAAATTCTCTTATAAGCAATTCATTCAGGCGTTCTTGTGCGGTTGAAGGAGCTGCCGTTATCTATATTGCTTTTCTACTATACACAAATGAATAACCCCACTTGGTTAAAATAGACTACACTTTTCTACTAAAGTGTGAATCAGTTATTTCTACCTTCAACAACTCTGCCATTTCATTGCGTGAGTAATTTCTTACCTCTATTTGCTACATTTCTATCCACCTTTATAATTTAGTATATTATTTTTATCCAGTTAGGACTTTTATCCAAAACTTGATACTTTATAAATAATATATGTCGTATCAACTTTTGGCGTTTTTATTTAGTTTGGCTTTTGGATTTAAAAAAATTAAATAATTAGATTTATTTTTGGCTGTTTGTAGAAAATATTCTTGAAACCGCCATTCTAATAAATTCACTAATTGTTATATTGTGTGCTTCACAATATTCAACTATTTTCTCTTTCTCTTTTGGAGTAATTCTAACTTTAATATTCTCTTGTTTATTCTCTTTCATTATTTAAATCTCCTTTATATTTTTGTTCCACATTTTCACTCAATAAAAAAGTTGGCAGGTGGCTGAAACCTACCAACTTTTTAACTAAATTTTTTAAGGAGTGAAAAAACAAATAGTGGTTAATACCTTATTTAAAACTCGTATTCGTAAGAAGAATAACCTAATGCTTTTAAATTTCTTCTATCTTACATCTATATATAAAAAATACTATAATAGTATTCATTACTGTTGTCCTGCTGAATTTGTGAATTTTTAATGAACACATCATAAGACTAAGGCGAGTTAAGGGTAGGAATAAAAACCCGATTTATTTAAATTATTTATTTTGATAAAAAGGAACCTTAACCCGCCACATCCCATTGATAATTAACTAATACTAACACTAAATACAGCATAATAGCATTTTAAGGGTTCACGGCAAACTCTAAGTATCGTGAGAATAATACTTTGTATATTTAAATACGGTTCGCTATCCTTATCTTGCTATATATATTATAAAATATATTTTTTTAATTTTCAAATTTTAATCAAAATTTCTTCTGCTATTGGATTAATCAATATAGCTATTAGCAACTTCATTAGTCATGCGTCTTACTTCCTTATATTTTTTATCATAAATAATAGTATAGTTTGCATCAATGCTTTCTTTACCATTGATACCATCAATTACCCAATCATAAGCATCATCAGTATATTCAAAACTATCCCAATCTCCATAAGCAATATTATTAAGTGCACCAAACTCATCGTCTGCATCAACCTCAATCAGGACAGGAACTTTAACATATTTCTCAACATAATACTTAGACATAAATAATAATCTCCTTCAAATTTTTAATTTATTTTTTATTTCTTAACTTTGTATATATATTATAATATATTTTTTAAAAAAAATAAATTAATCCTTGACTTATCTATCTATTGGAGTTATAGTAGTAGTGTAAGTTAATCCAATAGTCAGCATAAACAAAAATTTAATAAAGGAGTTAGTTATTATGGCAAAAGAAAAGACTAAAAAGGTTGAACTGGTTGCCAAGGACGGCACAACCGCAAAGGATGTTAACCAGCAGTTCATTATTAACTACTGCGTCAAGAATAATGAAATTGCTTGGTTGAAGGAGCAGCGGAACGCCGAAGTTAAGGCTTTAAAGTATCCGCTATCTGACGCTCCTGTTAATGAAGGCGGCAGGCGTAAGCAGGATAAAACTAAAGCTCCTACTGAAACCACCCGCCACTACACCTTCCTTGAAATTAAGCAGCATTTCATTGCTAAGTTCTATCCTGAACTTATTCCCGCAAAGAAGCCTAAGAAAGAATCGTTCTTTGACTTAATCGACAAGCTTTAAATGAAATTAACCCCTCTTAGCAATTAAGCTAGGAGGGGGTTACATTTTGTAATCATTTTTCCGCACTTTTGGTATTGACTTCAAATATTTTTTCTGCTATACTCTACTTTGTTCCAAGGGGAATCAACTATGGCAATCAGCAAACCAACTTGGCAATAATCAGCCAGTCGAAGTTGAGAACCCCTTGAAAATCAAGGGAAATTTGCTAGTGTGGCTCAGTCGGTAGAGCAGCTGATTCGTAATCAGCAG
>ENA-OPCL01001635-OPCL01001635.1-human-gut-metagenome-genome-assembly--contig:-NODE-1635-length-16206-cov-7.354901_pt1 | contig 16206 bp, 16 predicted proteins | sample MGYA00241251_ERZ501482 | MGnify/ENA primary metagenome ERZ501482 (study PRJEB25962, sample SAMEA2042581) | human gut metagenome | biome: human gut; feature: human-associated habitat; material: faeces... | reverse complement strand
TTCAGCAGCATCGGGATCAACAATCAGCCTGTGCTTGTCCTTTGGGTGCTTTACAGATGCCGCTCATCGCAATTGTTTTTCCCATATACTCGAATATATCGACCAACTGCATCTCGGAAAGACAGTTCTGGCAAAGATATTGCATACTTCGAGTCCAGCCATTTGCAGTAATCATTCAGCCCGATTTCTTCAACCTTCTCGTAAGAATCATTGCATTTCCAAACAGTATGGGCATTAATGCTGTTTCTGCAAAACTTAAAGATTTCTTCGCCAAAAATAAAAGAGAAGTATATATCGTGGGAACCGACATTTTCGATGATGTCCGTTGTACCTGCATATGTGCTACCACCGAAAACATAGTCAATTATCAGTAGGAAGGTGGATTTCCCGATAGAGTTGTCGCCTGCATTGGAACCCAACACCACACTAAGTCCAGGATTGAAAACAATTCGCTTCTGGTGAAGTTGTTCACAGTAAATCTCATGCAACATAACAGAGCACCTCGCGTTCTGCGTCATATCTAATTCTTTGGAGAGCAAACAGGCAGTCCAGAGTATCCATGAAATCCTCAATACTACTGAAATGCTTCGTGGTAGCATCATACAGAGCTAACACTCCCGTGTCAGCATCTTGCAATACCGAGAGCACTGGCGGGAACTTACTGATTACACTTTCACCATAAGATGTGATTTTACTCGGTAATCTCATGGAACACCTCACAGTTCTGAACAAAGAAGGAGACAACTGCCTCACAAGCCTCTCTGGATGTAGAGCACGTTTTTGCCATTACCCAATTTACGAGTTGGTCAAATATGTCACTCTTGTTATCTGAAAGACCCTCCATTTTAATAAAGCAACTTTTAATCTGAAGGCTGAGCGCATCCAAACGAAAACCGTTAATCCCCTCCAGTTCTTTAAAGCGGTCACGGATGTAAGGATAGTAGCTGGTCACATTCATGCTGACCCGGTTTTTCAAGAGGAACTCATTTGTGGAGAATTTTTTGGTTAATCGGGCGGGTATGTAGCTCAGCGTGGCGGCTTCGTCTTCACGCAAAAAACAAACTTTTGCCACAACATCTGCAATTTGCGGTTCCAGCCCCATTGTCAGTGTAGCTTCGTGGAGGTCTGTAAGCTGTAGAAAATGTTGCTTTATCTTCAGGAGTTTTAGGTAGTCCTCCACCGTGGTGTGGTAGTCCTGCTGATTGTGACAATCTTTACATAATGCGATCTTGTTTTCAAAGGACTCGGAATTATCCCCCAAACGAGGCAGTTTACTTAAAAGTTCATACTGTTCTTCAGTCGGACTATTCGGAAAAATATGGGCAATCTCATATAACTTATTTGCCTTTCCTTGTTTATTGTGTCGAAGGATTTTTCCACAAAGAGGACAGGAAAAAGAAACCTCTTTTAGGTACAGTTGCTGCTCAGCTTCAGTTGGGGCTTTGCGCTTTTTCAAATAGGGATCAGCCGCAATTGCTTTTGCAATAGCGTCGCTCTTTGCCATATTAAATCACTCTCCCTAATTGGTCAAAATAAAAGACCGCACGGGAACACACCCATATGGTCGCCTTGGTGGCGCAAAGGCCTACCGTAAAGATATTATAGTGCATAACGCTGAAAATTTCAAGATATTGTCACAACTACACGTAAAAAACGGCGAAAACACACCAGTTAGGGATGGGTTAGGGATTTTGCGGTCTTCGGCGTTCTCCCGCACCGAGGTTGCGACTGCCGTTTTACCTCTCTGGCCACAATTGGGATGTGGTCAAGCACACTTCAAAAATTGAACTTATAACGCAGAAAAACCGCCTTTTTAGGCGGTTTTTCTGGGAAAGGTGGTCCGAGTGACAGGATTCGAACCTGCGGCATCCTGCTCCCAAACTTTTGAATAAATTTTTTTCTACTTTTTCCAGCGCTTTATAGCCATTTTTCTTTTGTTATGGACGCTCTTCGCAACTCCTGACTCCACTGTTTCCGCACACTCCACGGCTGTCTGTAGTCAAACATGTGGTCAAAAACCGCTTTCTGAACACCCCTCGTGACAGGGGACAGAAAGCGGTTTTTTATGGTCTGCCGGAGTGCTGCGGGCAGGTAATCCGCCGCTCAGGTTTGCCGCATTGTACCTCTGCTGGAGAGGTTAAGCAAGTCCTTTATGCAGGGATAGGTGGCGCAGAATTTGCATCGCTATAGACAAAGAATAGGGACTTTCCCTTAATACGAGCTGCGTTTTAAGGGAAAGCGCACCAGAAGTAAGGGAAAGTATCTGCGCCCTGCGAGAGAAACGCCGTTGACTTTCATCATAATTTTATCGTGAATATTTTTCGATTGGCACTCAAAGCGAGTTGATTTTCATCATAGCGATATGAGAATCCTTGAAGAATTCTGGTACAGCAATATTAGGCAGACCAAGTGTGATACTTCGCCCTGCACGGAAAGAAACAGCAGGAACTGATCTGCAGGAATAAAGAGAAGCTTCGTGTCACCATGACGGACGAACAAGAGAAATTGTTTGAGACAGGATCGTGCTGGAGATCATGGACGAATACTTGAACGCGTAGCGCAGCACCCATCGGTCAAGCTTTGGCCGCCGAGCGTGTTTTATACCAAAGTGCGTACCTGGCATTGTAAAAACGCTATATCAGTGATATAATGAATTCAATCATCTGATAAAGGAGAATTACAGATGCCGTTCAGTTCCGAAATTAAGAATTTCAGATTATCTTGTCTGATGAATCAAACAGAATTCGGCACCGCTCTCGGTGTTTCTTTTACGACCGTGAACCGCTGGGAAAACGGGAAAGCCCGCCCTAATATCAAGGCAATGAAAGCGCTGAAGCAGTATTGTGAGGAGCATGACCTTCCCTATGAGCCGCTTGAAAAAAGCTGGCGCGAGAATAGAATTCAGGAGGGCACGGTATGATCGATTTCGGCAATCTTGAAAAATACCGGGAAAACAACCGCATTGAGGCCAAGAAAGCTCTTGGTGGACTGCCCAAGAGCATTTGGGAAACCTATTCCGCTTTTGCCAATACCTACGGCGGCATTATCCTGCTGGGAGTGGAAGAATGGGCGGATAAATCCCTGCACACGGTAGATCTGCCCGACCCTGACAGACTCATTAAGGAGTTCTGGGACATCGTCAATAACCCCAATAAGACCAGCGTTAATGTGCTGTCCTCCAAGGACGTATTTGTCCAGGAGGTGGATGGCAACCACATTGTGGTCATCAATGTTCCCCGTGCAGAGCGCTCTTATAAGCCGGTTTATGTAGATGGTAACCCGCTCTGTACCTATCGCCGCAACGGAGAGGGTGACTACCGCTGCACCAAGGAAGAATATCAGGCCATGGTGCGCGATGCATCGGCAAAGACGCAGGATATGCTGGTTCTGAACGAGATGGACTTGACAGTGTTCAATCAGGAGAGCGTCCGCAGCTATCGCCAGAGAATGCGCCTCTCCCGCCCCGGCCATGTGTGGGAAGCCTTGGAGGATGAAGATTTCCTCCTGAAGCTGGGTGCTGTCGGTATCGGCTCTGATGGGAAAAAGCATCCCACCTCTGCAGGACTTCTCATGTTTGGCAACGAGTATGACATTGTGCGTGAATTCAACACTTACTTTCTGGATTACCAGGAGCAGTATGACGCTGATACCCGTTGGACTGACCGTATCATATCTTCCTCCGGCGACTGGAGCGGCAATGTGTATGACTTCTATTTCCGGGTCTACAACAAGCTGATTCAGGATATTAAGGTGCCCTTCAAAATGGACGGTGGTACCCGTATAGATGATACCCCAGTGCATCAGGCACTGCGTGAAGCACTGGCCAACTGTTTGGTGAATGCCGATTATTACGGCAGACAGGGGTTGGTCATCGTCAAAAAGCGTAATAGCATTACGATGTCCAACCCAGGCAGCTTCCGCATCGAAATTGATGCCGCAAAGAGCGGCGGTGTTTCTGATCCGCGGAACGGAACGATGCTGAAGATGTTCAACCTAATTGATATTGGTGAGCGTGCTGGTAGCGGCATCCCGAATATCTTCCGCGTCTGGCGTGAGCAAAATTGGACAACTCCGGAGATTACAGAGCAACTCGAGCCAGAGCGGACGACATTAACGCTTTTATTCTCCAAGGGAGACGATAAAAAAGCGACGATAAAAAGTGACGATAAAAAAACGACGATAAAATCTGCACGGCAGAAAGAAGAGATCATCGCATACCTTACAGATCATATTTCGGCCAGAAGTGCTGATATTGCAGAGCTTCTTGGAGTCAAGAGTACACGAGCCAAGAAACTCCTCTCTGAACTGACCGCGGAGGATATTGTCGTAGCCGAAGGCGGAAATCGAAACAGAACTTATAAGCTGAAAGCGTAAGGAGAGTGTCAGATGCCAATTCCCAAATATGATGAGATGTACCGTGCCTTCCTTGATTGCTTGGCAGATGGCCAACTGCACAAATCAAAAGAGGTAAAAGATGCGGTTGCAGGGGCTTTCTCGATTTCCGAAAAGGAACGGGCTGAGATGCTGCCAAGCGGGAAGCAGCAGCTTTTTGATAACCGTATTGGCTGGACAAGGACATATCTAAAAAAGGCAGGCCTTGTGCAAAGCCCGTCACGAGGTATTTATGTGATTACGCCAGCAGGCAAACAAGTCCTCAATGAAAATCCTCCTCAAATCGATAACCTTTATCTTCAGCGCTTTGAGTCATTTCGACAGTTTATTTCTCCAAACAATAATGAAGAAAACACCACTTCGACACCCGCAGCAAAAGTATCCAGTAAAACACCACAGGATATTTTGGATGAAGCCTTTCAGCAGATCAACACTACCCTGGCAGATGATCTCTTGAGTGAAATAATGAAGCAGCCTCCCGCTTTCTTTGAACATCTGGTTGTCAAGCTGTTGACGCAAATGGGATATGGTGGCTCGGTGGATCATGCCGGCACGGTCATCGGGCAAACCGGTGATGAAGGCATTGATGGTATCATCCGTGAAGACAAACTTGGCTTCAGCTTGATTTATATTCAGGCGAAGCGTTGGGATTGTGACAAAACCGTTGGCAGACCAGAGATTCAGAAATTCGTTGGTGCGCTGGCTGGACAAGGTGCTTCCAAAGGATTGTTCATTACGACGGCCAAGTTCACGAAAGAAGCACGCCAATATGCAGAGAAGCAACACACCACAAAGGTCGTGCTTGTTGATGGTACCACGCTGGCAAAGTTGATGATTGAATATGATTTAGGTGTGTCCACGGAAGCTACATACGAAATTAAAAGAATTGACAGCGACTTTTTTGCGGAGGATCTTGATTGATTTTCTTCGCCAACTACCGGTAATTGATGGAGGCAATTGAGATGGTAACAGGTGCAATTAAAAATAAAGTAGATAAAATCTGGACGGATATTTGGGCAGGCGGTATCGCTAACCCTCTGACCGTTATCGAGCAGCTTACCTATTTGATGTTCATCCGTTCGCTGGATGAGAAGGAACTGGAAAACGAAGAATTTGAAAATATGACCGGCGAAAAAATGCCGAAAATATTCCCCCAGTCCGCTGCCGGACAGTCCATGCGTTGGAGTAAATTCAAAAATGACGATTCTCGCAGAATTTTTGATGTCATGTCCCAGCGTGTGTTTCCCGCCATTAAGAGCATGAAATATGGTCGGCTTCCAGATTTCAATGAAAAGGGCGAACTTGTTGAGATTGAGGACGAGCCTGGGAAAAAGGATGAAAGCACCACTGCATTCGCACGATACATGAGCAATGCCATGTTCCTCATTCCGACACCGCAGCTTTTGCAGAAGATCATCACCGGACTGGACGATCTTTACGAACATGACATTGCAGAGCTGGATATGCAGGGCGACCTCTATGAGTATATGCTTGGCAAGCTGTCAACAGCTGGTCAAAATGGGCAATTCCGCACACCGAAGCACATCCGCGAAATGATGGTGGAACTGCTGCAGCCGACCCCCGATGATACCATCTGCGACCCAGCATGCGGCACTGCGGGCTTTCTGGTTTCTGCATCCGAGTATATTCGCCGTAACTATGAGGATACCATGACATCTGAACAGTGGGAGCATTTTGCAGGGCCTGCTTTTACTGGCTTTGACACTGACTTCACCATGCTCCGTATTTCGGCTATGAACCTTATGTTGCACTCCATCAGCAACCCGGAGATTGATTATAAAGACAGCGTTTCGAAGCAAAATCAAATCACTGAGCGGTTTACCATGTGCCTTGCGAATCCACCTTTCAAGGGAACCGTGGATGCGGAAAGCATCAACGATAATCTGAAAGCGGTCACCAACACGAAGAAAACCGAGCTACTGTTCCTTGCACTGTTCCTCAGAATGCTAAAAAAAGGCGGCCAATGCGCCTGTATCGTTCCGGACGGTGTTCTGTTCGGGTCGTCCTCAGCACATAAATCTATCCGCAAGGAATTGGTAGAAAACCATCAACTTCGCGCCGTAATTTCTATGCCCTCTGGTGTGTTTAAACCCTATGCAGGTGTTTCCACTGCTGTACTGGTGTTCACCAAGACCGGTGCAGGCGGAACGGACAAGGTGTGGTTCTACGATATGAAGGCGGACGGCTTCAGCCTTGACGATAAACGGTCTGAAATTGCCGACAACGATATTCCTGACATCATTCAGCGCTTCCACCATCTGGAGAAGGAATCCGATCGGGAACGCACAGAGCAGAGCTTCTTCGTACCAAAGCAGGAAATCGTGGATAACGGCTATGATCTCTCCATCAACAAATACAAGAAAACAGAATATGTGGCAGTGGAGTATCCCTCAACGGAAGAGATTATGGACAAATTACTGGGGCTTGAAGAAGAAATTACGACAGGATTATTGGAACTGAAGGATCTTCTAAAGTGAGGAGGGATGGTATGAGCAACAACGAACTGCATATTCCATTTGCGGCACCATTGAATGCAGCAGATACAGAAACGCAAACTTTTGGCTGTCGCGCCAACAATCCAGACATTTGTGCGAGTAACGGACTAAACGGTGTGTGCCTTCGTAAGCAATGACTGTATTTGTAGAAAGCCATCTCGGGCTTGGAAGAGGCAGTACTCTAAATTAAAGGAGGATGGCAATGGTGAATCGTAAAACAGCAAGACTTGGAGATTTAGCCACCTATGTAAATGGATACGCATTCAAGCCTTCGGATTGGGGTGAAACAGGCCTTCCTATTATCCGCATTCAAGACTTAACCGGAAACAGTTATCAATTGAATAGATATGAGGGAGAATATCCTGACAGAATAGAAGTAAATAACGGCGATGTGCTTATTTCGTGGTCAGCCAGTCTTGGTGTATATGTGTGGCAGCGTGGCAAAGCACTACTAAATCAGCATATCTTCAAAGTTGTTTTTGATAAACTACCTATTGATAAAGAATACTTTGTTTTTGCTGTTAAACACAAACTGGCTGAAATGGAGTCCAAGACTCATGGCGCAACGATGAAGCACATTGTAAAAAAAGACTTTGACAGTACAACTATTCCATACCCGGAAATCGAAAAACAGGTAAGAATAGCCGAAAGATTGCATCGAATATCTTCGTTGATTGAAAAGCAGCAGGAGCAGCTCCTTTTGCTGGATCAGCTTGTGAAATCCCAATTTGTCGAACTGTTTGGGGATCTCAAATCCAATCCAATGGAATGGCCTGTTGTACCTTTCACTGAGTTTGCTAAAATTGATGGGAATATGACAACAGATTATGAAAAATACGCCGATTATCCGCATATAGGCATTGACAGCATTGAGAAAGGCACTGGAGCGCTAAAAGGCTACCGTACAGTCAGAGAAGATGGTGTGATAAGCGGAAAGTACATATTTACGCCGCAACATATCATTTATAGTAAGATCCGCCCCAATCTCAATAAAGTCGCATTGCCCGATTTTGAGGGGTTGTGTTCTGCGGATGCATACCCAATACTACCGAACCACAGCAACTGCAACCGCGTGTTTCTGGCCATTGCGTTGCGGTCGGAATATTTCTTGGAGTACATTTTACAATTCAGTTCACGCACGAATCTGCCAAAGGTAAACCGAAAAGAGATTACAGGTTTTCGTATGCCCCTTCCACCGCTTAAACTGCAAGAGCAGTTCGCTGCCTTCGTTGAACAGACCGACAAATCAAAATTGGCAGTTCAGAAAGGACTGCAGGAACTGGAGATTTTGAAAAAATCTCTTATGCAACAGTATTTTGGCTAATGAGCCGGTGCAGGATGTTGGTACACATCAATATTTTAGAGGTGTATTAACATGAAAAACCAGCTTATTTCCGAAATCACACGCCAAATGATCCCTTATTTGGACAACGCACAGATGGAGCAGTTGCAGGAAGTACTCCAACACACCTTTTGGAATGTCCAGATTACCGCAAATGAGAACGGCATACAGCCGCCGGACAGAGAAACTAATGCAGAACTTCTCGATATGTTTCTCTCGGCCAAGCGGGTTGAGGGCTGTAGCGATAAGACCCTTCGCTATTATGAAACCTCAATCCGCAGGCTGTTCGCGGCGGTCGATTGCCACGTGACCCATATGCAAACCGATGATTTGCGGACATACCTCTCCGATTACCAGCAACAAACCCAGTGCAGCAAAGGAAACATTGATAATATTCGCAGGATTATGTCCAGCTTCTTTACATGGTTGGAGGATGAGAACTACATACTGAAAAGCCCTGTGCGACGGATTCACAAGATCCGTTCCAACAAAACAGTCAAGGAAACCTACACAGATGAGGCAATGGAAACTATGCGTGACCAATGCGGCTGCCTGCGAGATTTGGCAATGATTGACTTGCTGGCGTCTACGGGAATGCGTGTCGGTGAGCTGGTTCATTTGAACAAGGATGATATTGACTTTGAAAACCGTGAATGTGTGGTTTTCGGTAAAGGCAGCAAAGAGCGTCCAGTATATTTTGACGCCCGTACAAAAATCCATCTCAAAAACTATCTGGACAGCAGAACCGACGATAATCCCGCTCTATTCGTTTCTCTGATCAGTCCATACAACAGGCTGGAGATCAGTGGCGTGGAGGTACGATTGCGAAAGCTGGGACGGAAGCTCGGTATCACAAAGGTGCATCCACATAAGTTCCGAAGAACGCTGGCGACACGCGCCATCGACAAAGGAATGCCGATAGAACAGGTGCAGCGGCTCCTCGGTCATGCCAAAATTGACACCACAATGCAGTACGCAATGGTGAATCAGAACAATGTGAAAATTTCCCATAGAAAATACATTGGCTGATTGCCAATCCCAATTTGTCGAACTGTTCGGCGTATATCCTTTAAATCCAAAGGGGTGGGAAACGGCCACTATACGGGATATTGTTACAGACGTGCGCTACGGATCCAGCCGCCCCGCTGTTGATGGAGGCAAATATCCATATCTCCGAATGAACAATATTACCTATGGTGGAGAATTGGATTTGACAGACACCAAACGTATTGATATACCCGACAACGAATTAGATAAGTGCACTGTGCGGCGTGGAGATGTTCTTTTCAACCGCACAAACAGTAAAGAGCTGGTTGGAAAGACTTGTGTCTATAACCGAAATGAAATGATGGTACTTGCGGGCTTCGTTATTCGTGTCAGGGTCACGGAGCGTATATTACCCGAATTCCTCTCGGCATTCCTAAATACAGATTTCTCAAAGCGGATGCTACTTGGAATGTGTAAAGCCGCAATCGGCCAAGCTAATATCAATGCACAAGAGATGCAAGACATTGGAATTTATCTGCCCCCCACGGAACTGCAACGGCAATTTGTTCAGTTTAAAGAACAGACCGACAAATCAAAACTTTGCGGTAAGATGGAGGTGGCGGCATGAAAATTAAGCTTAGACAAGCCTTTGACCTGCAAATGGGAAAGACACCAGCACGCAATAGGCCAGATTACTGGAACGGCGATCATAAGTGGATATCCATTGCTGATATTGGAAATGCAGGAAAGTTTCTCACCAAAACAAAGGAGAGTATAACCGCAGCAGGCATAGATGGCAGCGGTATCAAGGTTGTCCCCCAAGGAACAGTCATAATGAGCTTCAAACTATCAATCGGAAAGACCGCCATCACATCTGAAGACATGTACACCAACGAAGCAATTATGGCTTTCATTGACAACGGGAAGTTCGCAGTCGACACGAATTACCTGTATCACCTTTGCTGCGGGACAAATTGGACGGCAGGAACAAACAAAGCGGTTATGGGCTTGACCCTCAACAAAGCGACGCTTTTGGAGAAAGAAATCCCGCTGCCCGATATCAATGAACAGCACGAAATCGCAACTAAACTGGATAAAATAGATGCACTTATTGCTGAGAGACAGCAGCAGTTGGAACTAATTGATCAGGCTGTCAAGTCCCAATTTATCGAACTGTTCGGTGATCCGATTAAGAACACCCAGCATAGACCGACAACGGCTTTTGTCAATGTAGTTACCATGCAGAGGGGGTTTGACTTGCCTGTTCAGGACAGAGAACAGAGTGGGAATATCCCTGTCTATGGATCTAACGGAGTTCTTGATCACCATGACCAAGCAAAGGCATGCAATGGCGGTGTAATAACAGGCAGGTCTGGAACTATTGGAAAAGTATTTTATACAAGGGGAGCTTATTGGCCTCTGAACACGACGTTGTTTTCGGTGGATACTCACGAAAATAACATCATCTACTTGGCTCATTTGTTGAGGATGTTTAACTTGGCCAGATTTACAGAAGGAACCGGAGTCCCTACTCTTAACAGAAATAAATTTCACAGTGCGCCAATTATTGATGTCCCTATAGATGAACAAAATAAGTTTGCGGCCTTCGTCGAACAGACCGACAAATCAAAATATTACAGCGTAGCATAGGCAGAAAGCGAGGTGAGATATATTGACTATTAGAGACGAAGTCGATTTATACATACAAGAGGTCCTAAAAATGCAATATATGGTTTCTAATAACATATCTCACCGTCTGACAAAAGGAGAACTGAGGGAAAAATTCATTAGGAGAGTGGTCCAGGATGAGTTTCCCAATCTGCTGTTGAAATCAGGCATTTTATGTGAGGGCACTTGGCAAAGTACACAAGGCGACTTTTTATGGCTTCGAGATGGTGCCCGCATCGGCAATTTGGACCTTTATGATTTGAAAGACTGTCTGATGTTCATGGAAATAAAGAGTCAAGCCACCGCAAAGGAACTGAGAGCCATAAACGATACAGCTAAAAATCTTAAGCAAAGGTATACTGGAGATTTTCCAATAAAGGTTGGCATGTTTTGTTACGGTACCGTCGCCAACGCAAAGACCATTTTACGAAAATTTGGCTTTACTTACGATAAGGAGATCGACGGTTATAATGCATACGCTAAGTCGAAAGACGTTATGCCAAATGTTGATTTTATTTTTAGCCTAAATATCGTTGATGATCCAGATGAATTGACATCAGCGTATTTGGTAGCCAGAGATTTTTCAGGTAACTGCAACTTATATATAGATAACCCGGTGATCCGTTACTTCTTTAATTATTTCCGGTAGTACGAGTAACAGGGTGGGAGAATACGAATATGTCGAATTTCGAATTTCTAAAAGAGAAAAAGGAATACGCATTGTTTGCCTCTGCAGCAATAGAGGCAGAAAAGGTGTATGTTTCCGCGCCTGCCATGTGTGCCGTAGGCTGCAGAAAAGCACTGGAACTGGCGGTGAAATGGGTCTATTCCGCGGATAACACCATGCAGATGCCTTACAAGGATAACCTACAGGCACTGATCCACGAACCCACGTTCCGTTTTGCCGTGGACTATAACACTTGGGGCAAACTGCCGTTTATTATCAAGCTGGGCAACTTGGCCGTTCACACAGAGCGCAGCGTTCAGGCCAGCGATGCGCTTGCCTCTCTGCAGGGACTGTTCGAATACATCCAGTGGGTGGACTACTGCTACGGCTCGGATTATGAGGAGCGCCACTTCGAGGAAGCAAAAATTCCGACCGCGAGGGTTGTCGTAGACACAAAGAAAATCAAGGAGCAGGAAAGCCTTCTGGGTGAAAAGGACGCAGAGATTGAAGCGCTGCGCCAGAAGATCGAGCAGATGTCCTCCCGGCTTACTGCCGCCAAAGAGCAGCACCAGCAGGAGCGTACTTTCGTAGCTGCCGATCTTTCGGAATTCAAAACCAGAAAGATTTACATTGATGTTGATATGAAGCAGATGGGCTGGAAATTCACCGGCGCAGATGCGGATGTGCAGGAAGAATACCCAGTTGAGGGCATGGCCGGCGTTGTCGGACAGATGGGCTATGTGGACTATGTGCTGTTCGGCAAAGACGGATTGCCGCTGGCAGTTGTCGAGGCTAAGCGTTCCAGCAAAGACCCTAACATTGGGCGCAAGCAGGCAGTGCTGTACGCAGACTGCTTGGAACGCAAATTTGGCCGCCGCCCCATGATGTTCACAACCAACGGCTTTGAAACTTACTTCTGGGACGATCAGAGTAGTCCTCAGCGCAAGGTCAGTGGTATATTCAGCAAAGATGATTTGCAGAAGCTCATGAACCGCAGAACCGAGCGCATGGATCTCCTGACCATTCCCATCGACGATAAGATTACCGACCGCTATTATCAGAAGGAAGCTATCCGCGCTGTGTGCGAACATATCGGACAAGGCTTCAGAAAACACCTGCTCGTCATGGCCACAGGTACTGGCAAAACAAGAACGGCATCCAGTCTGACCGATGTACTCAGCCGTGGCAAGCATGTCACGAACATTCTATTTCTGGCTGACCGTACTGCACTGGTGAAGCAGGCAAAGGATGACTTTAAAAATTACCTGCCGGATATGTCGCTGTGCAATCTCTGCTCCAATAAGGATGATCGCAGCGCCAGAATCGTTTTTTCCACCTACCCGACAATGCTGAATGCAATCGATGATACAAAGGCGAAGAACGGGCAGCGCCTGTTTACCCCTGCGCACTTTGACCTTATTATCATCGACGAAAGCCACCGCAGCATTTTCAAAAAATATCGTGCCATCTTCGAATATTTCGATGCAATCATGGTAGGTCTGACCGCAACTCCCAAAACGGATGTGGATCGCAACACCTACGATTTCTTTGAAATGGAGCACGGCGTCCCCACCTATGCGTATGACTACGAGACAGCAGTATACCAAGATCATGTGCTCGTTCCGTATTATAACTACGAAGTCAAAACTAAGTTTTTGGAGGAGGGCATCACCTACGACGATCTTTCCGATGAAGACAAGGAACGATATGAGGATGATTTCGTTGAGGATGGCCTCCTGCCAGACTTCGTTCCGTCGGCACAACTAAACAAATTCGTGTTCAATGAAACCACCGTAGACACCGTATTGCAGGATTTAATGGAACGCGGCATACGCGTCGCCGGTGGTGACAGACTGGGGAAAACAATTATTTTCGCCCAGAACAAGCGCCATGCAGAGTTCATTTTGGAGCGATTCAATAAACTGTACCCCAGACTCAAAGGCACCTTCGCACAGCGAGTAATCTGCGATGACTCATATGCACAGACGATCATCGACGATTTCAAGGTACCTGACAAGGAACCTGTTATTGCGGTATCTGTCGATATGATGGATACCGGCATCGATGTACCGCAGTGCGTTAACCTTGTATTTTTCAAAAAGGTACGTTCCAAGGCGAAATTCTGGCAGATGATCGGTCGTGGAACGCGCTTGTGCAAGGGACTGACCTGCACCGACCAGATGGACGGCGAATATACCGATAAAAAGCGCTTCCTTATTTTTGACTACTGCGGTAACTTTGAATACTTCCGTGCGCACAAAGAAGGTTTCGAATCGAAAGAAACCAAGTCATTATCGGAGAATATCTTCGGCAAGCAAATTCGATTGGCTGTTATGCTGCAGGAAAGCGCTTTTGCAGGTGATGACTATCAGGCATGGCGGTCAGAGCTGGTTGGCACGTGCTTTGCGCAGATACAAGAACTGAATACAGAACTTATTTCCGTTCGACTGCGCATGCAGAGTGTCGAGAAGTTCAAGAAACCTGGTGCGTTTAATTACATAAGCGAAGGCGATAAAGGCGAACTACTGCAGCAGATTGCTCCCATTGTGCGTCTGGATGATAACGACGAGTATGCAAAGCGCTTTGATAATTTCATGTATGGCCTTATCATCGTATCAATGGAGCAGATGCCATCATTCAAATATGCGCAGAGACAGCTGCGTGATATGGCGACCCTATTGGAACGAAAGGTTAGTATTCCGCAAATTAAGGCGAAACTGCCTATTATCAAAGAAGTCAACACTGATGCCTTCTGGGAATCCAATGATATTCTGCTGCTTGAAAATGTACGCAAGGAGCTGCGTGAACTGATCAAGTTCATTGTTGAACAAAATCCTGTTAAAAATCCGATTATAACCCATCTGACCGATCCAATCATAGAACAGCAGGAAGGCACACCGTTGGAGACTCCTTATGATTTTACTGATTACCGTGACAAGGTTAATCGCTATGTCAATGAGAACGGGGATACATTGGCGATTTACAAGTTGACACATAACATACCGTTGGCGGTAGGCGACTACCAAGAGCTTGAACGCGTATTGACCAGCGAACTGGGCAGTAAGGAAGATTACGAACGCGAATACGGTGATACCCCGTTCGGCCTGCTGGTTCGTAAGATTGCGAAGTTGGATCACGATGCAGCAATGGCAGCATTTTCGCAGTTCATCAATGACCAGTCTCTGAATCAGAAGCAGATTGCCTTTGTACATAAAATTATCAACCATGTTGAGCAAAATGGTTATATGGAAAGCATCACCATGCTCACTAAGCCACCGTTTGACAAACCTCTTGGTTTTACAAAGCTGTTTGATCGAAAGACTCAAGCGAAAATCATGGCGGCTATCAACAAGGTTAAAGATAATGCGATCGTAGTTGTAGCTTAGCCGATATGCTTTTGGAGATATAGCCGCTTGCTGATGCTCCCTTATATAGCCAATGGTGGGAAAAAACTTTGTTAATGAGAGATTGCTCATGCCGAGGATTATTAGAAACGCAATCAGATGTAAGAAATGTGGAGAAGTCATCGAAAGCGAAACCGTCCATGATTTTAAGTTTTGCAGCTGCGGCTCCTGCGCCGTGGACGGCGGACACGATTACCTTCGTAGATGCGGAAATCGTGAGGACTGGGAAGAACTGTCTGAAGCGGAAAAGGTGGAGGACAACGGCGCGTTGAATTGATCCTGGGTGAGTTTGGGAATTGGGGTGATAGGATGTCTCTTAAAATTCAGCTTTTTGAAAACCAACGCATTCGCACGGCGTGGGACGAGGAAAAGGAAGAATGGTACTTTTCCGTTGTCGATGTTGTTGGCGTACTGACGGACAGCGTTGATCCCACGGCGTATTGGCGCAAACTCAAACAACGGTTGAAGGCCGAAGGCAATGAAACCGTGACAAATTGTCACGGTTTGAAAATGACGGCTCATGATGGTAAAAAACGCCTGACCGATGTGGCCAATACCGAACAGCTCCTCCGCATCATCCAGTCCATCCCGTCACCCAAAGCAGAACCGTTCAAGCTTTGGTTGGCACAGGTTGGCCGGGAGCGCATTGAGGAAACCATCGATCCGGAGCTGACCATCCAGCGAGCGTTGGAAACCTATCTCAAAAAGGGCTACACCCGCGAGTGGATCAACCAGCGGCTGCAAGCCATTCAGGTCCGTAAGGAGCTGACAGACGAGTGGGATGCCCGCGGCGTTCAGAAGGGCGTGGAATACGCCATCCTCACCGATGAGATTTCACGCGCGTGGTCGGAAATGTCTACCCGCCAGTACAAAAATCTGAAGGGACTCAAAAAGGAAAACCTTCGTGATAACATGACCACGCTGGAGCTGGTGCTGAATATGTTGGCGGAAGCCACCACCACGGAAATTTCCAAGCAGAAGGCACCGGCGACCCTTTCGGAGAACATCGACGTGGCCCGTGCCAGTGGCAAGGTGGCTGGCGATGCGCGAAAGGCCATTGAGAGGCAGACCGGCGTTCCTGTCATCACCTCCAAGAACGCCGCGCAGCTCAGCGAAGTGGTTACAAATCTGCTGGAAGATGCGGGAAATAAAGAAAAATAGCATTCAGATCCCACATGGGGCGGTTTAAAATCTGCCTCGCAATAGACAAAGATAACCGTGTGCTGACCT
>ENA-OPCL01001629-OPCL01001629.1-human-gut-metagenome-genome-assembly--contig:-NODE-1629-length-16230-cov-1.552519_pt1 | contig 16230 bp, 9 predicted proteins | sample MGYA00241251_ERZ501482 | MGnify/ENA primary metagenome ERZ501482 (study PRJEB25962, sample SAMEA2042581) | human gut metagenome | biome: human gut; feature: human-associated habitat; material: faeces... | reverse complement strand
CAACAGCAGCACCGCGGATACTATGAGCGAAAATCTGGGTAGCCGGACAGTGATGTCCGGCAGTGTGAACCAGGGAAATGGCTCGCTTTCTCAGTCTTTGCAGATGATGAAAAGACAGTTGATGACCACAGATGAGTTAAAGGCCATGCCCAAAGGTCAGTTTATCGTAATGAAAACAGGTTGCCATCCCATGCGGTGCCGGCTTCCGCTATTTTTTAAATGGGGCGTGGCTTTTGAAAAAGCCTATACCATGCCGGAACAGGGGGCGCGAAAAGTGGAGTATGCGAATAGAAACGATCTGGAAGAATCGATTCTGCAGTATACCCAGACAAACGAGGAGCCCGCAGAGGACTATCCCCTGCGGGCTCCTATAAAAAGGGTTATTAAGACGGATTAGGAGGACAAGATAGATGGCATACAACCGACTGCTTTACGAGTACGATCTGCCTCATCGGGCCGTGGCGGTGTATATGTATCTGCGGGAGCGGCGGAATTCCATAGACGGTCGGTGCTATCCATCCGTATCTACCATCGCGGCTGATTTGCATATTTCCACCCGGACGGTCTACCGGGCGCTGGCCGAACTGGAGCAGGCTGGCTTCGTGGAACGTATCCCGCGAAACCGGGCCAGTGGAGCCAGGAGCAGCTCGCAGTATTGCCTGAGGAAATGACCCAAACAGACTTTTAAAGAGCCACCTCTAAAACGGCGGGGCTATGATGAGAAAAATGAATAGGACGGTAACACATCTTTAACTTCATAGGTATTGCTACACGCACTCTTTTTTGAAAGAGGTCAGAGAAATGCACACACGAGTATTCCACGGTGCGCATATTGTCGGAGAGACGCCGCTCATCAGCAAGGGTATCGGTGACAGTGCCAAAGATGTCAGGGAGATGTTGTAGGGCAACAAGGTATTAATCAATTTTTTTAATATAAAACATACGTGAAAAAATGGCGTTTGAATTTTGCTCTCTTTCCCGTTCCCAAGCAAGCGGCGCAAAATCCAGGGGGGCGTGATTCAGTACATCCCCGCGCACAACATAATCCTGTATGTAGTCGATATTGCATTGCTGGCGCATAGAGATATGATACAGAAAGTTGTCATCAAGGCCGGTCAAGTGGAATTTTACGGGAATCGGCTGTTCATAGGTGTGCTGTATTACTGTCGCGATGGCCTCGCTTTTATCTTCAGAAACTACGATATAAGACGTTACGCCGTCGCAATTGTTATCGTAAACGCTATCGATCAAATGGTACTGGCCGTATTGCAGCAGGGCACGATGCTTCTTGTAAAAGGCAATTTGTTTTTTCATACAGGCCAGTTCTTCCTCCGAGGCCTTTGTCAGATCATATTCGTAGCCAAGGATCCCCGCCGCAGCGACATTGAATCGTGATTCCAAGGGGGTGGTGTTACCGGTCTGATGATTGGGAACGATGGACACATGAGCTGACATCACGCTCTGGGGAATGCCGTAGAGACTGCCCTCCTGAATTTTTGTTCGCATCCGCGCGTCGGTATTGTCGCTTGTCCAAATCTGCGGAGTGAAGCACATGAGCCCCAAATCATACCGTGCGCCGCCTCCCGCGCAGCCTTCAAAGAGCACCTGCGGATACCGCATGGTAAGGGTTCCGATTAATCGATAAAAGCCTTGCATAAAGCGATACAGGAACATACCCTGGTTTTTGAGTGTCCTGGAATAGAACTCCGTCATGAAGCGATTACAATCCCATTTGATGTAGTCCGCCCGGCAGCGTTCGATAACCCCTGCGATTTGCTCAAGAAGGTAGTTGACGACCTCTGGGTTGGCCAAGTCGAGAATATACTGGTTGCGCAGTTGAATAGGAGTGCGTCCGTCAATAGTCACAGCCCATTCAGGATGAAGACGGTACAACTCACTGTTTGGATTCACCATTTCCGGTTCCACCCATATGCCGAATTGCAATCCGATTTCTCGTATCTTTTCCGCGAGAACCTGGATGCCCCCCTCTGTTTTCTCTAAGTTATCTGACCAGTCACCGAGTCCGGATGTATCGTTGTTGCGTGTGGAAAACCAGCCATCATCCAAAACGAATAGCTCGACACCAATATTTTTTGCCTTTTTTGCAAGCTCCACTATTTTTGGAACGGTAAAATCAAAGTAGGTTGCCTCCCAGTTGTTGATAACCACCGGTCGCTCCGCCCGAGCGTACATACCGCGCAGAATATGACGATTAACAAATTTGTGCATCTCACAGGTAATGGCGTCCCGTGAGGGGGCATACACCTGCACTGCTTGCGGTGTGGTGAACGCCTCTCCGGCACCCAGTTCGCAGGAGAAAGCGAAGTCGTTCATCCCAACCAGGACGCGCGTTTTATTGGCATAGTTAAGTTCCACGCTCTCCTTGTGATTTCCGGTAAAAAGAAGGTTATAGGCGTACCAGTCATCATATCGGCTGCGTTGCAGCATGATAAACGGATTGGTCAAGGCGGAGGACATACCGTTGAGGGATTCGTTGACAAAAACACCGATACTGAGAGGATGCGTTTTTCGCATCCGTTCATGGCCCCAGTCTCCGTTGAAAGTATAAGCGGTGTAATCTCCGCCTACTAAATCTGATTGTAGGCTCATCAATCTGCGCACGGTGATGGTATTTTCACCTTTATTCACAAGTCGGAATGCGGATGTTAGGACATCCGTGTCTTGAAAGCAGCCGATATACTGATACAATTCCGTCTGGGTACGGTTGTCAACGTAGCGAATTTCCAGCAATTGAGCGACGGAATGAGCTTTCGGCATACCATCGGATTCATAATCCCCCACCTCACGAATACCCATGAACCGGAAATCGTTGACATAAGAGCCGTCCGCGTTTTGAATCAGAAGAAGTGGTTCCCGAACGTCCGTGTTTCCAGGGCAGGAAATGGAGGCGAAACGGCCCGCCTCGTTTTTGCACAGGATGTCGAAATCTTCTCCATCCTGGAGCTTCCGGCCATAATGAATCGGCATGAGGTAGCTCTCAAACGGCTCGTAAGTATAGTAAGGCTGGATCTCCTTATGACACACCTTAAACAGCAGGGTGGTGTGCGGCGTATCGATCTTCAAATGTTTATCTGTAAGCTGAAACATAACGTCTCTCCTTGATTATGGTAGGGTAGGACGGCCTGTTTGGTAACCATCGGGCAGAATAATCGAGCGAACACCTCTCTCCAGAATAATTTCCAACGTCTGTCCCGCTATGGGAAAGCGTGCGGTTCCGCATATGGACGAATCGGGTTCGGTCAAATATACGGTTTTGCTCACTGGATCGAACCCCCAATATCCAAAAACGGCGCGTGCAAGCAGTACGGTCAAATAGGACGCAAAGCCATGTGCACAGCTGGCGGTCGCCTCATTGTTTTCCCACAGCGTCATGGTACGATCGGCCATACGCAGAAAATACGCCTGGCATTCCGCTAACAGGATTTTACGCTCATCCGAACGGCTGAGCCAGTCATAGCGCAGAAAATTGCCGATGAATGCGTTGGATGGAAAAATATCGGTATGCACATATGAAGAACGCAGCGGACCGAATTGTTCCACCATGGTTTGATAAAGCACGGGATCCTCGTCCTTGGTTGCGATCCCAAACCGGAATGCGTAATATTGGCAAGTTTCTGTAATGTTTCCCGTCGCCACGAGCCGTCCATTCTTCCTAAGGAGATTATCCTCAAAAAAACGGCCGTTGAACGACAGGCGGCGAATGACGGCACGGAGATTGTTGGCGCGCTGTCGATAGACTTCCTCGCCGTACAGCCGAGAGGCGCAGAACAGAGCCTGATAGTAGAGCATATTAGTGGGAAAATTGACGTCCTGAACAAAGTCTGCGCATTTACTCCACTCTACAAATACCCAGCCAGGCAGATTCTCCAGCAAGCCGTATTCGTTTTCATAGGACTCCAGCCAGTCCAACAGGCTTCGGATTTTTTCCCCAAAGGCGTTGATCAGTTCCTCGTCGCCCGTTCGCCTTTGGTAATCCTCCAACTCAATGATCAGAAACATAGCCCAGTTGGGAATATACTGGCCATCGTTGTGATCGGCCGGGTAACACATAGGTGGCATGGAAGCAGGAAGTTCAGGCAGCGGAGGGGCAAGCCGATAACTCTCCAGGAGATTCCTTTCCACCCGATTGCAACCTGTCAGCAATGCTTCTGCCTGTGCGGTAAAAAAGCTGTCACAGAGCCAGCCAGCTCGTTCTCGCGACGGGCAATCGGTAAGCACGTCGATGGCATTTTGCGCAAAGGTTCGCACACCGGCCTCGAATATTTGGTTTAACTCTGGTCGATCGGTACAAAATATGTCTTTTGGGATGCTGGGATTTTCATAGGGGATATGATACACGCGTTTTAGACGTATCCGGCCCTTTACTGCAATTTTTAAATAGCGGAATGTATATGGCTCAAAGGAGCAGAGGCGGTACTCGCCTTTTTTTAGGCTATATTTGATGACGTTGCAGCATTCTAGCCGTGAAAAACTCAGAGGAAGCGCTTTGCTGTTAAAAAAAGTGCGTAGGTGAATATCATCTAAAGCCTCATGCCAGAGGATTTCATCAAATGTAAAAAAGACAATGACATCGGTCTCGGCACATAGTTCGGCTCCAATAAACGATGTATAATTCATACCCGCGTCTAAAAGCAGGTATTCATTCTCATACACATCCTTTTTTAGTACCTCTGCATAGGGATGAAAATCGATTTCCGCCAGTTCCTCGACCGGAAATTCCTCCAGTTCGTCCAGACTATATCCCTTGAGTTTATCACCGATTTTCGTAATGCAGCGGTCTCGAAAATGGTATGGATGCTGGTTTTTACATAGCGTACCCTGTTCCACCGCATTGGTTAGCTCTGTTAAGTTCAGAATCGGAAGAGATAAGTCGCTGGTATGCAGGGTGTTTCCACGAACCTCCACGGCAGTATCCTGCGGATAGGGCACATTCTCTCCTACATACAGTGCGCGGCGATCATTCTCCATGCGGTAGCTTTCAGAAAAGGGTCGCTGAAAGCTGTATCGAGGGACTTTCCGCACTCGGTCGTCCAAACGAAACACCTGAAAATCTTCGGTATTCGCTATCGGTTTATCTCCGACTAGAATGGTACATATAAAAAAGGGCGGCTCTTCCACACAGTAAAAGCCATTGATGCCGTAATAGGCCACCTCTACAACCAGCGTGGAATCCTTACGGGAAGCCAGTGGGATTTCAGACAGCAGGCTGTGTCCATGAGCGGTGCGCATGGGACCTCGGAACAGCAGGTCACCGTCCTGAAAAAGCATACAAGCGTTGGAAGCCGCCAGGCGGATTCGGCTGTCAGGAGGAAGTGAGATCGTCAGACGAAACGCGTAGGTTACATTTTTCTCGTCGGCCTGTATGGCGGGAAACAGCATATTCATTCTCATAACCTCTATTTGCAATTACATGACGGGAAGTTTTCCGCTATGTATAATATACTACCGTTGCAAAACAGGCCTGTCAACGAATTGGGGCTTGCAAATAGGTGGACGAATATGACGTGATTCCGTTAAGAGTATGAATGCTATTCAATAAATTTTTAAAAATTAGTGCAGAAAACAAAAGGAAATTCTCCAGACTTATTTCAATAAAATGAGGTGGACTTTTATGAACACTTCCAATGCTTGGTCGATTGACAAGGTAAAATGGAGTGGATACAATTGAAACATAAGGTTCATTGGTAAAAATAGACGTAAGTTATTCGTAAGGCTACCATATGAATTGGAGGAACGATGTATGAAAAACTATAAACGGCACTTCTTGCTGGCGTTATCTTGTCTGGTGCTTTGTATGTTTGCAGCGGCGTGTGGGACTCCCAGATCCACGGTTGTAAAAAAGGTATTGAAAGGTGCATCGGCCTCGTTTACGCAGGCGTGGGATTATCTGCAACTTAACGAAGAGCCGAGTGCCAATTTTTGGGTGAAGACAACTGTGCTGTCGAATTATCGTTCGGATGAGCGTGGACGTCGGGCCGGCACCATATATTTCCGCACAGATGCGGGAGAAACGTATTTGTTCGTCGACAAAGCGGACGCTACCGCTACAGTTGCCACTGTGTATATGGTGGGACGGACGAAGGATGGCGAAGCAAACCGAGCCTACGCTACGGAAATTCCTTTTGAGGGCGCGAATCACCAGGCGACCATTCAGGTACTTTTCCACAATGGCATATATTATCTGCAAATCGACGGACACTGGACAGTCATTGATGGAAGTACCACGCCGGTCTCGTCCGAGGGAGACTATGATTTTTTTACCAAAGCAGAAAAGCTATATGGCATTGGAAACAGCGGTGTGGGATCCTCAACACATGAAAATGTGACCGGCGGTGCGCAGGTTGAGGAGAAACTGAAGGAGTGTCAGGTGAATTTGACAATCCGCTGCGCAGACGGCGGCACGGCGGTTTTAAGCGATACGACCGTCCTGATGGGCCAAGAGGTCACCCTGACGGTGACGCCGGCCGAGGAAAGTCTAGTACCCACGGTGACCTATGCAGGACGGCAGATTTCCGCCAGCGGTCTGAATACCTATACGTTCAAGGCAACAGAATCCGGGGATGTGACGATAACTTTCACCCGTGCATATCTTGTGGAGGGGAATTACGGCTATGCGGACGGCCTGTATGCAAATGGCGATGAGGTTACGGTGCAGTCGAAAACCGCGGGATTGTTCGGCACGGCAGCGAACGGGAAGTTTCGTATTCGCCTGCCCGCGGGAACGCACAGCGTGATCCTGACCAGCGCTCGTTTTGAAGCAATAGGCTTTGATGTGACGGTGCGGGAAAAGGATGTGCGCGTGACCGGAAACAACCGATTTACCCAAATTAAGTTCGAGAGCGGCAATGTACCGGCTGATGGCCGCTATCGGCTGCAAAATGGCAATTACGAGTTGTTTGCAGGCGTATCGCTGAAGAATTTTTATGCCACGATGCGTGTCGAGCGTATGGACAAGGGTGAATCCACCAGTGGCATATACTACTATACGCAAGGCTCGGTCAGTCCGGTCAAAATTCTATTGCTCAAGGCGGAGAACGACACGGTAAAAATCCGTCTGACGAGGGGAAAAGGCTGGGACGATCGGTCCGATCGGGATTATACGACCGCTGTACCATGGAAAGAGGTATACCGGCTGTCGGTGTTCAGCTTCGACGACACCCTGTATGTGGGAATTGATGACAATTGGCTGGCCATAGATCGGAAAACAGCCTATACGCCAGTTGTCAAAAACGCGGATTTCGACGAGGCGACGGTTTGGAACGCGGGAGCGGAGAAAACCTTCGGCGTATTTGCCAACGGTGAAAGCGGCGTAGGATTTCCGATTACAGAGATTGCGTACACGGCCGGTACACAGGAGGTCAGGAACGCCTGTTATGCGACGCTCAAGGTGGATTGCTCCAATAAAGACGTTCAGGCGGTTTTAAATAAGACGAAAGTTCTCAAAGGCACCGAACCGGTAGTACTGACGCTTAAGGGCGCGGACGACCGCTATATGGTGACTGTCACCTATGCGGGACGGCAGATTCCAGCCAGCGGAAATCATACATATACTTTTACACCCGCGGAATCGGGAAGTGTAAAAGTGTCCCTTACCCGTGTCTATCCCGTAACCGGCGGTTACGGCTATGCGGACGACCTGTACGCAAAGGGCGATACAGTCATGGTGCGCTCCCAAACCACCGGAATTTATGGAACGGCGGCCGATGGCAAATTTTGTATACGCCTGCCCGATGGACGGCATACCCTCGTCTTGACCAGCGCCCGCTTTGAATCGATACGTTTCGATGTCACCGTGCGCGGCGGCCGGGTGGACATCCCGGATATGAAGCGATTCTCCCAAGTGAAGTTTGCGGTGGGGAAAGTGCCGAACGGGGGAAACTATACACTGCGAAACGGCGATTATGAACTGTTTTCCGGTGTCTCGCTGAAAAACTTCTTCGTCACGGCCACCGTGCGGCGCATGGATCAGGGAGAAGCGACCAGCGGCGTATTTTTCTACGCCGGCGGGGCCAGTCCCGTCAAGGTGTTGCTGCTTCGGGCCGATGACGGCAACACAAAGATCCGCCTGATGAGAGGCGTAGGCTGGGACGATCGATCCGACCGGGATTATGCCACCGCAATCCCCTGGAAAGAAGTTTTTAAGCTTTCGGTACTTAGTTACGGCGACACGCTGTATGTGGGTATTGATGAAAAATGGACAGCCATCAACCGGGACACCCCTTATAAAGAAGTAGTCAAAAACGTAGCATTTGATCCAGCGACTGTGTGGAATGCAGAAGCGGAAAAAACTTTCGGCTTGTATGCGAACGGTGAGAGCGACGAGGGCTTTCCGGTAACGGATATCGCCTACAAGGCTGGCACACAGGAGGTTAAGAACGCCTGTTATGCGACGCTGACGGTGGATTGCGCCGACAAAAATGTAAAAGTCGTTTTGAACAAAGCCAACGTGCTGAAAGGTACCGAGCCGGTAACCCTGACCCTAAACGGCGTGGATGATCGCTATATGGCTGAGGTAACTTTCGAGGGACGGCGGATAGCGCCTGATGAGAACGGTAAATATACCTTTATCCCCGCCCGCTCCGGTACGGTGACAATAACTTTTACCCGCGTCTACTTGGTAGAGGGCAGCTACGGTTATGATGCAGGTCTGTATACGACGGGCGATCAGGTCGGTATTTATTCGGAAACAGCAGCTTTGTACGGGACGGCGGGCGACGGGAAATTCCGCATCCGGCTGCCCGACGGTACCCACAGCCTAGTGCTGACTAGTGAGCGGTTCGCGCCGGTGCGATTCGAGATTGTTGTTAAGGCCGACAATGTCCATATAGAGGAACAAAAGCAGTTTAAAGATTTGAAATTCGTCAGTGGTCATACAACAAAAGGCAGCGCTATCACGCTGCCCCCCAAGAGCTATGAACTGTTTGCCGGAGTGTCCATGAAGGATTTCTTCGCCACGGCCCGTGTGCAGCGCATGGATCAGGGCGAGGCGACCAGCGGTATTTACTACTACGCCGGGGGGAACAGCCCGGTGAAAGTGCTTCTGCTAAAAGCGGACAACAATATGTTTAAAATCCGCCTGACCAGGGGACTGGACTGGGACGACCGGTCGGATCGCGACTATACGACCGCAATCCCCTGGCAGGAGGAAGCCTGTCTCTCGGTACTTAGCGTCGGTAACACGCTGTATGTGGGCATCGACGATCAATGGACGGCTATCGGCCCGGACACCCCACACAAAGTGGTGGTGCACAATGTGGATTTCGATGAGGCGACGGTTTGGAACGCGGGCGCGGAAAAATCCTTTGGCGTGTTCGCCAATGGTGACAGCGCGGTCGGTTTCCCTATTACCGGGATCGCATATCAACCGGGAACTCGGGATGCGTGCATGGCCGATTTGACGGTCCGCTGCGAGGATGAAGGCGTGACGGTGCATCTGGACAAAACCAGCGTACTCAAAGGGACTGAACCTGTGACGTTGACGCTCTCCGGTTTGGATGACACCCGCGCGGCTACCGTCTCATTCGGCGGACATATGCTGACCGCAACCGGGGACAACACCTACACCTTTACAGCTGCGAAGTCAGGTGTTGTTGAAGTGAGCATCACGCGTGTCTATCCGGTGGAGGGCCGCTATATATATGCTCAGGGCCTGTATGCGCACGGCGACACGGTTACCATTCGTTCGGAGACGGCGGGTATCATCGGGACAGCGGCGGACGGGAAATTCCGTATCCGGCTTCCCGATGGCACCCACAGCCTCGTACTGACCAGCGCACGGTTTGCACCGGTTCGTTTGGCGGTTACCGTGGAAAGCGGCGGCGTCACGGTGCCAGAGAGATGTCTGTTCAAGGAGCTGAAATTCACCGACGGCAAGGAGACGTCAAACAGTGCCGTTACTCTGCAAAACGGGGACTATGAGGCGTTCGCAGGCATAGCACTGAAGGACTTTTTCGCCACGGCCCGTGTCAAGCGCATGGATCAGGGCGAATCGACCGGCGGCATTTACTACTATACGGAAGGCGCGTCCAGCCCGGTCAAAATTCTTCTGCTTCGGGCTGATGACGGAACAGTCAAGATACGTTTGACGCGGGGTACGGGCTGGGACGATCGTTCCGACCGGGATTACACGACAGCTATCCCTTGGCAGGAGGAGCTGACCCTGTCGGTTCTCAGCTTGGGAGATACGCTGTATGTAGGAGTCGAGGGGCAATGGACAGCTATCGGTCAGAATACTTCCTATACACAGGTGGTTCACAATACAGATTTCGATGAAGCGACGGTATGGAACGCAGAGGCGGTGAAAACCTTTGGACTGTTCGCCAACGGTGTCAGCGATAGGGGATTCCCTATTGCGGATGTGAGATATGCGGCCGGTACGCAGGATGCCTGCTATGTGAATCTGATCGTCCGCAGCGACGATGAAAAGGTGATAGGAGTTCTGGATAAACCCAAAGCGCTCAAGGGCACGGATTCGGTAACGCTGACGCTCTCCGGTATGGAACCCGGGAGTGAGGTTATCGTCACCTATGCGGGGCATCGGATACCAGCGAAGGCGGAGAACACTTATGTGTTTACGGCTGCGGAGGCTATGGAAGTCTTGGTGTATACTCGGTTTGCCGAGGTGGGCGGAAGCTATGGCTGCGCGGAAGGTCTGTATGCAGACGGAGACGCGGTTACGGTGCGATGGCTCGAGGGCGAGACAAGTGCCGTGGTTTCCGACGGAACGTTCAGCTTGCGGCTCCCGGATGGATCGCACACCCTGGTACTCGACAGCGTGCGCTTTGTATCGGTGCAGTTTAAAGCCACGGTAAAGGATGGCCAGCTGACTATTTCGGAAACGCCACGGTTCACTGAGGTGAAGTTTGCCAGCGGCCATGCACCGACGAACGGAAACTATATTCTGCAAAACAACGATTATGAGCAGTTCGCGGGTGTGGCGCTGAAAGACTTTTATGTGACGCTTCAGGTCAAGCGTATGGATCAGGGCGAATCGACCAGCGGTATTTACTATTATACGGAAGGCGCTTCCAGCCCAGTCAAAATCCTGTTGCTCCGGGCCGATGACGACACGGTCAAGATACGCCTGACGCGGGGAACGGGCTGGGATGACCGTTCCGATCGGGATTATGTGACGGCTATCCCTTGGCAGGAGGAACTGACGTTGTCGGTGGTCAGTCTTGGCGATACGTTGTATGTGGGCGTGAATGGCACGTGGACAGCGATCAACCGGAGCACCTCTTATAAAGAGGTGGTTCACAATGCAGATTTCGATGAAGCGACGGTTTGGAACGCGGACGCGGTGAAAACGTTCGGTATATTCGCCAACGGGGCGAGCGATACCGGATTTCCAGTTACAGGGATCGCGTATTCAAGCGGTGTGCAGCAGCCGCTGGCTTACTTGGAGAAGCGCCGTCGGCCATAACGGGCATAGGCTGGGTGAAGAATGGAAAAGAGTAACGGCATTGAAAAATTTTATACATGGTCTCTTTACAACTATTCGCGTCCGGAAATCCTCGAGTGTCTGAGGGAAATGTGCTCCCCGTATAAAAAAGAAGAGGTGCCGGCAGATCCGAACCGGACCTATGTCTCGCTTCACTACATCGTCAGTGGGAAAGGCCGGCTGTATTACCGCGGGCAGAGTTATGAACTGGTCAAGGGGGATTTATTTATCATTCCCCCAAAAGAAGCCATCCGTTATAAGGCGGACAAGGAGGATCCTTTTTGCTACTACTGGGTGGTTCTCGCAGGACAGTCAGCCTATGAAATGCTGGAGGAAATCGGCTTGAGCCGGGAACGTGTGTATGGGCGGTGCAAGGGTCATCATACGGAAATCGTGGATCTGTTTGGACGGATGAACCGGGCCTATCTGGAGAGGCCCAGGGCCAGTTATGAAATACTGGGCTGGTTCTATCTGCTATTTGATCGCTTGAAAGCGGGATTTCAGACGGAAAACGATTTCAATAAAGGGCATTACGTTAACCAAACGGTGATCCTAGTGGGTTGCTCCTATATGAACCCGCATTTTACCGTCGAGGACATTTGTGTAAATCTGAACCTTAGCTTAAGCTATCTAAACCGCGTATTCAAGCGGGATATGGGAATGTCTCCAAAGCAATATCTGACCTTTATCCGTATTAAAAACGCCTGCGATTTGCTGGTGCAGACAAACCGGAGGGTGGCGGATATCGCCAGGCTGTCGGGGTTTGAGGATACCAAGCTGTTCGCACGAAATTTCAAAAAAAGCACGGGTATGACGGCGTCGGCATTCCGGGATACATATGCCAGGACCGATCCCCGCGAGGCGTTTGCCGCAGAGAAAGCACAGAACAAGTATATAAACGCAGGGGGAGAGTGATCACATGAAAACCGATTGGAAAAGGCTCAAGGTGTCCGTTTGGCAGAACAAGCAGGTGTATCTTATGATGCTGCCGGTTTTGGTTGTGTTGCTTCTGTTTTCGTACTACCCTATGTACGGTCTGGTGCTGGCGTTCAAGGAATACCAGCCGGCTCAGGGGATTTTCGGCAGCGAATGGGTGGGCTTCCAGCATTTTGTGGACATATTCGCACTGCCGGATTTTGCCCGTGCGTTCCGTAACACCATCGTCATCAGCACACTGAGCCTCATTTTTTGCTTTCCGGCCCCCATTTTGCTGGCTTTGCTACTCAATGAGGTGTGCCACAAGCCGTATAAACGACTTATCCAAACCTGTATCTATTTCCCGAATTTTATCTCTTGGGTCATTTTGGCGGGCATCCTGAATTCGCTGCTAAATTTCTCCACAGGTACGTTTAACAACATTCTTGCCTCTCTGGGAATGCAACGAGTGGAATTCCTCACCAGCGAACACCTGTTTTATCCGGTTTTGCTCATTTCCAGTATCATCAAGGATGCAGGTTGGGGTACAATTATCTATACGGCGGCGATTACTAATATCGACCCGACCCTCTATGAGGCGGCATCCATAGATGGCTGCAAACGGTGGGGCATGGCCCGATACGTCACCCTGCCTTGTATTATGCCGATAATCATTATCATGTTTACCATGCAGGTTGGCAATATCCTCAACGCCAACTTTGATGCCATCTACAACATATATAATCCTACGGTTTACAGTGTGGCGGATGTCATTGATACGCTGGTGATGCGCACCGGCTTTGAAAACGGGTACTATGAACGGGGCACGGCCATCGGCCTGTTCAAGTCGGTGATCAATTTTGTCTTGCTGTTGTCGGCAAATGCCGTCGTGAAAAAGATCAACGGTTACGGCATGTACGAGGTGGCTGAATCATGAGAAAGAAAGCATTGTCCAAGACTCCCATGACCGTGTGGAGAGTGCTGATTTACCTGTTCCTGTTTTTATTCATGGCAGCGTGTTTGTTTCCGTTGCTGTACGAGGTTTTGCTGTCGGTTTCCTCCCGGGACGATTTTCTGAATGCCCGGTTTCTGGTGTTTCCCCACCATTTCAACTTGGAAATGTATAAGCTCATTTTGTTTCAGGATAGCATCGGGCGTTCTTTTCTTATTTCCATTGTCGTGACAATCACCAGTACTCTGTATTCCATGCTCCTGCTGTCTTTCGGCGCATACGCCCTGATCAAGGAAAACCTGCCGGGCAAGAAAATCTTCTTTACGCTATTGCTGATTACGATGTTTTTCGGAGGCGGTCTGATTCCCACGGTGCTGACCCTCCGTTCGCTTCACCTGACCGACAGCTATCTGGGACTTATCCTGCCTTTTGGCATTTCCGCGTTCAACATCATTTTGCTACGCAACTTCTTCGCTCAGGTTCCCCGCAGCGTAATGGAATCCTGCCGTATTGACGGTGCCAACGATTTCCGTTGCCTTTTTCAGTTCCTGCTGCCGCTGTCTAAGGCGGGACTCGCAACCATTTCCGTGTTTACTATCGTGGGAAAATGGAACGACTGGTACTGGCCGATGGTGCTGTTAAGCGATGAACGTATGTACCCGCTGGCCTATCAGGTGAAAATGGCACTGAGCGCCACAGGAGATAATCTCGAGGCCGGTATCATCGATATGACTAAGGTATTCGCTGAGGGTCGAAACGGCGCTATCATTGTGATTTCCCTGCTGCCGATTGCCATCGTTTTTATTGCGCTTCAAAAATATTTTGTACAGGGCGTTATGCTGGGCGCTGTTAAATCCTGAACATTGAGAGGAGCAACGACATGAAAAAATTATTCAGAAAAGGCGCCGCCATCATACTGGCGCTGGGCATGTGCCTTACGGCGCTGACTGGCTGCAACAGCTCGAAAGAGGCCGGCGAGGATGGAGCGCTGACGCTGTTCTATTCAGATCTCAGCGGCGTCAACACCGCTATTAAGAGAAAATCGGATTTATATAAGAAATACATGGAGCTTTGCGGCGTGGATTTTACCTGCCTGATTGCAGGCGGCGGTCAGGCGGACACCAAGCTGCAGCAGTATTTTAATACAGGTAATCTCCCTGATATGTTCATCTCCCGGACGGCGGAAACCCCGGTGCTGTTCAATAAGATGATTAAGGCCGAGGCGCTGCTCCCGATATCGGACTACGTTTCGGAAAAGGAATATCCAAACATCTACCGGCAGCTTCAGAAATATTCGTTCTTAAGCAAGAACATTGATTTCATGAACGGTAAAATGTATATGATTCCCACGGTCTGGACGCAGGAACACACCATGTTTATTCGTATGGACTGGATCGAGAATCTGAATAAAAAGCTGGCGTCAATCCTGGTGAAAGATGGCGTCATCAGTAACGAGATCTCTATGACGGACGCAATATATGAGACATACAAATTCACCGTGCCGCAGGACCTGATGGAGTTTTACCGTCTCTGCCGCGCCTTCACGTTGTATGACCCGGACGGCAATGGGAAAGACGATACCTATGGCTATACCTCAACGGTGGATATGTATTCCGACAACTGGCTGTATGTCGCGGGCGGCGGATACCGCATCATGGAGGATAACAATAAGGACGGCAAATATGAATTCAGCGGCACCAGTGACGGCAATAAGTACATTGTTAATTTTGTCAACAATCTACTGACAAACGGATTTATGGATCCCAGCTGGGCAACCAATGATGCCTCAGACAAGCTGGCGGCTTTCGGCAATGGACAAGTGGGTATCATCGAAAATCAGGCCATGCTCAACCTGGTGCTCTCCTATTTTGTTACCCAAAAAAACTGGTCTTATGAAGAAGCAGCGGAGAAGATTGCCATGTTTGCGCCGCCCAAGGGGATTGACGGGGAGTACGGTATTCAAGGTCATCCGAACTTTTGGACGTCGGTTTGCCTGAGTGCGGATATGTCGGAGAAAAAACGCGGCGATGCATTGAAACTGATGGATTGGCTGCTCAGCGACGAGGCTGTGGATTTATTGACTTATGGAGTAGAGGGGATCCACTATAAAAAGAGCGAAAATAACGAGAAAACTGTCCGGGAAAGCCTGATGGGCGCACAGGAAGGGGAGCATCCTGTGAACTGGACGATTGACGGGAAAGACACATTCAGCGCGCTGCGCCTATTCACCAATATCACCTCCAACTATTACAACGAAATGCAGACCAACAGCGGCAAAATTATTGAGGCGATGGAAAAGGCCAAAACGTATAACCGCTATCCCGATTACTATATGTTAACTGAGAAAACCTATACGGAATATTTTGAGGGCCTTTGCGACAAAATGCAGACAGAGTTTACGCTGATGGAACGCAATACCAGCTATGCCTCGGCCAAGCCGGATTTCACCAAGACCTCCGATACCTGGTGGGACACGTTCAAGCAGTATAGTGAGCCGTTCAACAGTGCCTGGAGTAGTTATGTGAAGACCATGAACACGACATACAAAGGGGATGCCATCACAACCGCTTACAACGCGGCCCTCAAAAACGGGCAGCTCGTCAAGGCACCCGAGATCGGCAGTGACGGCCGTTTGGTCTTTGACTGAGTTACTTTCTCCCGGGCTAACGATTGTAGTAAGGAGAGACACGGATGAAACGAAAGGGAAGCCGGATTCTGCAGATGGCCCTTACTGCCGCCCTGAGCTTCACATGGCTCATGGGAAGCTGGGGGACGAGCGTCACCGGTTTGGCGGAGGGGATCCGCGCAGACGGCGATTGGTATTACCTGTACGGGGATTTTTCCGGTCGGTATTTCAAAATGAGCCAGAAATCCGAGACGCTGTGGCGGTATACTGACGCCG
>ENA-OPCL01001625-OPCL01001625.1-human-gut-metagenome-genome-assembly--contig:-NODE-1625-length-16247-cov-2.596159_pt1 | contig 16247 bp, 13 predicted proteins | sample MGYA00241251_ERZ501482 | MGnify/ENA primary metagenome ERZ501482 (study PRJEB25962, sample SAMEA2042581) | human gut metagenome | biome: human gut; feature: human-associated habitat; material: faeces... | reverse complement strand
TTGGCTGAAAGAATACGTCAACTTCGATTTGACCCCTGATGAAGTGGCAGCAGCGCTGACTTCTATCGGTCTGGAAACAGGAGGCGTAGAAGAAGTCCAAACAATTAAAGGCGGTCTGGAAGGTATCGTTATCGGTGAAGTGCTGACTTGCGAACCTCATCCCAACTCTGACCACATGCATGTAACTACGGTTAACTTGGGACAGGGAGAACCTGTGCAGATTGTTTGCGGTGCTCCTAATGTAGCTGCCGGACAAAAAGTTGTGGTTGCCACTTTGGGCACAAAGCTATATGACGGTGAAGAATGCTTTACCATAAAAAAATCAAAACTTCGCGGTATTGAGTCAATCGGCATGATTTGTGCCGAAGATGAGATTGGTATCGGAACCGGTCATGACGGTATCATTGTTCTGCCGGACGATGCTGTGCCCGGAACTCCTGCCAAAGATTATTATAACATCAAGAGCGACTATGTACTTGAAGTGGATATTACTCCGAACCGGGCGGATGCTTGCTCTCACTATGGCGTGGCACGTGACTTGTATGCCTATTTGATTCAAAACGGCAGACAGGCTACGTTAACCCGTCCTTCGGTAGAAGGCTTCAAGGTAGACAATCACGATATGGATATCACTGTAGAAGTAGAAAATACCGAAGCATGTCCCCGTTATGCCGGAGTTTCCATCAAAGGTGTTACCGTGAAAGAGAGTCCCGACTGGCTGCAAAACAAGCTGCGTTTGATAGGTCTTCGTCCAATCAACAATATTGTGGATATCACTAACTACATTCTTCATGCTTACGGCCAACCGCTGCATTGCTTTGATGCCGATAAGATTAAGGGTGGAAAGATTGTTGTAAAGACTGTTGCCGAAGGTACTAAGTTTACCACTTTGGATGAAGTGGAACGTACTTTGTCCGATAGAGACTTGATGATATGTAATACTGAAGAGCCGATGTGTATTGCCGGTGTATTTGGTGGCTTGGATTCAGGTACTACGGAACAAACAGTGGATGTATTCCTCGAAAGTGCGTATTTCAATCCGACTTGGGTGCGTAAAACGGCGCGTCGTCATGGTTTGAGTACCGACTCTTCTTTCCGTTTCGAGCGTGGTATTGATCCCAACGGAACTATTTATGCCTTGAAAGAAGCTGCCTTGCTGGTAAAAGAACTGGCAGGCGGAACTATCGCTTCTGAAATTAAAGACAATTATCCTCATCCGGTTGCTGATTTCATGGTAGAATTAAACTATGAAAAAGCTCATTCTCTGATTGGGAAAGTAATTCCGGCAGAGACGATAAAGAGTATCGTTACCAGTCTTGAGATGAAGATTGTAAACGAGACTCCCGAAGGAGTGACTTTACAAGTTCCTGCTTACCGTGTAGACGTTCAGCGTGACTGTGACGTGGTAGAAGATATTCTCCGTATTTATGGATATAATAATGTGGAAATTCCCACAACATTAAAGTCAAGCCTGACCACGAAGGGGGAAGTAGATAAATCCCAACAGCTTCAGAACTTGATTTCCGAACAGTTGATAGGTTGCGGATTCAATGAAATTCTGAATAACTCACTGACTGCTGCCGGATATTATGAAGGTTTGGAAACCTACAAGCCCGAAAACCTTGTCAACTTAATGAATCCGTTAAGCAATGACCTGAATGTAATGCGTCAGACGCTGTTGTTCGGCGGCTTGGAAAGCATCCAGCACAATGCCAACCGTAAGAATGCCGATTTGAAGTTCTTTGAGTTCGGTAACTGCTATTTCTTTAATGCGGAAAAGAAGAACCCTGAAAAGGTATTGGCTGCATACAAAGAAGAATATCATCTGGGATTGTGGGTGACAGGTAAGCGTGTGAGCAACTCATGGGCACATCCTGATGAAAACACCAGCGTTTATGAACTGAAAGCTTATGTGATGAATATCTTCACTCGTTTGGGCTTGAACTTCGGTAACGTGGTATTCGGTAATTTGAGTAATGATATCTATTCTGTAGCTGTCAGCGTACACACCCGTGGCGGCAAGTTATTGGCTACGTTTGGTGTCATCAGCAAGAAGATTCAGAAAGCATTCGATATCGACAACGAAGTGTATTATGCCGAAATCAATTGGAATGAGCTGATGAAAGCCATCAAGACTTCGAAGGTCAACTTTAAGGAACTTTCCAAGTTCCCGGCTGTAAGACGTGACTTGGCATTGTTACTCGACAAGAATATCCAATTTGCCGAAATCGAAAAGATAGCTTACGAAACAGAAAAGAAGTTGCTGAAAGAAGTAGAACTGTTTGATGTATACGAAGGCAAGAATTTGGAACCGGGTAAGAAGAGCTATGCTGTCAGCTTCTTGTTGCAGGATGAAAATGCAACACTGAACGACAAGCAAATCGACAAAATCATGTCTAAGCTGATTGCCAATCTGGAAAGTAAATTGAATGCGAAACTAAGATAATTGATAAAATAACCATTTATAAAAATATAATCCAATGGGAAGAGCATTTGAATATAGAAAAGCTACAAAGCTGAAAAGATGGGGCCACATGGCCAAGACTTTTACAAGACTGGGTAAACAAATTGCTATTGCTGTAAAAGCAGGCGGACCGGAACCGGAAAACAACCCGACCTTGCGTGGTGTTATCGCTACTTGTAAGCGCGAAAACATGCCGAAGGATAACATCGAGCGTGCTATTAAAAATGCAATGGGTAAGGATACCAGCGATTACAAAGGTATGACTTACGAAGGATACGGCCCTCACGGGGTAGCAGTATTCGTTGATACTTTGACCGATAATACTACTCGTACTGTAGCAGATGTCCGTTCTGTATTCAACAAATTTGGCGGCAACATGGGAACTACCGGTTCATTGGCTTTCTTGTTCGATCATAAATGTGTCTTTACTTTTAAGCGTAAAGAAGGTCTTGATATGGAAGAACTGATTCTTGATTTGATAGATTACAATGTAGAAGATGAATTCGATATCGATGAAGAAGAAGGAACAATCACTATTTACGGTGACCCGAAGAGCTATGCCGCTATTCAGAAACACTTGGAAGAATGCGGTTTTGAGGAAGTCGGTGGTGACTTTACTTATATTCCTAACGACCTGAAGGATGTAACTCCCGAACAGCGCGAAACAATTGATAAGATGGTAGAGCGTTTGGAAGAATTTGATGATGTCCAGACGGTTTATACAAACATGAAACCTGCTGAGGAAGAGTAAAAATGAAGATTACTTATAAAACGCAAGGTACTTGCAGCAGCCACATTGAGGTAGAAGTGGAAGACGATGTGGTTCAACAGGTATTCTTTTGGGGCGGATGCAATGGAAATCTTCAGGGCATCAGCCGTTTGGTAAAGGGAATGAAAGTTGAAGATGTAATATCGAAGCTGGAAGGAGTGAAGTGCGGAAATCGTTCCACTTCCTGTCCCGACCAATTATGCAAGGCATTGCGTGAGATGAAATAAAAGAAAGATGAAATAAAAGAAGAAAGAGGTTACTCGTAAGGGAGTGACCTCTTTTTTCTTTTTCGGATAAACGCCTTTATCCTTAAGTGTACTGACTTTCACAAGCAAATACTAACTATTAATCTTAAATCTATTACTATGAAAAACACAAATATATAACACGGCATTCATTCATTTAGTTCACTCTCCCACAGAAATAAATTCGTTAAAATTAAATAAAGACATATCTTCGGGCAGACTAAGCATTTTCTTCCTTCAGACTAAGCGGTTTCATATAGTGGATTATTACGTCCCATTACAGTAGGACGTATGTCCCATTATGGCAGGACGTACGTTCCATTGCAGTGGGACGTACATCCCATTGCTGCAGGACGTAATAATCTGTCGTTCAAAAAACCTTAGTCTGCTATATGAAATGGCTTAATCTTCCCTTTGCATACGGTAGGTCTGTTTATAGATAAAAAACGTGCTCCCTGACCGTTCGCTTACGGAGGGAGCACTTACAACACAAAAACTAAACTAGACTTAACTAAACTATTCTATTAAGAAGTTTCACAACTTCCCTTGTCTATGCTGCAAATATAGGTAATTTATTTGTTTTTAGCAAAAAGATATCGACGAATTTGATTTATTATTCTATTGATAATAAGATTTTTTATACAGAATGACTATTCAAATAAGTTTGTATCTCTTGCTTGTAACTATCGGAAATAGGAATGTATTCTTTGCCGAAAACAATGCGTCCCCGGTCAATCACCTTTATTTTGCTTTTTTGCACTATGAATGAGCGATGTACACGTACAAAATGCTTTGACGGAAGCTTTTCTTCCATAGCCTTCATGCTGATAAGTGACAAGATGGCTTTGGGTTCGTTTTCTATATGTATTTTTATGTAATCTTTCAGTCCTTCGATGTATAGAATCTTGTCAAGGGCTATCTGTACTAGTTTGTAATCGCTTTTAACATAAATATATTCGTTATTAACTTCTTCTTCCGGTCTGTTTCCGGCTTTTTGTTTCAGTTCGAACCATTGCATCGCTTTGTTCACCGATTGTAGGAAATCGGCATAACTGATTGGTTTCAGCAGGTAGTCCAGCGCATTGACCTTGTAGCTGTCTAATGCGTATTGGCCGAAAGCGGTAGTGAAGATGATACGTGTTTCGGGGTTCACCATGTGTGAAAACTCTAATCCGTTCAGTTCCGGCATTTGTATGTCGAGAAAAAGTATATGAATTTCTTCGTGTGCGGGTATCTCATTCATTGCCTGTACTGCACTGGAGTATTTGCCTGCCAACCGTAGGAAAGCGGTTTTTCCCACATAGCTTTGCAACAATTCCAGAGCCAAAGGTTCGTCATCTACTATGGCGCAATTCAGTATCATAAGTTTTTGGTTTGAATGGTTAATATAGAAGAATAAACCTGACCGTTTGCACTGATGCCTTTTTCCCATTCATAATGTTTGGGATAAATCAGTTCCAATCGTTTGCTTACCTGTTCCAGTCCGATGCCGCTGCCGCTTTTGTCCTGCCCGGTTTTGGGGTAGTTGCTGTTCTGTATTTCGCAGCGTACCGTGCCATCTGTATTCCCGGTGATGGCGATGCTGATAAAGCTGTGAGCTGTAGGACTGATGCCGTGTTTAAAGGCATTTTCTATCAAAGAAATAAAGAGTAAGGGGGCAATGAGTAACGAACTGCCCGGATCGGTTTCCAGATGCAGGCTTATTTCTACTTGCTGAGGCAGCCGGATGCGCATCAGTGCCACGTAATTACGGATAAAGTCAAGCTCTTTCTCCAATGGAACAAAGGTTTGCTGATTGTCGTAAAGTACGTGTCGGAGCAATTTGCTCAGTTCTTGAACCGCTTCTTGCGCCTTGTCACAGTTGAATGCTATCAGTGCATAGATATTATTCAGTGTGTTGAGCAGGAAATGGGGGTTCAATTGGTTCTTGAGATTCTTCAATTCCGCTTCCGTCTTTTGCCGTTCGGCTTCCAGAAGCATTTCTTGCGCTTGTCTCCATCGCAGGCTGGTGCGGATGGCAGCTCCCAGTCCGGCAACGAATATCATCAGCACGATGTCGCGTATGTAGAATATCCAGCGTGGAGGCATCCGCCGGGTAAATTCCTCGGGTGGAGGAGTGCTGAAGGCTTCCAGCAGCAAGTGAAGCATCAATGAGGAGAAAAATATGAGGATGGCATTGGCGATGATGTATTTTCGCATCTCGTCATTGAAGAGATAGCGTGGTACCAGCCATAAGTAGTTGATGTAGAATATCAGAAAATAGCAGAGGGGGACGCAACTGTGGCGTAGGAACTGATGCCAGTCCATGCTGTTTCCTCTGTCTGCAAAAACAAGTGGAAAGCCGAATATCAGCAACCAGCTGACGATATGTATGGCCGGCTCCAGCGGGCGACGTTGAGAGAATATTTGTTTCATAATAGGCAAAGATAAAAAGTTCAGGGTTAAAATAGGATGCAGAAGGTATTAAATTTATCTTATCGTAGCGATAAATTTCTCGTTTCAAGTCTGTGGGCTACTTTCCCGCAGTCATGAAACGAGAAGAATGGTGTGGCGCTAAATTGTTTTATTCATAACGTATGGCATCAATCGGGTCAAGATCTGCCGCTTTCTTGGCCGGATACCATCCGAAGAAAACTCCCGTAATGGTACAGACTGCGAAAGACAGCAGTACGCTCCAAGGTTGGATGAATACGGGCCAGTGGGCTATTGATTTAATCATGAAGCTGGCACCGCAACCGATAATCACGCCTATCACACCGCCGGTGATACTAATCAGAATGGCTTCGATGAGGAACTGTGAAAGGATATCGACACCGCGTGCTCCGACTGACATTCGCAGGCCGATTTCGCGTGTACGCTCGGTAACGGAAACATACATGATGTTCATGATTCCGATACCTCCTACCACGAGCGAGATGCCGGCAATGCAGGCGAGCAGTGTGGTCATCAGGTCGGTGGTGGTATTCAGCATGCTGCTCAGCTCCTGCTGGGTGCGAATGGTGAAATCGTCATCATCGGTGGCTTTCAGCTTATGCTCTCGCCGCAGGATAGAAGTGATTTCTTCCACCGCTTCTTCGGTCATGTCTTCGGTCAGGGCGGAGGCAAAGATACCGCCCAGATAGGTTTGTGCAAGCAATCGTTTCATTACGGTAGTGTATGGGGCGAGTACCACATCGTCTTGATCCTGTCCCATGGAGTTGTAACCTTTGGACTTCAATACGCCCACAACACGCATGGGTATTTGGTTGCAACGGATGACTTTTCCTATAGGGTCGGAGCCGTCGGGAAAAAGATTGTCGACAATGGTCTTGCCGATGACGCAGACTTTGGCGGCGGTGCGGATATCGTTTTCGGAAAACATTTCGCCTTGTTCCACACTGAGCTGGCGGATGTTAAGGTAATCAATGCTTACTCCGCTTACCGAGGAGGGATAGTTGTTTGACCCTGCCACCAATTGCCCGGAGGAAGATACATTGGGACTGATGCCGGAGAGGTAAGTGCACTCTTCGCTGAGTTTCTCATAATTCTCCAGTTTCAATGTCTGCATTGCCGAAGGGTCTTGGCGAACTCCGCCGCGCATCTCGGCTCCCGGATGAATCATAATCATGTTCGAACCCATTTCCGAGATTTGTTGCTGGATACTTCTCTTCGAGCCTTGGCCGATGGCAAGCATGGCGATAACGGATGCTACGCCGATGATGATACCCAGCATGGTGAGGAAGGCGCGCAATTTGTTGTTGGCTAGAGCCCGGAGAGCTATTTTGAATAGGTTTGTTCCGTTCATAATTGGCTATTGTTTTAATTTGTTTCTTATTGCTGATGAAGGTCAGTCTTCATCGTTCTTAGGCAGGGCGGCCAGTGCTTCGGCGGCGGACAGGATGTGTGTGTTGACCGTGTCTTCTATCACATGACCGTCGCGCAGGCGGATATTACGGCTACTGTATTGTGCCAGTTCGGGATTATGGGTAACGAAGATAATCGTGCGTCCTTCGGCATGTAACTTCTGGAAGAGTACAAGAATCTCGAAAGAGGTGCGGGTATCAAGGTTACCGGTCGCTTCATCGGCAAGGATAACAGCCGGGTTGTTGACCAAAGCACGGGCGATGGCCACGCGTTGCATCTGTCCTCCCGACATTTGGTTGGACTTGTGTTCCAGGCGGTCACCCAATCCGACGGATATCAGGGCGTCAATGGCTCTTTTCCGTCTTTCGGTTGCCGAAACGGAAGAGTTATACATCAGTGGGAGTTCCACATTTTCCACTGCCGTAGTTTTAGGCAGCAGGTTATAATTTTGGAACACGAAACCGATTTTGCGGTTGCGCAGTATGGCACGCTGGGGTTTGCTCATGGTGCGGACGGATACGCCGTCCAGCAGGTATTCTCCGCTGGTGGGGGTATCAAGGCACCCCAGTGTATTCAGCAGGGTGGATTTGCCCGAACCGGAAGTACCCATGATGGTGACAAACTCTCCTTCGCAGATGGTGAAGGAAATGCCGCGCAAGGCGTGCACGGTTTCTTCACCCACCCGGAAGTTTCGTTTGATATTTTGAAGTTCGATAATCTTTTTCATCTGTCTTTTTGCATATAGGTTTTGATGTGCAAGTTTATTTATTGTTTTTTTTCTTGCTTCCCGGAGGGCCGGGCATGAAGGGACTTCTTTCTCCATTTTCACCGACTCCTTCCATTTGAGGGGCATTGCTATTGACCACGGCTTCCGTGACGACAGGCATATTCTCGGTGATGCCGCTTAGAATCTCGGTCAATGTACCGTTTGATATACCGATTTTAACCGGATGTGCGGTAAAAGTATTGCCTTCCAGTGTCCACACTTTGTGTTCTCCTTGGCAGTCATTGATTTTATATCCTTTGGCAATGTCTTTATTCGGTGTGAACCGCAGTGCTTTGCCGGGCACAGTCAATACATTATTTTTGTTTAATGTATAGATAGTGGCATTGGCCGTGAGACGGGGTTTCAGCTTCAAGTCGGGATTATCGGCAGTAATGACTACTTCATAAGTGACAACTGTAGTAGTGCCGGTAGTGGAACTGCTGCTACTGCTGTTGGTGCTTCCCAAACGTACTTGTCTTACATAACCTTCAAATACATCATCGGGATAGGCATCCACGGTGAATGTGACGCGGGCACTGTCTTCCACTCCGGCAATATCGGCTTCATCCACATCTGCCACTACCTGCATTTTGGTCAGGTCGGCGGCAATGGTGAAGAGAGTCGGAGTTTCGAAACCGGAGGCAACTGTCTGTCCTTCTTCCACATCGCGGCTGGTTACCACTCCGTCAATGGGAGAGGTGATGGTGGCATACGAAAGGTTGCGCTCGGCTTTGGCAAGGGCGGCTTTGCTGGCATCGAAAGAGCTTTTTGCACGTTCGTAGTTATATACATACTGTTCGTAATCGGTATCACTGATGAGCTGCTTGTCGTGTAACTTCTTGTTGCGTTCGTACAGTTTCTTTTGATAGTCGTATTCTGCCTTGTTGCCATCGTAAGTAGCCCGGGCAGACTGAAGTTCGCTCTGGAGTGTGATTTTATCCATTTCTGCTATCAGTTCACCTTTGGTTACCACAGAATTATAATCAACGTAAATCTTGTCGATAATGCCTGATACCTGAGTACCGACTTCGACTTCCGTCACAGGTTCGATGGTTCCTGTAGCAGTGATTGAATTGCTGATATTGCTTTTTTTTACGTTTTCTGTTGCAAAGCTCACTGTGCTTTTTGCTTCAGAGCTTCCAAGCATCCAAAAACCGCCGACTGCAACCATGACGACTGCGGCACTGAGAAGGATCGTTTTCTTCTTTTCCATACTGTATTACTATGTATAACGTTTATATTTTCGGTATTATAACTTTATTTCTTGTCCTGCATAGAAGTTCAGCAAGGTGCGGTCTAGGATAGCCATATACTTGGCTTGGATGCGTTGTTGCTGTGCACTGAGCAGGTTGTTCTTCTCGGTCAGGAGTTCTACGGTATTCTTCATGCCCAGATTGAACTGTTCGTTTACCATATCAAAGCTGATTCGGCTGCTTTTCAGTTTGCTCTCGGCTGCATCATATTGCTGTTGGGCGTTTGTGGCATCCAGCCAGAGGCTTTCTATATTTTTGTAAAGCTCCTTTTGCTTATTGATTAAGTCGAGCTGACTGCTGCTGTATTGCAGACGTGCTTTCTGAACAGCACTTTTGTTTTGGCGGTTATCAAAGATAGGAATACTGAGATTAATTCCTATCATGTTGTTCCAACCATACTTCATTTGTTTTCCCCAACCGTTTTCGCTGGCACTATTGGTGGTACTGCCTGCAGAGGCACTTAAACTGATGGTGGGATAGTAGCCTGCTTTGGCAACGGAAATATCCAACTTTGAGCTTTCGATATTGAGTTTGCTGCTTTGTATTTCGGGACGCGAAGCCAGTGCCTGCTGATATATATCCGTTTGGCCGGGTAAAGGTTGCAACACGTGTTCGTCTGTCAAAGTGGGGAGAACAAGATCCATTTCCTCGGTTCCGTCCAGTTCGAGCAGTTGTTTGAGTTGTAACTTATAATCCCGGAGCGAACTTTCGGCTGTAACCAGTTGATATTGGTCATTACCAACCTGAGCTTCCAATTGTGCAAGGTCGGCCTTGGAGATGCTTCCTTCGTTGAAGAGTTCTACACCGCGTTCATAAGTGGCGCGACTCACTTGCAAGGTATTCTCATTAATCTTCACCGATTCATCGGCATACAGGATTTGGATAAACACTTGTGCGATTTGTTCTTGCAATGAATTTTCCGTTTGTGCTACGGTAAGTCCCGCTATTTCGCGGCTCATCTTTTTTTGCTTGATTGTGTTTATGCGTTTGTTCCCATTCCAAACCGTCCATTGAGCATTCAGTCCGTAGTTGCCGCTATAAGTCGTTTTGCTGTTGCTGCTGATAATTTCAGTGCCGTTTACAGTACTGCTGTTTTCCTGATACGGACGGTTTGTTACGTTGTGTCCGGTATTGAACGATAGACTGGGGAAGAGGGTTGCTTTCGCAGTCTTTACATCCACATCACTTTCTTCCAATGAAATTTTATCCTGTTGCAACTGGATATTCTTTTCCAAAGCGTATTCAATGCAGTCGTTCAGAGTCCATTTTTTTGCTTCCTGAGCGGTCAATGAAGAGGTCGCTAATAAGCTAATTGCTAAATATACTACTCGTTGTTTCATCCTTTTTGCGGTTTAATTTGTTACTGCAAATGTAGGGGACATTGCTTTTATCGGCAATAAATATAGATTCCCCGCACATTTCTATGGACAAAAACTTGTTTTTTACCGATAAAGTATTTTTCTTTGTAATAATTACAAGTTTAAGATAAGTTTCTATGAGTAATACTTTGTTAGTTCGTATATGGACGTTCTATCGGGACGGTTTCCGTGAGATGACCCTTGGCCGGACGCTTTGGGCCATTATTCTTATTAAACTGTTTATTATGTTTTTTATTTTGAAACTCTTTTTCTTTCCTTCTTTTTTAAAGGAGAAGACCCCTCAGGAGAAGCAGCAATATGTAGGGGAAGAATTGATTAAACGCGCAAATCCATAAATATTTTAATATCAAAACGGTATGTTTGAAAACATTGACACTTCGCTAATCGACTGGTCGCGGGCGCAATTTGCACTGACGGCCATGTATCACTGGCTTTTTGTTCCTCTTACATTAGGACTGGCTATGATTATGGGGCTCATGGAGACTTTCTATGTAGTCACAGGTAAGGAATTCTGGAAACGCACGGCAAAGTTCTGGATGAAGCTTTTCGGTATTAACTTCGCCGTAGGTGTTGCTACGGGATTGATTCTGGAGTTTGAGTTCGGTACGAACTGGAGTAATTACTCTTGGTTTGTAGGTGATATTTTCGGTGCTCCGCTGGCCATCGAGGGTATTCTGGCTTTCTTTATGGAGGCAACGTTCATTGCCGTTATGTTCTTTGGCTGGAACAAAGTAAGTAAACGTTTCCACCTGGCATCTACATGGCTGACAGGTATCGGTGCAACACTTTCTGCATGGTGGATTCTGGTTGCCAACGCTTGGATGCAATATCCGGTGGGCATGGCATTCAATCCTGAGACAGTGCGTAATGAGATGGTGGATTTTGCAGCGGTGGCACTCTCGCCGATGGCTGTGGCAAAGTTTTTCCATACCGTGCTGAGCGGTTGGGTACTTGGTGCAGTGTTTGTAGTGGGTGTCAGTTGCTGGTATCTGCTTCGCAAGCGCGAGATTGAATTTGCGAAAGCAAGCATCAAAGTGGCTGCCGTCTTTGGCAGCTTCGCTGATAGTGGCATGGACAGGAGATATCTCCGGCGTTCAGGTGGCCAAAGTGCAGCCGATGAAAATGGCTGCGGCCGAAGGACTTCAAGAGGGTGGCAATGGGATGCCGTTTACGGTGGTAGGCAACATAAAGATTCCAAAAATGCTTTCTATTCTGGCCACTCATGACATAGACGGATATGTGCCGGGCATCAATAATTTACTGGAAGGCGGTTACCAAACTCCGGAGGGAACCATCGCTCTTTCTGCACAAGAGAAAATAGAGCGCGGTCAAAAGGCGATTGCTGCTTTGGATGCTTTCCGCAAAGCGCAGAAGGAGGGTAATAAAGAGGCTGCAAGTGTAGCACGCCGGACATTGGATGAGAATGTGGCTTATTTCGGATACGGATATATCAAAGATCCTGCTCATTTGGTTCCTCCTGTCGGATTGACATTCTGGTCGTTCCGCATCATGGTAGGGTTGGGAGGATATTTCATCTTATTCTTTATTGTGGTACTTGTCCTGTCTCGGAAAGACAAACTGAAAGATGCAGGGTGGTTACAGAAACTTGCACTTTGGACTATCCCGTTGGGGTATATTGCCGGACAAGCCGGTTGGGTGGTAGCCGAAGTAGGTCGTCAGCCGTGGGCTATTCAGGATATGTTGCCGGTGGGAGCCGCTATTTCCAAGTTGCAGACGAGCTCCGTGCAGATAACTTTCTTTATTTTCCTGATATTGTTTACTATTATGCTGATTGCTGAAATCAATATTATGGTTAAGGCCATAAAGAAAGGACCGGAGGCAATAAAAGGTGAATAACTTTTGTATGCGGTAATTCCATTATTTATCATTTAAATAAAATTCTATGGACTATATATTTCTACAAAATTATTGGTGGTTCCTGGTTTCATTGCTGGGTGCCCTGTTGGTGTTTCTGCTTTTTGTGCAGGGTGGCAATTCTTTACTGTTCACTTTGGGTCGCACTCACGAAGAGCGTACCATGCTGGTGAATTCCACAGGACGTAAGTGGGAGTTTACTTTTACTACGTTGGTTACTTTCGGAGGAGCTTTTTTCGCTTCATTTCCTTTGTTTTATAGCACCAGCTTCGGTGGTGCATATTGGCTGTGGATGATTATCTTGTTCACTTTCGTGTTGCAGGCTGTTTCTTATGAATTTCAGTCTAAATTGGGTAATATTTTGGGCAAGCGTACCTATCAATGGTTCCTGGTAATCAACGGAGTTGTAGGGCCGTTATTGCTGGGAGGAGCAGTGGCTACATTCTTTACGGGCTCTAATTTCTTGGTGAATAAAGGAAATATGGGTAATGAACTGATGCCTGTCATCAGCAGTTGGGCCAATGGATGGCATGGGTTGGATGCACTGACTAATCCATGGAATCTTGTTTTGGGCTTTGCTGTTTTGTTCTTGGCACGTATATTGGGCAACTTGTATTTTATCAATAATATCCGTGATAAAGAATTGATTCCTCATTGCCGTTGCCAATTGATTACAGATACGATTCCTTTCCTGATTCTTTTCCTGGCATTTGTGATACATACATTATTGAGTGATGGTTTTGCTGTCAGTCCCGATACGCAGGAAGTATATATGGAACCTTACAAGTATTTTATGAATTTCATTGATATGCCTGTCTTGTTGGTTTTATTCCTGATAGGAGTGGTCGGTGTATTGTTCGGCATCGGCAAATCTGTCTTCAGCAAGACATCTACCAACGGTATCTGGTTTGCGGGCATCGGTACTGTGCTGACGGTTTTGGCGCTGCTCCTTTGCGTGGGTTATAATAACACGGCATATTATCCCTCCACTGCTGACCTGCAAAGTTCATTAACACTGGCCAACAGTTGTTCCAGTGAGTTTACTTTGCGCGTCATGGCTTATGTGTCTGTTTTGGTACCTTTTGTTTTGGCATACATTGTTTATGCTTGGCGTGCAATAGACCGAAAGCCTATTACAGCACAAGAATTGGAAAAAGACGGCCATACTTATTAATCAAGTTTTTAATGAAATTAAAATTGGTATCCCGGTTTTGCAAACAGCTGTAAACGGGATACCGATTTATGTTAAATAACATTGTTTTGCTGCGTAAAATACAGATAAACTATTGCAGAATTCCCGAAAGTCCGTATATTTGCACTGTGTTTTTCATAGTATTAGATTTAAGGTTAACAAAGGTTGGAGCAAGGCGTTGCTCCTTTTTTTATGCCCATATACCTCGTTCTTCCCTTATTTGGACAAATTTATGAGATAAAACCGACAAAAGTTATAGTTGACGGTAGTGATACTATTCTATCTTTGTATAACAAAGCCTTTGTAGAGGTAATGGTATTGTTGAATTTAGATTACATGGATATTAAAAGGTAAGAACATGAAACACCTTCGACTGACTTTCTCTGCATTATTTGCCATGGCAGTAAGTATGCAGACTCTTGCGCAAAGAGAAAATATACTCATCAATCAGGATTGGAACTTCCGATTCTCCCATCAAGTGAATAAGAATTCAAGTCGCCGGGTAGATTTGCCTCATACTTGGAATGCACAAGATGCTTTGAGTGGCAAACCCGACTATAAACGAGGAATCGGTAATTATGACAAAAAACTATTTATCCGTTCCGAGTGGAAAGGCAAACGACTGTTTCTCCGTTTTGAAGGAGCAAACTGTGTAAGCAATGTTTTCATCAACGGCAAACAGATAGGAGAGCATCGGGGCGGCTATGGGGCATTTATTTTTGAAATCACCGATAAGGTGAATTATGGGAAAAATAATACCGTGCTGGTTCGTGTGAATAATGGTGAACAGCTTGATGTCATGCCTTTGGTAGGTGACTTTAATTTCTATGGGGGGATTTATAGGGATGTGCATTTACTTGTTACGGAAGATATTTGTATCTCTCCTTTGGATTATGCTTCTCCGGGAGTATATCTTTTTCAGCAGCATGTGGGTGAGAAACAAGCCGCTGTTTTGGCTCGTATTAACCTGTCGAACGGAACGGAACATCCCCGGCAGGCAACTCTTAGGCTCCAAGTAAAAGAAGGAGATAAAGTGGTTTATCAGGCGGATAAAAAGGTGACTGTTGCACCTCATACCAGCGTACAACCCGAAGAAATGAGTTTTACCTTGCTGAATCCTCGTTTATGGAATGGCAGGGAAGATCCTTTTATGTATCAGACAGTGATAACCCTGGTGAAGGATGGAAAAGAGATAGACAAAGTGGAACAGCCGTTGGGACTTCGTTATTATGCGACAGATGCCGATCGGGGTTTCTTTCTTAATGGAAAACATTTGCCTTTGCATGGGGTGTGTCGTCATCAGGAGTGGGCAGAGGTGGGAAATGCACTTCGTCCGATGCATCATGAAGAAGATACTCGATTGATGCTTGAAATGGGGGTAAATGCCATTCGTCTGGCTCATTATCCACAAGCTACTTATATGTATGATTTAATGGATAGGAATGGAATTGTGACTTGGGCAGAGATACCGTTTGTCGGTCCCGGAGGTTATGCTGATAAAGGTTTTGTCGACCAGCCTTCTTTTCGTAAAAATGGTAAGGAGCAGTTGAAGGAGATGATCCGTCAACATTTTAATCATCCGAGTATATGTTTTTGGGGGTTATTTAATGAACTGAAAGAAAATGGAGATAATCCGTTGGAGTACATTAAAGAACTGAATGTGCTGGCACATCAGGAAGATCCTACACGTCCCACCACATCAGCCAGTAACCAAGGCGGTGCTATTAATTTCATAACAGATAATATTGCGTGGAACAGATATGACGGTTGGTATGGAGCAACTCCGGCGACATTGGCTTCATGGCTGGACAAGACACATCAGGCACACCCTGAAATAAAGATTGCTATCAGTGAGTATGGGGCAGGAGCAAGTATTTATCATCAGCAGGATTCATTGGTACAAACCAGCCCGGGAAGTTGGTGGCATCCGGAAAACTGGCAGACGGAATATCATATTCAGAATTGGAAGATTATTAGTGAACGTCCATACGTTTGGGGCAGTTTTGTTTGGAATATGTTTGATTTCGGAGCAGCTCATCGTACAGAAGGGGATCGTCCGGGTATCAATGATAAAGGATTGGTGACGCACGACCGTAAAGTTAAAAAGGATGCATTTTATTTTTATAAAGCAAACTGGAATCCTGAACCGATGGTTTATATTGCCGGTCGCCGTAGCGTGAACCGCGTAAAACCAGTGACAGAGGTACAGATATTTTCTAATTGTGCAGAAGTAACTCTGAAGGTAAACGGACAAATAATAAAAAAAATGCAGCCGGATGGTGTAAAAGTGTGTATCTTTAAAGATATTCGGCTGAAAAAAGGGGAGAACAACATAGAAGTATCGGCGAAAAATGGTAAAAGGGTGATAACTGATGCTTGTTGCTGGATATTGTAACAAGAAAAACATGGAAGTGTATCAAAATTAAACCGGTCTATCCCATCGTCAGCTGTAGGGACAGGG
>ENA-OPCL01001619-OPCL01001619.1-human-gut-metagenome-genome-assembly--contig:-NODE-1619-length-16296-cov-9.081214_pt1 | contig 16296 bp, 9 predicted proteins | sample MGYA00241251_ERZ501482 | MGnify/ENA primary metagenome ERZ501482 (study PRJEB25962, sample SAMEA2042581) | human gut metagenome | biome: human gut; feature: human-associated habitat; material: faeces... | reverse complement strand
CTTCGCATAGGCGGCCTCGCGTGCATCGGCCTTGGCCTGCGTGGCCTTGCCTGCAGCAATTACCGCGGCGACGCGCGCGTCAGCCTGGGACTGGGCAGCCTTGCCCGCGGCAATGACGGCCAGACAGTCTGCATCGGCCTTCGCCTGGGCAGCCTTGGCGGCCTTCAGAATTGCGGCGCTGTCGGCGTCTGCCTTGGCCTTTGCATTCTTGGAATAAGCATCCACCGCTGCAGTGTAGGCGGCTTCCTTCGCGGCGATCTGGGCCTGGTAGGCCTTGACGGCGGCGATATAATCGCTGTTAGCATCTGCAAAAACAGGTACAGCGAAGGCGGATACCATGCACAGGGAAATCAAGATAGCAAGCAGTTTCTTCATTGTCAGGACCTCCTCAAAAATGTAGCGTCAGAACTTGCATGGCCGGAACTGTTCCGGTTTTGTCTGTATCTTCATTATAGCAAAGCGGGGGACACAATGCAACAGAAATCGACTCGTCAAGTCCATGAATCTGGCGGCTTGTTTTTGTGCAAAATGTATATTTGTCTCTTATGAATAGACAAAACGCGCACGGACGGCAGCTGACCGCGCGTCGGCGGGGGAGACGGTCCGCTTCATTCTATGCGCAGACTTACCAAAATGCAACGCTGCCGCCCAAACCGGCGCAAGATTTGCACATTTTGCTTCAGAAATGAAAAATTCTCCGTATTGCACGATTTTTTCAAGATTTTTTTGGCAATACTCTTGACATTCCGGCCGGGATGCTGTAATATAATCATTGCGTGAGATGCGGGGTATAGTGCGGCCATCTGGCCGGACGACCCGCAAAAAGCGCGTGAATAAGTGAAGAAAGGAGAAAAGAAATGCCTACTTTTAACCAGCTCGTACGCAAAGGCCGTGAGGTCCTGGTAACCAAGAGCACTGCTCCTGCCCTTCAGAAGAGCTACAACTCCCAGAAGAAGCAGTACACCACCATGAACAGCCCCCAGAAGCGTGGTGTTTGCACCGCTGTTCGTACCATGACCCCCAAAAAGCCCAACTCTGCTCTGCGTAAAGTTGCCCGTGTCCGCCTGACGAATGGTATCGAGGTCACCTCCTACATTCCTGGTATCGGCCATAACCTGCAGGAGCACAGCGTTGTCCTGATCCGTGGCGGTCGTGTTAAGGACCTGCCCGGTGTCCGTTACCACATCATCCGTGGTACTCTGGATACTCAGGGTGTTGCAAACCGTAACCAGGCTCGCAGCAAATACGGCGCAAAGCGTCCCAAGGCCGGTGCCAAGAAGTAAGGAAACATCTTTTCGCCATAAAATGGTCAGCTGACCCTTTTGTGGCATAACGGGAGTTTTCTTTAACTTTCGAGTACCGATGATATCATTAATGTGAAGGAGGGAAGAAAGATGCCCAGAAGAGGTAAAATCGCAAAGCGCGAAGTTCTGGCTGATCCTATTTACAATTCCAAGCTCGTCACCCGTCTGGTCAACAGCATCATGCTGGATGGCAAGAAGGGCGTCGCTCAGAAGATCGTTTACGAAGCTTTTGAGACTGTCAAAGAGAAGACCGGCAACGATCCTCTCGAAATGTTCGAGAAGGCCATGGAAAACATCATGCCCAGCCTCGAAGTTAAGGCCCGCCGTGTCGGCGGCTCCACCTACCAGGTTCCCCTGGAGGTCAGCCCCGCCCGCCGCGAGACCCTCGGCCTGCGCTGGCTGACTCTGTACAGCCGCAGCCGTGGTGAAAAGACCATGTCCGCTCGCCTGGCCGCCGAGATCATTGACGCTACCAACAACGTTGGCGGCGCTGTCAAGAAGCGCGAAGATACCCACAAGATGGCAGAAGCCAACAAGGCTTTCGCGCATTACCGTTATTGATCTGCTTACTGAGGAGGTTTAAGCCATGGCAACGCCGAGAGACGTATCCCTGCAAATGACCCGAAATATCGGTATCATGGCCCACATCGACGCAGGCAAGACCACCACCACCGAGCGCATTCTGTACTACACCGGTATTAACCATAAGATCGGCGAAGTTCATGACGGCGCTGCCACGATGGACTGGATGGAGCAGGAACAGGAACGTGGTATTACCATCACTTCCGCTGCAACCACCTGCTACTGGAGCCACACCGAGACCCAGCACGATCCGGCTCTGTTCAAAAAGAACCGTCATCGTATCAACATCATCGACACCCCGGGCCACGTTGACTTTACTGTTGAAGTTCAGCGTTCTCTGCGTGTTCTGGACGGTTCTGTTACCGTTCTGGCCGCAAAGGGTGGCGTTGAGCCTCAGTCTGAAACCGTTTGGCGCCAGGCTGACGAGTACAAGGTTCCCCGCATGGTTTACGTCAACAAGATGGATACCATGGGTGCTGACTTCTTCCGCTGCGTACAGATGATGCATGATCGTCTGCATGCCAACGGTGTGCCTATCCAGCTGCCTGTCGGCCAGGAAGACACTTTCCGCGGCATCATCGATCTGATCGACATGAAAGCCGATATCTACTATGATGATATGGGCAATGATGTGCGCGTTGAGGAAATTCCTGAAGACATGAAAGAACAGGCTCAGGAATATCATGACAAGCTGATCGAAGCTGTTGCTGAGACCGACGAAGAGCTGATGATGAAGTACCTGGAAGGCGAAGAGCTGACCAAGGGAGAAATCAAGGCTGCTCTGCGTAAGGCTACTATTTCCAACGAGATCGTTCCTGTTGTCTGCGGCTCTTCTTACAAGAACCGTGGCGTTCAGAAACTGTTGGATGCAATCGTTGATTATATGCCTGCTCCGACCGACGTTGCGGCCATCAAGGGCACCAACCCGGAGACTGGCGAGGAAGAAGATCGCACTTCTTCCGATGATCAGCCGTTCTCTGCACTGGCATTCAAGATTATGACTGACCCGTATGTCGGTAAGCTGTGCTTCTTCCGCGTGTACTCTGGTACCGTTGAGGCTGGCACCACTGTTTACAACTCTGTTAAGGATCAGGACGAGCGTATCGGCCGTATCCTGCAGATGCATGCAAACAACCGTAAGGATATCGACATCTGCTACGCTGGCGATATCGCCGCTGCTGTTGGTCTGAAGAACACCACCACTGGTGATACCCTGTGCGATGAGAAGCATCCCATCATCCTCGAGTCCATGAACTTCCCCGAGCCGGTTATCCGCGTTGCCATCGAGCCCAAGACCAAGGCTGGCAGCGAGAAGATGGGTATTGCCCTGTCTAAGCTGGCTGAAGAGGACCCGACTTTCCGTACCTGGACCGATGAAGAAACCGGTCAGACCATCATCGCCGGCATGGGCGAGCTCCACCTGGAAATCATCGTGGACCGTCTGCTCCGCGAGTTTAAGGTCGAAGCTAACGTTGGCGCACCTCAGGTTGCCTACCGTGAAACCATCCGCAAGGATGCTAACCAGGAAACCAAGTACGCACGTCAGTCCGGTGGTAAGGGCCAGTATGGTCACGTTAAGATCAAGATTGAGCCCAACCCGGGTAAGGGTTATGAGTTTGTCAACGGTATTGTTGGCGGCGCTATCCCGAAGGAATACATCCCCGCTGTTGACAACGGTATCCAGGGCGCGATGAAGTCCGGCATTCTGGCTGGCTATCCCGTCGTGGATGTCAAGGTCACTCTGTGGGACGGCTCCTATCATGAAGTTGACTCCTCTGAAATGGCGTTCTCCATCGCCGGCTCCATGGCATTCAAGGATGCTATGAAGAAGGCTGACCCCGTCATTATGGAGCCCATCATGAAGGTTGACGTTGTTGTTCCTGACGAGTATATGGGCAACGTCATTGGCGACTTGAACAGCCGCCGCGGCGCGATCCAGAACCAGGAATCCACCGATGGCACTGCCCGTGTCACCGCTATGGTTCCTCTGTCCGAGATGTTCGGTTACGCTACTGACCTGCGTTCCAAGACCCAGGGCCGTGGCCAGTACTCTATGGAGCCGGCTGATTACCAGCAGGTTCCCAAGAGTGTTGCAGATAAGATCATGACCGAGCGCAATAAGGGCTGATTCTGCACAAATTCGCGCAAAATACTTGATTTTTCTTGAAAAATCTAGTATGATAGCCTTACAACAGGCTATTTTATCTGTTTGAATTAAAGGAGGATACTTCCAATGGCTGAAAAGGAAAAATTTGACCGCTCTTTGGAGCATGTCAACATCGGTACCATCGGTCACGTTGACCACGGCAAGACCACTCTGACTGCCGCTATCACCAAGGTTCTGGCTCTGAAGGGCGACGCCGATTTCATGGATTACTCCAGCATCGATAAGGCTCCTGAAGAGAAGGCTCGTGGTATCACGATCAACACCGCTCACGTTGAGTACCACACCGCGAAGCGTCACTATGCCCACGTTGACTGCCCGGGCCATGCTGACTACATCAAGAACATGATCACCGGTGCTGCTCAGATGGACGGCGCTATCCTGGTTGTTGCTGCAACCGATGGCCCGATGCCGCAGACCCGTGAGCACATCCTGCTGGCTCGTCAGGTTGGCGTGCCCAAGATCGTTGTGTTCCTGAACAAGTGCGATATGGTTGACGACGAAGAGCTGCTCGACCTGGTCGAAATGGAAGTTCGCGAACTGCTGGACAGCCAGGATTTCGACGGCGACAACACCCCGATCATCCGTGGTTCCGCTCTGAAGGCTCTGGAGAGCACTTCCAAGGATCCCGATGCTCCGGAATACAAGTGCATTTGGGAGCTGATGGACGCTGTTGACAGCTACATCCCGACCCCGGACCGTGCTGCTGATAAGCCGTTCCTGATGCCCGTTGAGGACGTTATGACCATCTCCGGCCGTGGCACCGTTGCTACCGGTCGTGTTGAGCGTGGTACTGCTCATGTCGGCGATCAGATGGAAATCGTTGGTCTGAAGGAAGAGAAGCTGACCACCACCATCACTGGTCTGGAAATGTTCCGCAAGAGCCTCGAGTTCGCTCAGGCTGGCGACAACATCGGCGCTCTGCTGCGTGGTATTGACCGTGACCAGATCGAGCGTGGCCAGGTTCTGGCTGTTCCCGGCTCTGTTCATCCCCACACCACTTTCGATGGCCATGTTTACGTCCTGAAGAAGGAAGAAGGCGGCCGTCATACCCCGTTCTTCAACAACTATCGTCCTCAGTTCTACTTCCGTACCACCGACGTTACCGGCATCATCACCCTGCCCGAAGGCACTGAGATGTGCATGCCCGGCGACAACGTTGATATGCACGTTGAGCTGATCACCCCGGTTGCCATGGAAGAAGGCATGCGTTTCGCTATCCGCGAAGGCGGCCACACTGTTGGTTCCGGCGTTGTTTCCAAGATCGAGAAGTAATTTTCGGCTTGTGATATAGCTTTCAAGGCTCCTGCTGTTAAGGCAGGGGCCTTTTTGTTGTGTACGACTTATGGGGCGGGGAGGGGGCAAAGGCCGGGTGTGGAAGACCAAGGAAGGCATCATGAAAACATCAGGAATTGTAGATAGGGGAGAGGACACCATTCGGAACTTTGAAAAAGTAGAGCAGGAGGGGACACTCACACCGCCCTACCTTGGGAAGGTGTATTTCAGGTCGCGGTTAAGGGGCAAGGGGTGATCTATCCCTAAGTTTTCGGAACGGTCAGGAACGCTTTCTACAGTACAATTTATAATGGGTAATTCTCAACCTCCAATTTTCCCTTCAAGTTTCCTCCAATCTCTGCCAAATCTCTCAACAACAAGCCAAACCGAAATGGCAAAAAATGCGCGATCACAATACCGGATGATTGGATTAAGAGATTGCAAAGAACATTATCGGGGTAAATGTTTAATCATTTGATAAAATCAGGAATAAACCATTCAAAAATGTTAATAAATACCGCCAAAGGGTCACCGCACCGCAACGCAAATAATGTGCGAAAAACAGGTTTCAGTTGATTCAAGGACAAAAATTTAGATAGAAACCGCTCTAATGAACTATGCAAATTCTGGCAACTGTGATATAATGTATATACCTAGATGTGTCGGAAAGGTTATCATTTGCGGGATCAAGGCATGCAGCCGGTACAACGTTTTGTCAGCCGCTGTGCCGGGGCCAAAAGCCCCAAAAGCAGGCCGCAGCCCGGCAAGGGATCGCCAGACCGAGGGGAGCACAACCAGGCGTTTTGCAATCAACACCTGCAAAGTGCCGCACATCTGCCGTACCACTTTTCACACAAAAGGGGAAAGTAGTAACACTTAAGGGAGGATAAAACTATGAAGAAAAACCTTCAGCGTTTTGGTGCATCCGTGCTGGCAGCAGCCATGGTTGCCCAGAGCGTGGCGCTTCCCGCAGCAGCCGAAACTACCAAGATTGATTCTTCGGTAGCGCAGTCTGTTGCAGCTAGCGCAGCAAGCGCGGCCAGCGCTGTGCAGTCCCTGCCCAAGTTCACCAGCACCGCAGACCTGATCAAGCAGACAGCCCAAACGCTGGCTGCCCAGGGCGAAGTGCATGAACTGGAGCAGGACGATGCCAAGCTGGAAGCGACTGCACAGAGCAAGGCGGGCATGAGCCTTGCAGCGTTGGAAAATGCACTGGCCGATGCCATGTACGCCAACGCCGCAGCCGGCAAGATCAACACTGAAGCCTATGGCCTGAACAAGGACGAGATGGCATCGGTGATGGCTGCCACCATCAAAACGTATCATCTGTCCAGCGCCGTTACCGACCTGGGCTATGAGACGAACGCCGCAGGCGTTGTGACCGCCGTTACCTTTACCGGCAGCTCCGGCATGACCTCTGCGATGGAGTCCATGACCAACAGCGATGATGAAGTGATTGCGCAGCAGGCTGACAGCTACGCACAGGCTTACGTTGCTGAAAACTCCGATACCTTTGCTGCCAGCGCCGCTGCAGACGGCCATACCTATGGCGAGCCGAAATGGTACTGGAATGACACCAACCCGGAGGATGGCCACACCCATACCTGGAAGGAAACCCCCGATGGTTACTGGACCAAGACCGATGACGGCTGGGCTTACACCGCTGTGTATACCTGTGAAAAGGACGATGCCTACCAGAAGGTAGAAGGCACCGTAACCAAGGATACCACCGAGGCAAAGCCCGGCGCTGCCGGCAAGACCGTTTACTCTGCCAGCGTGCCCGCTGACAAGAGCCCGGTTAAGAAGGAATACAAGGAACCCACCACCCGCACCGACGACATTGCCGCCCTGCCCTGCCAGAACCATGCCGTGCCCAAGGATGCAGATGGCAACTTTGTTGCTACCTTCAACTGGGAAATGAAGAAGGTCGAGGGCAAGCTGGAAGCTGACTACAGCAACGCCCAGCTGTTCTATGACAGCGAAACCGGCAAAATTTCTGCCGGCGCTCCCGTTACCATTGACTGGGAATGCACCAGCGTCACCTTCAAGTGCGCTGTCTGCGGCGAAGAAATCAAAACCCAGCCGGTAATGACCATGCCGGTCAGCGTTGTGGTAGACCAGAATAACAATTCCGTCTACATCAATGTGGGCGGCACCCCGACCCTGGATACCACCTCCGGCGGCACCGGCGTTACCCTGGTGTCCGCAATGGATGGCGGCAACTGGTACGATATGCAGAACAACCCGGTTGACGCAAGCAAGGTGAACTTCACCTATCAGAGCGGCGACAACAAGGGCAAGAACAGCCTGCTGCTGTACGACAGCCAGAAGACTGCCGTGTATGTGGACGACCAGGGCAACCAGGTCACCAATACTTACGATGTCTCGACTGCGCAGATGAACTACTACTACTTCCAGCTGTCGCAGTTCAACCAGGACGAAGCAGAGTACTTCGGCGTGGTTGCCCCGTTCTGGACCTCCAAGGGCGTTCAGAAGCAGGGCGAGGATGGCAGCATCACCGGCACCATGGGCGCAATCAAGATATTGTGCAGCATTGATCCGAACGATGATGTCCCGCCGACCACCATGGCATTCATGCTGAACATGCTGCCGCAGGCGTTCATGTCTTACGTCATGAACTATGGTGAAGCTCTGAAAGCCATCCGTGATGCAGGCTTGGCACAGGTTGCCAAGCTGGGTGACAGCGCTGACTATGTCACCAAGCTGCTGATCCTGCACGACTGGATCTCCCAGGTTGCAGAATTCGATATGGGCTCCATGGGCGATATCACCGGCGGCGGCAACAACGACCCCATCCAGACGACTGCTTTCGGTGCCCTGCTGGGCGGCGAGATCGGCGCTAAGGGCGTTGAGTATGGCTGCATCTGCCTGGGCTATGCAGCTGCATTTAACTACATGGTCCAGAATTTGCCTGACAACAAGAGCATCTATAAGAATGATGACGGCAGCTGGAAGACCCCCGATGAAGTAGGCGATAACGCTGTTGTTGACTTTGCCCAGATCCTGTATTACTGCGATACTTCTGATACCAGTGTTGCCGGTAATGCGTTCGGCGGCGGCATGTTCAACAACGTCCACTACTTCAACGCAGTCAAGGTCAACAAGCTGCAGGGCGACAGCAATTCTGCTACGATGACCACCGGCGAAGCCAACAAGAACTGGTACTATGTTGACGTCTGCTATGACGACGTGAACACCGAGTGCATGGCCCAGACCCGCGTTGAGAACGCAGGCGACCTGCGCCATGTCAACTTCCTGGTTTCTCCCTCCGGTCTGGAAGGCCGTTACAGCAAGTACTATGATTACATTGACTCGCTGTACGATGGCTACACCTACACCAAAAACAAGGAACCCGATAAGAATGATGATGGCAGCTATGTGATGAACAACGGCAAGCCGCATTACTCTTACACCAAGGCGGATAACAAGAACGAGACCCGTTACACCGATACCTGCTACGAGGATACCTGGTTCACCTCTATCTGCAGCCCCATCTACTTCGACAATAATTACTTCTATTACGTTGATACCACGACCAACCAGAACCTGTACAACAACATGCGCCGCCAGCAGTCCGAGAACGGCAACAACGGCAACTCTGGTTCCGGCAGCTCTGGTAACAACTCCCAGATGCAGCAGTTCATGAAGAAGATGCAGAACCAGGGCCCCGATACTCTGGAAGCACGTCCGCGTAATGCGAACTACTATATCCGCAAAGAGGATTCCAGCAGCTCCGGCGGCTTCAGCATGAGCAGCTTTACCAAGACGGATGACCCGTTTGATATCATCCTGATGTACTACAACGATCTGAAGAAAACCAGCAGCAACTTCAATGATGACGACAGCAATGCCGAGGTTCTGGCCAAAGCTGGCACCATCTATAAGATCGATAGCAGTGCAGCGGATTCTAACCTGAACACCGAGTGCCTGGCAGACGCTGCTGCAAAGCGGATCTACCCCGCATTGGTACACTCTACCGCACTGTATGATGGCAAGCTGTACTTCAACGTCAACAACGCCATCTACCGTATGGACCCGACCTCCGGCAAAGTGGAAGAAGTGAAGGAATACAACACCGTCTATGGCGGCATTAAGCTGACCAAGGATAAGGACGGCAACATGGTTCCCGATACCCACTTTCCCGGCATGAGCATGGTTATCATGGATAGCGCCCAGGATACCAGCAGTGTGCAGTATCTGGGCACCTTCATGAACCATCCTCTGGCGGGCCTGACCCTGCGTGACAGCTACAGCTTTGCTACCACCACCCAGCAGGGCCAGACTGTGATCACCGGCATCAACACCACCAAGGATCAGCTGGTCGTTTCTGTCGGCACCAACCTGTCCAACACCTATAAGGAACTGGTGGACGGCAAGGCAGAAGTCAAGACCGATGCCGCCGGCACTTCTTATGCAAACCGTAAGAGCTACAAGAACGAGTCCTGGAACTACAACCCGAGTTACAACCAGAACATGGGCAGCTCTGACGAGAAGAACAAGAACGAAGAGTTCATGTGGTGCGCTAACCTGGTTGAAACCATGCCGATGTCCGACATGGTCAGCGACCTGAGCAGCGGCGCAACCACCGATGTTACCGTTGAAGCATGGTGCGATACCCCCGCTTACACCCAGGCCCGCACCAACAAGTACGGCCTGACCAAGGGTGAAAAGAAGTACGCTGACGGCGCACTGCCCAAGGGCCATACCTGGGCTCTGGACGAGCTGGAAACCAAGTCCGTTGGCAACAATGTGTACCTGTGCTCTGATTGCCATACCGCAACCGAAAGCACCCCCCACACCGTTACCCTGCCCGATGCAGTTGCAGGCGTTACCCTGACCCTGGGCACCACCAGCAACACCTACATCAAGGACGATACCGTTACCCTGACCGTAGAAAAGGAAGGCACCGATATCGTTACCGTTACCGCAAAGAACGGCAATACCGATGTTGCTCTGACTGAAGTTCAGGAAGCAGCGCAGGACGAAGCCGCAGCCCAGGCTACCACCGAAAAGGCGAAGACGGTTTACACCTTCACCATGCCGGACGGCGATGTGACCATCAGTGTTACCAAAGCCGCTAAGACCTATGCGGTCAAGGTGGCCGATGCTAACAAGGATACGTTGAAGATCACCAGCCCCGAAGCTGACCTGGATAAGGTTGCTGAGGGCACCAGCGTTACCGTTGTGGCTACCCCGAAGGATGGCTATACCCTGACGGCTGACGGTGTGGTGGTTACTTACGGCGACAATCAGACCCTGAAAGCAACTCCTGACACAGAAAAGGCCAACACTTACACCTTTGCAATGCCCGCTGGCGATGCAACTGTCAGCGCAGCGTTTGAAGAGGTTAAGAAGTATAACGTTACTGTGGCGGGTACTGTTGAAAACGGCACTGTGGGCGTAGAGCCGAAAACCGCAGCTGCGAAGGATGTTGTTACTGTTACCGTTACCCCGAATACCAACTTTAAGTACACGGACGGCAGCCTGAAAGCTACTTATACGGATGGCGGAACGAAGAAAGAAATTAACGACTTTAAGGCAGTAGACGGTAAGGAAAACACCTACACCTTCGAGATGCCCGCCGCTGATGTTACCGTTAGCGCTGAGTTTGAGGAAATTGCGACCGAGACTTACACAGTAACTGTTACCAAGGGCGGCGACGGCAAAGTTACGGTCAATGGACAGGAAACTGAAAAGCTTGAGGGTCTGAAGTCTAATGATACTGTTACACTGAAGATCAACCCGATAGATACGGATACTTTGCTGACTCAGCTGGCAGGTGTAACGGTTACATCTGGCAAAGTTGATGTCTCCACCACAAAGGTAGATGAAAATACCTATACTTTCAAAATGCCGGACGGCGATGTAAATGTCAGCGTACAGTTTACGACTGTTGAGTACAGCATTGTAACTACGGCAGACCCGGCTGAAGGTGGCACGATTACTGTTACAGTTAATGGCAAATCTGAATTGAAACGTGCACCGAAGGATGCAGAAATGGCTGTAACGGTTACGCCGAATACGGGCTATGAACTGGAGCTGGCTCGCCATGGTCAGACCAGTATCACGGATAAAGTCAAAGATGGTGGTACGTATACAGTTGGCATGAGCGATTGTAACTTTGAAATCATTGCAGAATTCAAGAAGATTGAAACCACTGAACCCACCAACCCCAGCGAAGAACCTCAGGCTATTGAAGCCGAGGAGCGCACCGTTCATGGTGCCGCTGAAAAGACCACCATTACCGCAATGGCTGTCTTTACCTGCACCGATAAGAACTGCGCAAGCGCACAGTTCGTGGATGCAACTGTAAAGCAGACCAGCGGCGTTACCACCGCTGCTGTCACCTTCAACGGCAAGGACTACACCGCCAAGTACGGCGAGAAGAACGGCTGGGTTGAAGAAAACGGCAAGAAGTACTGGTACGAAAACGGCGTGAAGCAGGGTACCACCGGCCGCGGCAAAGAGATCTATGATCCCAATTCCGACGCTTGGTACTGGCTGGATGCTGTCCAGGGCGGCGCAATGACCGTCAGCAAGGACGTTTATCAGGAATCCGCCGCCGGCCAGTGGGCTGATAAGCCCGATGGCACCGGCAAGTGGGTCCGTTACGATGAGAACGGCCACATGGTCAAGGGCTGGCAGACGACCGATAAGGGCACCTACTACTTTGACCTGATCACCGGCGCTATGGCTAAGGGCGCAGGCGATATTGACGGTGTACCTTGCGCATTTGACGAGTACACCGGTATCGCTCTGGACGGCCAGTGGCTGACCATCAAAGGCGCTGACTTCTGGTACGAAAAGGGCGTTCGCCAGGGTCTGGAAGGCTGCGGCAAGGAAATCTATGACCCGGCTTCCGACGCTTGGTACTGGCTGGATGCCGTTGACCAGGGCAAGAAAGCCACCAGCAAGGATGTCTATCAGGAATCCGAAGCTGGCCAGTGGGCTGACCGCGCCGATGGTACCGGCAAGTGGGTCCGTTACGATGCACAGGGCCACATGATCAAGGGCTGGAGCGCTGACAAGCGTTACTATTTCGACCTGATCTATGGCACCATGGCTAAGGGCGATGCAGTCATCGATGGCCGCACTTATCATTTTGATAAGAACACCGGCATTCGGCAGTAATCCCACAGCCTGAACAATGAGCTGTAACCCAGCCCATTAACCCCTAAATAGAAATGCCGCAGCAGATGTAACAGTCTGCTGCGGCATTTTTGTATTTGTGGGCATAGGTTCGGTGAAATATTTGCCAGGCCAGTAGTGCGGGGGACCCCATGATTGTGGTGGCTCCCCTGGAGGGGAGCTGGACGCGAAGCGGCCTGAGGGGCGGTTTTCCGCTGCCAGGCTAAAAATTTGCAGGGAACGACACCTGCATCGTCCCGCATGACGGGCTTTGCCGGGTATTTCACTTCATCACCCGGCGCACACCTGCGGGCGCACACTGCGCGCCCTTACGGTCTCTACAGGGGAAAACGGCATTTGCTGAACGGTGCCCCTGCTCATTTTCTCAAAACGCCTTCAATTCCACCCCGGCTGCCTGCAGGGCCGCGCCGATCTTTTCTACAAAGGCCAAAGCCTTGGGGCCATCGCCGTGTACGCAGACGGAATCCGCCTGGATGGCAATGTCCGTACCGTCGTTGGCGGTCACTTTGCCCTCGGTTACCATGCGGATCACGCGGGCAATGGCTTCGTCCTCATCCTCAATCATGGCACCGGGGGTTCCGCGGGGCACAAGGCTGCCATCCGGGCGGTAGCCGCGGTCGGCAAACACCTCGTTGGCAACCGGCAGGCCGATGGCCTGGGCCGCCTTGACCATCTCGCTGCCGGAAAGCGCCAGCAGCACCGCGCCGGGGGCGCTCTCCTTCACCGCGGCGCAGATGGCATCCGCCAGCGCGCGGTCCTTGCCCGCCATGTTATACAAAGCGCCGTGGGGCTTTACATGGTGCAGCGGCACACCGGCGGCATCGCAGAACGCTTTCAGCGCACCAATCTGATACTGCACACAGGCCTTGGCTTCCGCCGGGGTCAGCTTCATCTGGCGGCGGCCAAAGCCCTGCAGATCAGGGAAACCGGGGTGTGCCCCCACCGCCGCGCCGCTCTGTTTGCACAGCGCCACGGTGCGCTGCATCACCAGCGGATCGCCTGCATGGAAGCCACAGGCCACATTGGCCGATGTGATAAACGGGATCACCTTTTCATCCATTCCGATGGTATACGCGCCAAAGCTTTCGCCCAGGTCACAGTTCAAATCAATATGCGGCATGGCTCAATCCTCCACTTTCAGGCATAAGGCAATGCTTCTGCCCCGCAGGGGCGCACAGTGTGCGCCCCTGCGGTTTTTACTATCTGCTCTTAATATTTCAGCTCCACATTTTTTACGTCGGTCACAAACATGTGCCCCGGCGCATGGGTGATGCAGAACTCCGGCTTGGAGTGCATCACAACGTTCTGCGGGGTCACGCCGCAGGGCCAGAACACCGGTGTTTCGCCGGGGTTGATGGTCACGGCATCGCCGTAATCCGGGTGAGCCAAATCATGGATGCCGATGGCTTCCGGCTCACCGATTTGCACCGGCATACCGTGCACGCGGGGCATGCCCGCTGTAATGGCAGCTGCCGCCGGGACCTGCCGGTACGGGATGGGCCGCATGCTGACCACCATGTTTCCGCTGAACACCCCCGCCGGGGTACAGGGAATGTTGGTGTTGTACATCGGCACATTCACGCCCTCTTCGATCTGGCGCACCGGGATGCCCGCTTCCAGCAGTTCAGATTCAAAGGAGAAGCTGCACCCGATCAAAAAGCTGACCAGGTCGTTCCTCTCCTCAAAGAATTTGCTCACATCGGTGTATTCCCCGGTCAGCTCGCCGTGTTCGTACACCCGGTAGCGCGGGATATCGGTAGCAATATCGCTGCCTTTGCCAAATTGGGCAAAGGTTCGCTCGCCTGCGTCCGCCACTTCCAGCAGCGGGCAGGCTTTGGGGTTGCGCTGGCAGAACAGCAAAAAGTCCCACGCCAGCGCCTTGGGCAGCACCACAAGGTTGCCTTGGGCATAACCGTTGCACATGCCGGTGGTCGGGCCGGTCAGTTCGCCCTTGCGGATCAGCCCGCGCAGGTCGGCCGGTTTCATGGCTGCAAAGTCCATTATTTCATCCGCTCCCTGATTTTGTCAAGCACGGCCGCCTGCGCCCTGGCTCCTGCAACAGCCTGCGCCGCGGTCACATATTGGAACGCCAGCTTTTCGCCGGGGCGCAGCTGCGCCATGGCCGAAAGGTCAGCGCTGATGACGGTTGCAATTTTGGCATACCCGCCGGTGGTCTGGTGGTCAGCCAGCATCACAATGGGCTGCCCGTTGGCGGATACCTGCACCGAACCCGCCACAATGCCGTCCGATACAATGTCCGACCCATCCACAGTCTCGATCTGCGGCCCCTGCAATTTGCAGGCCATGCGGTCACAGTCTGCTGTCAAAGCATATACCCCGTGTACAAATGCGGCCTGCCCCACTGCGGTAAAGGCATCGGTCTGGGGGCCGGGCACCGCACGGAACAGCGGCAGCTTCCGCCCGCCCAAAAAGCGCCACGGCCTTGCGGGGGTGCGCGCCGTGCCCAGCGGGCGGTTTGCCCCTTTGGCGCAGATCTGCTGCCAGCGCTGTTCCACCATGGCGGGTGCCGCCCCAATGGGCAGCACATCCCCAGCTTTCAGTGCGCGGCCATCCAGCCCGCCCATCCGGCATTTTAAGTCGGTGGAGCGGCTGCCCAGCACGGGCGGGGTATCCACGCCGCCAAACACGGCCAGGTAGCCGCGCAGCCCGCTGCGGGCCGCGCCGATTGCCAGCACCTGCCCCGTGCGGGCCAAAAGCGGCGTATAGGCGGGCACCGGGCGGCCATCCAGCGCGGCGGGCATATCGGCCCCCGCCAGGGCAAAAACAGCGTCCCCGTCAAACTGATACTTGCCGCCCTGCAGGGTCATTTCCAGCACGGCGGCACCGGCTGCCTGAAGGTTGCCCGCCAGCAGGTTGGCGGTCCGCATAGCGTAACCATCCGCCGCTCCACAGGTGCGGAACCCCCGCGCGGCATAGCCGGTGCGGCCTGCATCCTGCACGGTGGTCAGCGGGCCGGGGCTTATCACATGCAAGTTCACAGTGCCGCCCCCTGTTCTTTCTGGATGGTTTCAAACTTTTCCGGGCTGATGGGCACAAACCGGATGCGGTCCCCCGCCGCGTAAGGCAGTTTGCCGCCGCCAGCCGGGTCAAACAGGCGCAGCGGCGTGCGGCCGATCAGCTGCCACCCGCCGGGGGAAGCCAGCGGGTAGATGCCCGTCTGCTTGCCGCCAATGCCCACCGCCCCTGCGGGGATCTTGGTGCGCGGGGTCTGCAACCGGGGGCAGACAATGCGTTCATCCATGCCGCCCAGGTACGGGAACCCCGGCAGGAACCCCAGCATAAAAATGCGGTAGTCCCGCCCGCAGTGGATGTCGATGACCTGCTGTTCGGTCAGCCCGGCGTGCTGTGCCACAAAGGCCAGGTCGGGGCCGTAATCTCCGCCGTAACACACCGGCACCTCCACCAGCCGCCCGGCCGCGGTGCTGCTGACCGGGGGCAAAGCGTCCCACAGGCGGCGCAGCGCGGGGATCAGGGTATCGGCATCGGTCTGCAAAGGGTCCAGCGTGACCAGCAGCGCCGCATAGGTGGGCACTGTTTCCACCACGCCGGGCAGCTGCGCCGCCTGCACAGCGGCATCCAGCGCCATAACCTGCGCGTTCACCTGTTCACTGATTTCACTGCCGCAGACGGCCAGCACGCCGCTGTCCCCCACGGGGGTAAACTGGATCATAACAAAAATCCCCTTTGCGTCCGGTATTTTGGGGCTTGTCAGGAAGTGTGCTGTACCTTTAGGGCAATACCGCATAATTCTAAGTGCCGATACGGCGAGCGAGGTGCGGC
>ENA-OPCL01001598-OPCL01001598.1-human-gut-metagenome-genome-assembly--contig:-NODE-1598-length-16445-cov-3.253935_pt1 | contig 16445 bp, 16 predicted proteins | sample MGYA00241251_ERZ501482 | MGnify/ENA primary metagenome ERZ501482 (study PRJEB25962, sample SAMEA2042581) | human gut metagenome | biome: human gut; feature: human-associated habitat; material: faeces... | reverse complement strand
AGCACAGGACTGGATCTGCGCGTATTTGAGGACGCAATCACATTTAAGATCGCGCTGATGGTAGTCAAATATATGAAATACATGGAAACACTGGAGTATTAAGTTATATCGGAGTATGGATAATTAGGAGGAGCATATGATAGAACTTAAAGAAGTTACCAAGGAATACTCGAAGGGTATTGCTGCACTCAATGGTATCAACCTTCGGATCGAACAGGGAGAGTTCGTATTCGTAGTTGGAGACAGCGGTTCCGGAAAGTCTACGTTGATACGTCTTCTGATGAAGGAGATCGAACCAACGTCAGGTACGATTATTGTCAACGGTCAGAATCTGAATCGTATGAAACATCGCCAGATTCCGCAGTACAGAAGAGGAATCGGCGTTGTATTCCAGGATTTCAGACTTCTGAAAGACCGCAATATTTATGAGAATATTGCATTTGCACAGCGGGTTACAGAAAAATCAACCCGTGTCATCAAAAAGAAAGTGCCGGCGGCTCTGTCACTTGTCGGACTGGCACAGAAGTACAAAGCGTTCCCGAAGGAATTGTCCGGTGGGGAACAGCAGAGAGTTGCAATTGCCAGAGCTGTTGTAAATGAGCCTGCCATTTTGCTGGCTGACGAACCGACAGGAAATCTGGATCCAACCAACTCATGGGAGATCATGAAACTTCTTGAAGAAGCAAACGAGAGAGGAACTACAGTTCTGGTAGTTACTCACAACCAGGAAATTGTAAACGAGATGAAAAAGCGCGTTATTACGATGAAGAAGGGTGTCATTGTCAGCGACGAACAAGAAGGTGGGTATAAGCATGAGGATTAGTACAGTTGGATACTCCGCGAAACAGGGAGTTAAGAATATTGGAAGAAATAAGATGTTTTCACTGGCATCTGTTGCAACTATGGCTGCATGTATCTTTGTGTTCGGACTGTTTTTCTCAATTATTATGAACTTCCAGTATATTGTACACAAAGCAGAAGAAGGCGTGGCAATCACTGTATTTTTTAATGATGATGCAACGCAGGAGCAGATTGATAATATTGGCGCACAGCTTAAAAAGCAGGATGGTGTAAAAGAGATCAAGTATGTGTCTGCGGACGAAGCATGGGAGACATTTAAAGATCAGTATTTTGGCGAATCAAGTGACCTTGCAGAAGGATTTAAAAATGATAATCCTCTGGCAGGATCTGACAACTATGAAGTATATATGACAGATGTGGCTTCACAGAAGAAGCTGGTTTCCTTTGCGGAAAGCCTTGACGGGGTTCGCAAGGTTAACAAATCAGATACCGTAGCCAATACACTGAACAGCGTGAACAAGCTGGTATGGTATGTATCGGTTGTTATCATCGCGATTCTTCTGGCAGTATCCATTTTCCTGATCAGCAATACGGTCACAATGGGTATTACTGTCCGAAGGGAAGAGATTGCAATCATGAAATATATCGGTGCGAAGGATGGTTTTGTACGGGCACCGTTCATCATTGAAGGTATCCTGATCGGTCTTGTCGGTGCGGCGATTCCGCTTGGTATCCTTTATGTACTTTATAATAAAGCAATTACTTATATTCTTACAAAATTCAGTCTGCTGAATAATATTCTGGATTTCCTTCCGGTGGGGCAGGTATACAAGACACTGCTTCCGGTCGGACTTTTACTGGGAATCGGAATTGGTTTTGTGGGAAGTTTCTTTACGATTAGAAAGCACTTAAGAGTCTAGTCGCATAATATTTAAGGGAGACGAATATGATAAGAGGGAAAAAGATACTTGGGGCGTTACTGGCGTTTACGCTTTGCTTCAGTATGGTAATTCCGGCACAGGCTGATGATATTTCGGATGCGAAAAAGAAGCAGCAGGAGCTGGAACAGCAGAAGAATACGGCTGAGGAGGAGAAGTCGGAGCTTTCTTCGGAACTGGATTCCATTGTATCAAAGATGGAGAAGACACAGTCAGATCTGACTGCAAAAGAGACTGAGATCAATGATGCAGAGACAGAGCTGGTAACTGCGAAAGCCAACGAAGATGACCAGTACCAGACGATGAAGCTGCGTATCAAGTATATGTATGAGAACGGGAGCAATGAATTCCTGGAGATCCTGATGGAAGCTAACAGTATTGCAGATCTGCTGAACAAAGCAGAATACATCAATAAGATTTCCAAATGCGACCGTGAACTTCTTGTAGAATACGAAGATACAAGAAAAGATGTCGAGAACAGAGAAAATGCACTTAAAAAAGAGTATGCAGAGCTGGAAAGCCTGCAGGATGAACTTGCGGGAGAACAGGCAAATGTAGAAAAGCTTCTTGCTGATAAAAATATTCAGATCGATAACCTGACATCTGAGATCAGCAGTAATGCTGACAAGCTGAAGCAGCTGATTGCAGCAGCTGAGGCGGCAGAAGCCCGCAGAAAAGAAGCAGAAGCAACGGCAGCTGCTCAGGCTGCACAGGCAGCGGCGGCAGCTCAGGCATCAGCTTCGTCAGGCACAAGCAGTTCAGGCGGCTCAGGCAATACAAGCAGCAATGCAAGTGCATCGGGAACCGGATCACTTACACATCCGGTACCGGGAGCAGCGATTACCAGTGGCTTTGGCGGACGTGTGGCACCGACTGCAGGTGCAACAACCGGTCATGACGGAATCGATTATGGTGCAGGATACGGAGCAGCAGTTTATGCGGCTGATTCCGGTACCGTTATTACCGCACAGTACAACAGTGCACGTGGAAATTACATCGTAATCAATCACGGTAATGGAATGCAGACATGGTATCAGCATCTGAGTTCGATGAATGTTACCGTGGGACAGACGGTGGCAAGAGGTCAGGTGATCGGAAATGTCGGTACGACCGGAATTTCCACAGGACCACATCTTCACTTTGAAGTTCATGTAGGTGGTGTACCGGTCAATCCACTGAACTATCTGTAAGATAATACATAACAGGTATGAAAGAGTAAATGATGGAAAATAATAAAAAGAATTTTTGGAAGGGGGCGCTTGCAGGCGCCCTCGCCATGTTTATGGTAGGTGCTGCGGCACTTGGAATTATGAATGTTGCAGGTGTAGACCTTGGAACCAGTCAGGAAAAGGTTGTAAATGCGCAGGAAGAGAAAAAACTGAATAAACTGAAAAAGCTGATTGATGAAAATTATCTTTATACAGATGATTTGAAAGAAGAAGATCTGGAGAACGGACTTTACAGTGGATACATTAATGCACTGGGAGATCCATATTCCGTATACTATGATGAAGAACAGACTAAATCCCTGCAGGAATCAACTTCGGGAGAGTATTCGGGAATCGGAGTTGTTTTTTCACAGAATCAGGAAACTAAGGTGATCACTGCAGTTCAGGTTTATGAGAACAGCCCGGCGAATGAAGCAGGTATCCAGGTAAATGATATTCTGTATAAGGTTGGAGATAAGGATGTAAGTGGAACGGATCTTTCCGATGTTGTACAGCTGATCCGCGGTGTAGAGAATACGACTGTTGATATCACAGTCCTGCGTGGGGATGATGCGAAGGAAGTGACAATGACGGTTACCCGGAGAAAAATCCAGGTGGAGACAGTCAAGTCTGAAATGAAGGATGACCAGATCGGTTATATCCGGGTTACGGAATTTGACAGTGTGACCTATGACCAGTTCAAGAGTGCACTCGGCAGTCTGGAGGACCAGGGGATGAAAGGACTTGTGGTTGATCTTCGGGCGAATCCGGGAGGCAATCTTGCGACAGTCACACAGATGTTGGATCTGTTATTGCCAAAAGGTACGATCGTGTCAACAAAAGACAAGAGTGGTCACGAAGAGGTGATCTCATCGGATGATGAACACCAGTTTACGAAGCCGATGTCGGTTGTTGTTGACGGCAACAGTGCAAGTGCTTCCGAGATTTTTGCCGGAGCGATCCAGGACTACGGACTGGGATCGATCGTCGGAACAACAACTTACGGAAAAGGAATCGTTCAGCAGATTTTTGATCTTGGAGACGGAACCTGTGTGAAGCTGACAATGGCTGAGTACTATACTCCGAACGGAAGAAATATTCACAAAAAAGGAATTACGCCGGACGTAGAAGTTGAATATCAGCGGGATGAGAATAATCCGAATGCAGATAATCAGCTTGATGCAGCATTGGAACAGGTGAGAAATAAAATCAATCAATAACAGAAATCCGGAGGGAATGCCGAAAACGGCATTCCCTTTTAGTTTTTAATATGATATCATAAGTAAAGAATATTTTTTTTCAGGTAACAAAAGGACAATACTTTCTGTTACAGCAAAAATATAAATAGAAAACTGGAGGGAATAAGATGATTAACAAATTAGTCGCTAACATTAAAAAAACAGGAGCACCTATCGTTGTCGGACTGGATCCGATGCTTTCCTATGTACCAGAGCAGGTACAGAAAAAGGCATTTGCAGAGTATGGAGAGACTTTGGAAGGAGCAGCAGAAGCTATCTGGCAGTTCAACAAAGAGATCGTGGATAAGACTTATGATCTGATCCCGGCAGTTAAACCGCAGATCGCTATGTACGAACAGTTCGGAATTCCGGGACTTCAGGCATTCAAGAAGACGGTAGACTACTGTAAAGAAAAGGGACTTGTTGTTATCGGAGATATCAAGAGAGGTGATATCGGTTCTACTTCAGCAGCATATGCTGTTGGACATCTTGGAAGAGTTCAGGTAGGAAGCAAATCCTATGTACCGTTCGATGAAGATTTCGCTACTGTGAATCCGTATCTTGGATCTGACGGAGTAAAGCCATTTATCGAAGTATGTAAAGAAGAGAAGAAAGGTCTTTTTATCCTTGTTAAGACATCCAATCCATCCAGTGGAGAATTCCAGGATCGGCTGATCGATGGCCGTCCGCTTTACGAACTGGTAGGAGAAAAGGTTGCCGAGTGGGGAGCAGACTGCATGGGTGATGATTATAGCTACATCGGAGCAGTTGTGGGAGCTACTTATCCGGAGATGGGAAAAGTCCTTCGTAAAGTAATGCCGAAATCCTACATTCTGGTTCCAGGATACGGTGCACAAGGTGGAAAAGGAAAAGATCTGGTTCATTTCTTCAATGAAGATGGACTTGGAGCAATCGTAAACTCATCCAGAGGAATCATTGCAGCATATAAGCAGGAAGCTTATGCAAAATACGGTGCAGAGAACTTTGGAGATGCATCCCGTGCAGCAGTAGAAGCCATGGTAGCAGATATCAAAGGCGCGCTTGAGAACAGATAAGAGAAAAGAATGAGCCGGTGTGACAGAAGCTTCTGACATACCGGCAAATCCGGATTATAGGAGAATAGAAGATGACTACAAAGAAAAAAGAACAGGCAAAGGTTGTATCGCAGGAGCAGCTTGCAGATGGAATCTTCAGTATGTGGATCCAGACAGAAGCAGCAGGGAGTGCAAGACCGGGGCAGTTTATTTCCATGTATACCAATGATGGAAGCAAGCTTCTTCCACGCCCGATCAGTATCTGTGAGATCGATAAAGAAGGTGGAAAACTTCGTGTGGTTTACCGTGTAACAGGGGAAAAAACCGGAACAGAAGAATTTTCACAGATGAAGGCAGGAGATACCATTCCGGTGATCGGACCACTTGGTAATGGATTCCCATTTGAGAAGGCCGAAGGAAAGAAGGTATTTCTGATGGGAGGAGGAATCGGTGTGCCGCCGATCCTGGAGCTTGCAAAACAGATGGAATGTGAGAAAAAGCAGATTGTGGTTGGATACCGTGATGCACATACCTTCCTGAAAGAAGAATTTGAACAGGCAGGAGAGCTTTATATTTCAACCGAAGATGGCAGTGTCGGAACAAAAGGAAATGTCATGGATGCAATCCGTGAGAATGCGCTGGAAGCAGATATGATCTATGCCTGTGGACCAACTCCGATGCTCCGTGCGATCAAACAGTATGCAGAAACAAACGGAATCGAATGCTATATTTCTCTGGAAGAGAGAATGGCATGTGGAATCGGTGCATGTCTTGCGTGCGTGTGCAAGTCAAAGGAAAAGGATGCGCACAGCAATGTGCACAACAAACGTATCTGTAAAGACGGACCGGTATTTCTTTCTACGGAGGTGGAAATCTAATGGATATGCGTGTAAATATTGCCGGAGTAGAATGGAAGAATCCGGTAACAGTGGCATCAGGAACCTTCGGATCAGGAGAAGAGTTTTCTGAATTTGTAGATCTGAACAAGCTTGGAGCTGTGACAACAAAAGGTGTGGCAAATGTACCGTGGCCGGGCAATCCGACTCCGCGTGTAGCCGAGGTTTACGGCGGAATGATGAACGCCATAGGACTTCAGAATCCGGGAATCGATTTGTTCTGTAAAAGAGATATTCCGTATCTGAAAAACTATGATACCAAGATCATTGTGAATGTCTGCGGACATGCACCGGAAGAGTATCTTGAAGTGGTAGAACGCCTTGCGGATGAACCGATCGATATGATGGAAATCAACATTTCCTGCCCGAATGTCAATGCAGGATTCCTTGCTTTCGGACAGGATGCAAAGCATGTAGAAGAGCTGACCGGACAGATCAAGAAGATCGCAAAGCAGCCGATCATCATGAAGCTGACACCGAATGTAACCGATATTACTGAGATAGCAAAAGCGGCAGAAGCAGGCGGTGCGGACGCAGTTTCCCTGATCAATACACTGACCGGTATGAAGATTGATATCAATCGTAAGACATTTGCGGTGGCAAATAAGACCGGAGGTGTATCAGGACCGATCGTCAAACCGATCGCTGTCCACATGGTATATCAGGTAGCACAGGCAGTGAATATCCCAATCATTGGGATGGGCGGTATTTCCTGCGCAGAAGATGCGATCGAGTTCCTTCTTGCAGGAGCAAGTGCCGTATCCGTAGGAACAGCCAACTTTCACAATCCGGCAGTGACGATGGAAGTGATCGATGGAATTGAAGCCTACATGAAGAAGAATGGCTTTGAGTCTGTGAAAGATATGGTTGGAATTGTAAAATAAAGAACAGATAAGAGATGGAGGATAAATAAAATGGAAAGCTACAAACAGGAATTTATTGATTTTATGGTAGAAAGCCACGTGCTTAAATTTGGAGAATTTACACTGAAAAGCGGAAGAAAGTCCCCGTTCTTCATGAATGCAGGAGCTTATGTGACAGGATCACAGCTCAAAAGACTCGGTGAATATTACGCAAAAGCAATCCATGACAAATACGGGGATGATTTTGATGTATTATTCGGACCTGCTTACAAAGGAATCCCGCTTGGAGTTGTAACCGCGATCGCTTACAGTGAATTATACGGAAAAGAGATCCGTTACTGCTCAGACCGTAAAGAAGAAAAAGATCACGGAGCAGATAAGGGAAGCTTCCTCGGAAGCAAGCTTCAGGACGGAGACCGCGTGGTTATGATCGAAGATGTTACCACATCCGGCAAATCCATGGAAGAGACTGTACCGAAGGTAAGAGGAGCCGCTGATGTAACAATTGTTGGACTGATGGTATCCCTTGACCGTATGGAAGTAGGAAAAGGCGGTGTGAAATGCGCACTCGATGAAGTAAAGGATCTTTACGGATTTGAAACTAATGCAATCGTAACCATGAAGGATGTAGTAGAGCATCTGTACAACAAACCATGCAATGGTGAAATTGTTATCGATGACAAGATCAAGGCTGCAATCGACGCATACTATGAGCAGTATGGTGCAAAATAAGGAGGAGTTACAGTGACAGAAAAGACATATAAGGTGATGGGACTTGCCGGCGGTGCCAATATTGCGATCGGAATTATTTCTATTGTTGTTGGTGTGACAACCGGGATCATTTTGCTTGTCAGCGGTGGAAAGCTGCTTGGTGCGAAAAAGGGACTGACATTTTAGGAAGGGCGCTTTAAGTTGAAAGCAAAGAACAGAAAAAGACTTCGGGTTCTTGGGAAGATTTTATTTGTCCTGTATATTGGATTTTTATTTTACTTTCTGATTTTTTCTGACTGGTATGGACGGGAAGGAACCGGGGAATATCATTATAACCTGGTTCTTTTCTGTGAAATAAAAAGATTTTGGCTGTATCGAGATGTTTTAGGATGGGTATCTTATGCAAATCTGTTCGGAAATGTCCTGATTTTCATACCATTTGGATTTTTTATGCCGATGGCAAGCCGGTATCGCAGCTTTTTTCTTACCCTTTTCTACAGTTTTGGAGTGAGCTTCTTTGTGGAGTGCTTTCAGCTGGTAACAAGAGTGGGGAGTTTTGATGTGGATGATATGCTGCTCAACACCTTTGGCGGTGTGATCGGGTATATCGTCTTCGCGATTTGTAATATGATAAGGAGATGGCACGATGCGAAGCAGGAGAGATAAAAAAAGAGCACGCGAAAGAGATCGAAATAAAAGAAGCCGGAAGTATGGTCAGATAAAAAGAAAGCATTCCCGCAAGGGAATCTGGTCCTGTGTGATGGCAGTACTTGTTACGGCAGTGATAGCGGGATTGATTGTAATGGCATTTATGAATAAAGGGAAATCAGCAGCAATGGTAGGAAGCTTTGGGGTTTTCGATATGATTCTTGCCTGCATCGGTATTGTAACGGGTGTAAAAGGATTTAAAGAAAGAGATAAAAATTATCTGACCTGCAAGATCGGAATTGTTGTAAACGGATTTATTTTACTTGCCCTGATCTTAGTATTTATAAGAGGATGTGTATAAATGGAAGAAAGATATAATCTGGCAATTGACAGAATGAAAGCAATAATAGAAGAAAAAACAGTAGCAGAGCCATATCGGGAGTATTTCCAGCATGTGGCTCGGTTTATTTTAAAGCTTGATGAGCTGAAACAGAATGTGGAAAGCGGAAAGCAGAAAGAGATGTCAGAAGAAGAGCTGCAGGAAGAGATGAAGGATCTTTATGCAGACGAACTGGAAGCAAACTATGAGAAATCTTATGCAAATCCGGCTTATGCGGTTTTGGTGCTGGGAGGAGAACTGGGAAGCTTTTTGTCTGCGGTTTACACCGAGATTCGCGGAAGCATTTCTTATGTTCAGGAACAGCGTATGGAGTATGTTGTGATCGGAGCAGAGCTTTTGATTGAAATCTACAACAAATTTGAAGAAGAAAAGCAGCCGCAGCCGGAAAGCCTGAAGGAAATCTTTTACTGGTATGCAAGTGATTACTGTGATGTATTTGCGGCAGACCGCATCAAAGACCAGATCGATCCGGAAAGAGGATGCTTCATTGTGAATATGATCATGAATGAAGATCTTTCCGATCTGCGTTATCTCTACCGTATGGGAGAATATGTGGGGGTAAATGAAAGAGAGACAGCCGCATACTTAAATTCACTTTCACAGGAGAAGATTGATAAGATGGCAGATACCTTCAGTGAAGGATACAGGATTGGTTTTGTAAATACCGGAAAAGACCTGTCAAAAAAATCTGTAGTCAACATTTACTATGCAATGGGATTTGAACGGATCGTAAAAAAAGCCATTGAGAATTTTGCCAAAATGGGTTTAAAGCCGAGTATTTTCCGAACAAGTCACAGCGTGATCACAAGAGGACGTAACAGCCAGATCGGATTTTTCAATATTTCCGGCAACAAGCAGTATGTCTATGACCACAGAGATGATATCGGGCTTGTGATGGATAAACAGTATGTAGAGCGAAAGCTGGAAGTGATGCGTACCACTTACGAGCAGAATAAAGAGATTGCAGCAGGCTATGCAGGACCGGCAGTGATCGACATTTTCGGAGAAAAGACTTTTGTTCCGCAGGCTAAACCAGAGGCAGTTAAATTAAGCGAAAAGCAGGAAGAACTTCTGGTTGCGATGAATGGAAGAGCCGGACGTCTGACCAATGAATATCTTCCGGGAGATGAGAGAAGCTTTACGATCATTTCCTGGCCGGTTCCGGAAATCGGAGAGCAGTATCATGAGATCTTTGATGAAACGATCAAGATCAATACTCTGGATTACAAGCTTTACCAGAAGGTGCAGCAGACAATGATCGATGCACTGGATAAAGGAGAGTATGTAAAAGTAACAGGCTCAGGCGAAAACCAGACGGATCTGAAAGTGATGCTTCATCCGCTTGCCGATCCGGCAAAAGAGACGATCTTTGAAAACTGTGTTGCCGATGTCAATATCCCGGTAGGTGAGGTGTTCACTTCCCCGGTACTGGAAGGAACAGAAGGTACCCTTTTTGTGAGCAAGGTATTTCTTCACGGACTTCCGTATTACAATCTGAAGATCAGTTTTAAAGAAGGAAAGATCACAGAGTATACCTGCACCAATTTTGATTCAGAAGAAGAAAATAAAAAATATATTTTCGATAACATTCTGCACAATCATCAGACACTTCCGATCGGCGAGTTTGCGATCGGAACCAATACCACAGCTTATGCGGTTGCGAAGAAATATGATATTGCAGATAAATATACGATTCTGATCGCTGAAAAGACGGGACCGCATTTTGCAGTAGGGGATACCTGCTACAGCTGGGCAGAGGATGTAAAGGTTTACAATCCGGATGGAAAAGAGATTATTGCAAGAGACAACAGCATATCGATCTTGAGAAAAGAGGATCCGTCGAAAGCATATTTCCAGTGCCATACCGATATCACCATCCCTTATGATGAGCTGGGAAGCATTGTTGTAGTGGCGAAAGACGGAACAGAGACAGAAATTATCCATGATGGACGGTTTGTTCTTCCGGGAACAGAGATTCTCAATGAACCTCTGAATTAGTATTAGTTATGGATTTTCAATAATACCAATAAGTAAAATTAAATAATGGTCAGATAAGTAACGGTTGACATACCGCAACAGACTTAGTAAAATAACTTATAAGTGGTTAGCTATTTATTAAAATACTTATAGATAAAAGAAAAGGAGATCATTATGCCAAAAGTTGGAATCGTAATGGGCAGCGACTCAGATATGAAAGTAATGGGAAAAGTTGCCGACATGCTGGAAAAGTTTGGAATCGATTATGAGATGACGATCATCTCGGCACACCGTGAGCCTGATGTATTCTATGAATATGCGAAGTCTGCAGAAGCAAAAGACTTCAAAGTAATTATTGCAGGTGCAGGTATGGCAGCACATCTTCCAGGAATGTGTGCAGCAATTTTCCCGATGCCGGTTATCGGAATCCCAATGTCAGGGAAGAATCTGGAGGGTGTCGACGCACTCTATTCAATCGTTCAGATGCCGCCCGGAATCCCGGTTGCCACAGTTGCGATCGATGGCGGAGCAAACGCAGCTATTTTAGCTGCAAAGATTCTTGCAACCTCAGATCCTGAGCTTCTTCAGAAATTGAAGGATTACACTGCAGAAATGAAAGAAACCGTCCAGAAAAAAGCAGAAAAGCTTGAAAAAATCGGACACAAAGAATATATCAAGCAGATGTAGGCATACAGATGTCAGTGAAAATACCAGGAGGATATAGAAAATGTTGGATTATAAGACAGCCGGCGTAGATATCGAGGCAGGATATAAATCAGTAGAACTTATGAAAAAGCATGTAAAAGAAACCATGAGACCGGAAGTGTTAGGAGGGCTTGGCGGTTTTGCAGGTGCGTTTGATTTAAGTGGAATCAAGAATATGGAAGAACCAGTACTTCTTTCCGGAACAGATGGATGTGGAACAAAGGTGAAGCTTGCATTTGTAATGGACAAGCATGATACGATCGGTATTGATGCTGTTGCCATGTGTGTGAATGATATCGCATGCTCTGGTGGAGAACCGTTATTCTTCCTGGATTATATTGCCTGTGGCAAGAATTACCCGGAAAAGATCGCTACGATCGTAAGCGGTGTGGCAGAGGGCTGTAAGCAGTCAGGATGTGCACTTGTAGGTGGAGAGACAGCAGAACATCCGGGACTGATGCCGGAGAATGATTACGACCTTGCAGGTTTTGCAGTCGGAGTTGTAGATAAGAAAGACATTATCGACGGTTCTGATATTAAGCCAGGTGATGTACTTGTTGCAATGCCGTCTACAGGGGTTCACAGCAATGGATTTTCACTGGTTCGTAAGGTATTCGACATTACAGAAGAATCCTTAAATACATACTATGATGAATTAGGAAAGACACTTGGCGAAGCACTTCTTGCTCCGACCAGAATTTATGTAAAAGCACTGAAGAACGTAAAAGAAGCCGGTGTAAGAGTCAAAGGATGCAGCCATATCACAGGCGGTGGATTCTATGAAAATATTCCGAGAATGCTTCCGGAAGGAATCCGTGCAGTGGTAAAGAAGGACAGCTATGAAATCCCTGCAATCTTCAACCTGATCGCAAAGACTGGCAACATTGCAGAAGAGATGATGTACAATACCTTCAATATGGGTATCGGTATGGTTGTCGCTGTCGATGAAAAGGATGTAGATGCTACAATTAAGGCAATGAAAGAAGCTGGAGATGAAGCATTTGTGGTTGGTTATGTAGAAGCAGGAGAAAAAGGAGTTACTTTATGTTAAGAGTTGCTGTACTTGTATCCGGAGGCGGAACCAATCTGCAGGCAATCATTGATGCAGTGGAAAATGGCACGATCACCAATACAGAGCTGGTCGGTGTCATCAGCAATAATAAGAACGCATATGCACTCACAAGAGCCGGGAATCATCAGATCCCGGCACAGTGCGTTTCGCCGAAGGATTTTGAGACAAGAGAAGAGTTTAACAAAGTTTTTCTTGAAAAGGTAGACGAACTGAAACCGGATCTGATCGTTCTGGCGGGATTTTTGGTTGTGATCCCGGAAGAAATGATCAGCAGATACCGGAATAAGATCATCAATATCCATCCATCTCTGATTCCGTCGTTCTGCGGAACGGGATATTATGGACTGAAGGTTCATGAGGCAGCACTTGCCAGAGGGGTAAAGGTGGTTGGAGCAACCGTACATTTTGTAGACGAAGGAACGGATACCGGTCCGATCATTCTCCAGAAGGCTGTTGAAGTAGAAGAAGGCGATACACCGGAGGTTCTGCAGAGACGAGTGATGGAGCAGGCGGAGTGGAAGATCCTTCCACATGCGATCGACCTGATCGCAAATGGAAAAGTAACAGTAAAAGATGGCAGAGTGTCAATTGCCCGTTAGAGAAGGAGGAGCACCAATGAAAGTATTGATCGTAGGCGGTGGCGGAAGAGAACACGCAATTGCATATTGTGTAGCAAAGAGCAGCAAGGTAGAGAAGATGTACTGTGCACCGGGAAATGCCGGGATTGCAGAGCTTGCAGAATGCGTACCGATTGGTGCGATGGAATTTGACAAGCTGGTTACATTTGCAAAGGAAAAAGAGATCGATCTGGCAATCGTAGGAATGGATGATCCGCTGGTTGGCGGCCTTATAGATGAATTTGAAAAAGCCGGGATCCGCGCATTCGGACCAAGAAAAAATGCAGCAATCCTGGAGGGAAGCAAGGCATTTTCAAAAGATCTGATGAAAAAATATGACATCCCGACCGCAGCATATGAGAACTTTGACAATGCAGACGAAGCGCTGGCTTATCTGGAGACAGCCAAATTTCCGATCGTTCTGAAGGCAGATGGTCTGGCACTTGGAAAAGGTGTACTGATCTGTAATACGTTGGAAGAAGCAAAAGCCGGCGTGAAAGAGATCATGCTGGACAAGAAATTCGGTGCATCCGGTAATACCATGGTTGTAGAAGAATTCATGACAGGACGTGAGGTTTCTGTTCTTTCCTTTGTAGATGGAAAGACCATCAAGACTATGACAAGCGCGCAGGATCACAAGAGAGCTAAAGACGGAGACCAGGGATTGAATACCGGTGGTATGGGAACTTTCTCACCGAGTCCTTTCTATACAAAAGAAGTTGACGAATTCTGCCGGAAATATGTGTACCAGAAGACGGTAGATGCAATGGCAGCAGAGGGAAGAGAGTTCAAGGGGATCATCTTCTTCGGACTGATGCTTACCGAAGACGGACCGAAGGTTCTGGAATACAATGCCAGATTCGGAGATCCTGAGGCACAGGTTGTTCTTCCGCGTATGAAGAATGATCTGATCGATGTGATCGAAGCCTGTATCGACGGAACACTGGATCAGGTAGATCTTCAGTTTGAAGACAATGCAGCAGTCTGTGTGGTACTTGCATCTGACGGTTATCCGGTCGCTTATGAAAAAGGACTTCCGATCACAGGTCTTGACGAGTTCAAGAAGCATGAAGGATACTATTGCTTCCATGCCGGAACCAAATTCGACGGAGACCAGATCGTGACAAACGGAGGACGTGTCCTCGGTGTGACAGCCAAGGGAGCAACGCTCAAAGAGGCCCGTGCCAATGCTTACAAAGCAACCGAATGGGTTAAATTTGATAACAAATATATGCGCCACGATATCGGAAAAGCGATTGACGAGGCTTAGGAAGTTAGGGCGGGATCTTTCTTATTCAGAGGGATTTCGCCTTTTTTGAGTTAAGTGAAAAATTTAATCTTTAAGAAGTTCTAAAGATTTCATGAACTTCTTGACAAATCGGACTTTGAATACTATGATTATCAATAGTTATGGGAAAAGGCAATGAGAAAGAGGAGTATGCAGACTGGTCCGAAGAAGAGAGAACCGTTCACAGGCTGAGAGACGGTTTACGGGAAGTGGTTGCAGAAGGTAGCTTTGGAGCCGGGTATCTGAAAAAGGGCGAGTAGGATATCACGGGGTGGTTTCCGTTATAGAACTGTGAGAGATACGAGATGGATTTATTTCGTGGAACAAAGGTGGTACCGCGTTTATACACGCCCTTTACATATTGTAAAGGGCTTTTTTTATTCTTTATAGAGAGAGCAAAAGTGCGCGGTGGACTTATAAGAGGAGGAAACAATGAGTAAGAATCTTGAAAAGACCTACAATCCGAAAGAGATTGAAGCGAAACTTTATGAAAAATGGTGTGAAGAAAAGTATTTTCACGCTGAAGTTGACAGGAGTAAGAAACCATTTACAACGGTAATGCCGCCACCGAATATCACCGGTAAGCTGCATATGGGACATGCTCTTGATAATACACTTCAGGATATCCTGATCCGTTACAAGAGAATGCAGGGATATAATGCACTGTGGATCCCGGGAACAGACCACGCTGCAATTTCAACAGAAGTAAAGGTTACAAACCAGTTAAAGGCAGAGGGAATTGATAAGAAAGAACTCGGAAGAGAAGGATTCCTTAAGAGAACCTGGCAGTGGAAAGAAGAGTACGCAGGAACCATCGAAGGTCAGCTGAAAAAGCTTGGTGTATCCTGTGACTGGGACAGAGAACGTTTCACCATGGATGAAGGATGCTCGAATGCGGTCAAAGAAGTATTCCTTCGTCTTCACGAAAAAGGATTTATCTATAAAGGTTCCAGAATCATCAACTGGTGTCCGGTATGTAAGACTTCCCTTTCTGACGCAGAAGTTGAGCATGAGGAACAGGCAGGACATTTCTGGCACATCAAGTACCCGATCGTAGGAACAGAACGTTTCCTTGAGATCGCAACTACACGTCCGGAAACTCTGCTTGGAGATACAGCAATCGCCGTACACCCGGACGATGACAGGTACAAAGATATCGTAGGAAAGAATGTCATCCTTCCGTTAGTTGGAAGAGAAATCCCGATCGTGGCAGACGCTTACGTTGATAAAGAATTCGGAACAGGTGCGGTTAAGATTACACCGGCACATGACCCGAATGACTTTGAAGTAGGAAAGAGACATAATCTTCCGGAAATCAACATCCTGAATGATGATGCTACCATCGTAGAAGGATACGGAAGATATTCCGGAATGGATCGCTACGAAGCAAGAAAAGCAATCGTAGAAGATCTGGAAAAAGAAGGATACCTTGTAAGCATCGAAGAACATGTACACAATGTTGGAACACATGACAGATGTAAGACAACCGTTGAACCGATGATTAAACCACAGTGGTTTGTTAAGATGGATGAGCTTGCCAAACCGGCGATCAATGCGATCAAGACCGGCGAATTAAAATTCGTACCGGAACGTTTTGGTAAGATCTACCTGAACTGGCTGGAAAATATCCGTGACTGGTGTATTTCACGTCAGATCTGGTGGGGACACAGAATTCCGGCCTACTATTGTGATGAATGTGGAGAAGTGGTTGTTGCACGTGAGATGCCGGAAAAATGCCCGCATTGCGGATGCACACATCTGACACAGGATGAAGATACACTGGATACCTGGTTCAGTTCAGCACTGTGGCCGTTCTCAACACTTGGATGGCCGGAAGAGACAGAGGACTTCAAGTATTTCTATCCGACAGATGTACTGGTAACCGGTTATGATATTATTTTCTTCTGGGTAATCCGTATGGTATTCTCCGGATATGCACATACTGGAAAAGCACCGTTCCATACTGTTCTGATCCATGGACTGGTAAGGGATTCCCAGGGACGTAAGATGAGTAAATCTCTTGGAAATGGTATCGATCCACTGGAGGTC
>ENA-OPCL01001595-OPCL01001595.1-human-gut-metagenome-genome-assembly--contig:-NODE-1595-length-16455-cov-2.996037_pt1 | contig 16455 bp, 9 predicted proteins | sample MGYA00241251_ERZ501482 | MGnify/ENA primary metagenome ERZ501482 (study PRJEB25962, sample SAMEA2042581) | human gut metagenome | biome: human gut; feature: human-associated habitat; material: faeces... | reverse complement strand
ATCGACGCTCTTTTTCAGCTCGTCAAACCTGCCAAACTCATTGATAGTCGCTTCATTCAGGTTAAGCCCCATCATATTCCTGAGTTTATCCTCATCAAGACCGAAGATGGTTGCAAAACGGTGAATTTGGTCATCTTTTGCTCTAAACTGATACTCCGTGATGTAGTCACGAAGCGTTTTTCCGTCCTCGGCAATGACATCGCCTCGCTCAATGTCGTGCAGAAAGATATTTGCGTATTTCTGCTCCTCTTGCGTTAGGGCAGCAAAAGTCTTGTGAAGTTCTGCCTTTGCTTGCTCAATAGATTCCTCGGAAGAACCTTCCTGTCGAATCAATTTGAGGTACTTATCGAAACGACTGTTCATATAATCGGCATCAATAACCCCTGTGTCAATTTCAGTCAGGTATCCAACAAGATCGTATGGTATATCTATGTCTTGTGATCCGGGATCATCGGGAGAAGCAGCGGAAAGTTCTTTATAACGCTGTGCCAAAATCAAAAATGCGTTCTCATCGAACTCCACTGTAATTTCAATCGAATTACCGCTTTCCTCGTCCTTGAATGAGTAGGTGTGTTTGTCCCACCCAAATCCTTGGATTTTAGCAGCTTCAAGGTATCCGTTGAAATCTCTAAACAGCGAGGCGAACTTAGCTCTTACGGTTCCGTCCGCAGGCAGCTTTTCAAAGTCAGGGATACCAGCATTCTTGAACAAATAGGCAATATCATCAAACACAGCGTTGAGCTTTCCGAGGTTGTAAGACAGTTTTTCAACGAACAGACCTATCGGTCTATCGCCGGAATAGAGCTTAACAGCTTTGCTCACATTCTGCTCCATCGTATGCGGCTTGCGATAATATCTGATGATGCCAAAAGGCTTATCGGGTCCGAAAAGTCTGTTGGTTCTGGAAAATGCCTGAATGATGTTCTCATACTCCAGTATTTTGTCCATATACAGCGTGTTGACCCACTTAGAGTCAAAGCCGGTAAGCATCTGATCCACTACAATCAGGAGGTCGAGCTGCTTCTCAGGCTCTCTTTCGACCCGCTTATATTGCTCTTTGTGGGCAAGGCGTAGAGAAAGGTCTTTTTTGAAGCGAGCATGTGTAGCAATCGAAAAATCCTGACCAAACATCATATTATAGTCAGTAAGGATTTCGATTAAGCCTTGCTCTTTATAGAAGGCAATCGGCTGCCCCCTGTATTCTTTGTAATCCCCATCTTCATTGCTGATATTGGGGTCAAAAAGGCAACTGATCCTTAGCTCCGGCATTGCAGCCTTCAACAGTCGATAGTAGTCTATTGCTTCGGGGATGCTGCTCGTTGCAAAGATTGCGTGGAATTTCCCGTTATGGCTCAAAGTAAGCCAGTTTTCTTGAATATCCTCAACAACCTTGCTTTGATGCTCCGAGGAAAGGTACTGAGTCTTTGGAAGATAATCTTCAATGCCCTTGACCCATTTACCGTCATCGCCTAAGAAACCAGCCATCTTGACGGTGGAGGAGTCCATATACTCATAGAATATTTTTGCCTTTTTCGGATCGCTGATTGCTTCTTCTTCGGTTGCCGCTTTTGCTTTTTCCAAAGCAACCACCTTGCGGACATCCTTGTCACGGAATGTCAGGACTTTATAAGGATCAAATCCAAGCACATTCTTATCCCTGATACCATCAGCAATGCTATATCTGTGGAGTTCATTGCCAAAAACATCTGTTTGGGCATTGTTTTTCTTTGCATTCTCCTCAAACACCGGTGTGCCGGTAAAGCCAAAGAAGATGGCATTGGGGAATGTTTCCTTGATGATGGATAGCATATCTCCAAAAGTTGAACGATGAGCTTCGTCAACAATAAAAACAAGCCGTTTACCGTTGATTATTTCAATGTCGCTTGCATTAAGTCCTCCGTCCTCATCTCGGATATTGCTCATCTTCTGAATAGAGGTAACAATTAGGGTATCTGCCGTTGCGTTGCTTTTCAGCTTAGTCAAAAGGACATATGTGTTCTCTGTTGCCTGCACGGTTTCGTTCTCGTCCGCAAATGCCCGATATTCCTTGAGCGACTGCGTTCCTAACTCAATACGGTCGGTAAGGAAAATAACCTTATCAGCATCATTGGAGTTTGCAATCAACTGAGCCGACTTAAAGCTCGTCATCGTCTTGCCTGAGCCGGTGGTATGCCAAATGTAGCCACCACGCTGCTTACCGCTGTCCCACTTCGTTTTAGACACAACATCGGAAATTGCGCTGGCTGCGTAATACTGGTAGCTTCGCATTACCTTCAGAACACCGTCAGCATTGTCGGCAACAGTATAAAACCCAATGAGCTGGTGCGCCATAGGAATGGACAGCAGCGAGGAGGCGATAGCTTTCCAATCGTTGATAGGCTCATTATTGAAGTCAGCCCAATGGAAATAGTAATCAGTATTGAACTTTCCGTCAGGTCCGGGATTCGCAAAATAACGAGTTTCTTCAGGGTTCATTGCTACAAACACCTGAACGAGCGAGAACAATCCGGTAAAAACGCCCTCATATGAGTATTTCTCAATCTGATTATATGCTTGACTGACGGGGACACCGCTGCGCTTCAGTTCGATATGTATGACAGGCATACCGTTGATAAGCAGCATCAAATCACCACGACGGTCATTCAGCATTTTTGACTTGCTCGGAAAAACTGGTTGTTGTACGATCTGATACCGGCTCTGTCCAGCGGCGATTTCCCTGCGATCATATATTTTCAAGCTGATTTCAGTGCCGAAATGGAGCTTATCATCAGGGTTATCACGCTTGATGGACACAGTTTTTCCGTTGATAAAGCCATTGAGTTTCAACGGGGTTCTAAGTTCCGTGATCTGCTCGATGATCTGCTGCATTTCGCCATCCGTAAGAGGATAGTTATTCAAGCGGTCAATTCCACGGTTGTTATCAAACAGGATCTTTGCCCAATTTCGGATGAGGTCTTGCTCGGTCGGGTTCTTGATGACTTCTTTTTCCCATCCTTTATCCGCCAAGACTTTAATCAGGGCTTCCTCAAAGTCCGCTTCTTTTTGGAATGTCATTCGATTTCCTCCTTCCTGCGAAATTGATGTCACACGAACATCTTTTCAAGCATAGATTTCTTGATATTTTGGAGCTTTTCCAACTCACGCTGATGAAGGGTGATAAGGTTGTCAAGCTGGTCTAAATAAGCACCGATCTTCCGTTGTTCCTCGACTGAAGGTACAGATATTTCAATTTTCAGAAAATCGGACTCGTGTATTCTCCATTGACCATAAATGACACCCTGACGCCATTTGACCATAGCATTTATAAAATCTTTTCTGACTAATCTTCTTCCTAAAAAATCCGAGTCAGCAATGCCAGTGGGTTCAAAAATGCTATATACTGGTGAAATGCAGGCTTTTCCGTACTTATTCAGACCTATTGAGCCGGTTTCAAGGTTGTTGGAGCTATATATGAAATCGCCTTTCTCTGTTTTCTTATATAGCTTGTTTACCGTGTCCGTAACTAAGGCGCTTCGGTCATAACGCTCACCTTTAGGGGCAACACCTTCATTTGCTATGAATGCCATAAGGGGATATTCATCGCTCATTGGTGCTTGTTGACTACGCTCTATGAGCAAATCCCCAACCTCACGCTGTTCCCAAGGGTCAGTAAATCCCTTAAAGCGAATTTCGGGGTAACTGCTGCCATTTTGCGGGAACATCTTTTCGAGCATAGACTTTTTCACATTCGTCAACTTTTCAAACTTACGCTGATGAAGGGTGATAAGGTTGTCAAGCTGCTGAAAAAACTCTCCAACTTTTGCTTGTTCTATCTGATTGGGAAGCGAAATGGGAGTCTTTTTCCCACTTTCAATGGTATAAGTTCCAACAGTACCGATACCAGCTGATTCATTTATGAAGCCTTGAATCTGCTCCGCCGAGAACGAATAAAAGAGGAACTTGCCATCTATTTTATCTGAGTTTTGGAACCATATAATATTACCGTCTTTGAAATACAAAGGCTCCAAATTCCTCACTAAATAAGGCACTCCGATAGTACCAACACCCGTCACAAGCAAATCTGAAACACCGACTTTTCCCGACAATGCACTGTATTCTTCGTACTTCTCTTTTGAAATATAGAGATAGTCATCCGGCTCTTCATTCTTTGCAGCAGCAACAATATCTCTTGCTCTAAGGAACCTTACTCCACTGTCTGTCCAGTCTGATTGATGGATGCGCTTAACAGATGTAACATTCATCATATCACCGAGCTTACGCTGTTCCCAAGCGTCTGAGAATCCTTTGAAGCGAATTGCGGGAGCATCTGATTTTTTCGTCATTCTGCACTACCTCCCAGCAATTTCTTCAACTCATTAAGTCCCAGCATATCATACTCATTACCCTCAAGGTCATCGATCATTCCCGAAAGCGTTGCTTCGGTTTCGCTGATCTGCTGTTCGACCTCGAAGAAAGTTGTAGCATACTTGTTTTGAAGGGCTTGAATTTTGCTCACCAAGCTGTCGATTACGGTATCAGGCAGTTTGTGAATGCTCTCAATGAGAGGAGCAATCCACTTCTTTTCGAGCAGATCCAAAGCCTGCTCGTCGCTCAGTCTTTCAATCGTATCCTTTGTTTTTGCCTGCAACGCAGCACTCTTTGCCTTGATCTCCGCCTTGATTTCTTTCTCGCTCTTGACCAAAGACTCTACCTTTTCTAAGAGTGTACGAAGCGCAACGCTTTCAGGAGAACGGTCTTTCTTCAGTTCCTTAATCTTTTTGGATACTTCTTTCGGAACGAAAGCATCGCCTTCCTCGGTGAGAACATCGTTGCAGCTCTCTTTATCCTCCTCTGTCATTTCATCAAGGATGGACTCATATTCAGACGGGATTTCCGCCAAACGGCTTTCCAAACCGTGGAGCTCATCCGTTTCTGCGGAGAGCAAAGTCGCCTGTACCAAGTCAAACGGGATAATGTGACCTACCCAGCCTTCTTGCACCTCTTGATCTTTGCCATCCTTTTTCTTGATGACAAGGTTCGGATCGACTTCCTTTGTCGCAGAAAAGCCCTCGGTCTGCAAGACCTCAAGATCAATAGAAATCCCAGTCCAATCGTCGTCAAGGAGTTGGAACGCCGCATATTTGTCGATAAGCGGAATATCCTTCAGACGCTCAAAAATATCAGCGCTCAGAACGGTTTCAGCCTTAGAGATTTCAATGCTTTCCATCCGGTCGATAAGTTCTTCTTTCAGGAACGCCGGGAAAGTAGAAAAGGCGGCATTAAAAGCATCCTCAAATCCGACCACATCGGGGTGGCTCTTGATGGCACTCTTAATGTCATCGACAGACACATTCACATAGGGGATGCCACTCTCTGTAAACAGAGCCTTTTTCAGTGCCGGGAACGCCGTCCAAAATTCGCCCAGCCCTTCAATTTCTGCCGTCGGGATACCGCCAAACATAGACGCATAGACATCCCAATGCTCGGCTGCTTCAGATGAGTCCACATAGCGAGGAATGTTCAGGTTATAATCATTGCTGCGAATTTCTTCACGACTGACAACTCGTGAAAACTTCGGGACGCTTTCACGCTTGATAAAGGTGTCTGCTATGCGTTTAATGTCAGACGCACGGAGCTTGTTATTTTTGCCCTCTTTGATAAATCCCTTGGATGCGTCGATGATAAGAACATCGGTGTTCTCACGCTTTTGGCGCAGCACCATAATAATGGTGGGGATCCCTGTCCCGAAGAAGATATTTGCAGGCAGCCCGATAATGGCGTCGATATGGTTATTCTCGATCAGGTTTTTTCTGATTTCACCTTCCTCACCGCCACGGAACAGTACGCCGTGGGGAAGAACAATTGTCATAATGCCGTCCGGTTTGATATGGAACAGGTCGTGAAGTAGGAAAGCATAGTCGGCTTTTCCTTTGGGAGCAAGTCCAAAACGAGCATAACGAGGATCTCCCTCTTTGTTAGACGGATCCCAAGCCTGCGAATACGGCGGATTGGACACGACCGCATCCACATAGAGAGGGTTATAGGTATTGACCGGATCATTTTCATCAAAGTACGGCCAATCCTCCTCGAGAGTATCGCCGTTACGAGTGATAATGTTAGCGGGATCAATGCCTCTCATAACCAAATTCATTCGGGTCAGGTTATAAGTATTCTCTTTCAACTCCTGAGCGTAATACTGAATATTGTTGTCGTCGCTCATATACTTCGCAACGCTTTGACCAATATTGATAAGCAGTGAGCCCGAACCGCTTGTCGGGTCGTAGATTTTGATTTCACTTTTACCCTTCAAATGACTCGCAACGATCTCGGACATCAGAAGCGATACCTCGTGCGGGGTGTAGAACTCGCCAGCTTTCTTTCCAGCATTTGCTGCAAAGTTACTGATAAGATATTCGTAGATAAAGCCGAGAACATCGTAGTCCTGCTTGCCATCCATAGGAATATCTTTTATCAGCGTCAGCAGCCCACTAATTGCTTTCGTTTGTGAACCGGAGCTATCGCCAAGTTTGGAAAGGCCTGTTTGCAGGGTATCAAATACTTTTTCAAATACCCTTTTATGCGAATTAGAAATTAGTCGGCTAAATGCAGAAAGAGCATCACGGACATTTGAAACATCAAAGTCCTTACCCATCGTGAGCCAAGTGGAGAAAAGATCCTTATAGGCAATAAAGTAGCCTATGTTTTTTTGGATCCATTCAACTGTTTCGGCATCTTCCTCCGATACGGTTTTCAGGAGTTCATTATCATAGTCGTTCTCCTTCAAGAACTTAACTTCCTTATCGGAAAGATACTTGTAAAAAATAAAGCCTAGTATGTAATCCTTATATTCATTTGCTTCAATTTTGGAACGCATTTGATTTGCGGAAGCCCATATTTTCTGAGCAAGTTGTTGCTTATTCATTCTGTGACCCCATCCTTTTTCTTTTTCTAAGGGCAACGTACTACCCCCTATTATGATACACACAACTAGTGTCCCATAAAACGGACTTACTTTTCGTCAGAAACAAACTCCATAATATCGTCAGTTGTACAATTCAAAGCAGAGCAGATTTTTCCCAACACTTCAGTGCTGACATTTTCATCACGACTAAGCTTATTCATTGCGTATTTTGTGAGCCCTGCAGCTTCCTGCAAATCTCTTTTCTTCATATCTCGATCAAGCAGAATGTGCCAGAGTTTTTTATAGCTTACAGCCATCATATCATTCCTTTCTCTCGGTCCGCGAGTAAGTACTAAAATACATTTTATATTATAGCATATAATCCCGAAATAGCAACTATAAATCCCGAAATATCAAACTTAATTCCGATATTTCACACCTGTGTAAGCTCGACAGTAACCGAATAGCTTGGGAACAGCGTAAGTTAGCATCTTTATGTGAGAAGTTCACAGATGGCGACTGGATCGAATCAAAAGATCAGAGCGATTTCGGTGTGCGTTTAGTTCAAACTGGCAATGTTGGTGTAGCAGAATATTTGGACAAGCCTAATAACAAAAAATGGATATCTGAGGACACTTTTGATCGGCTCCACTGCGAAGAAGTGCTACCCGGTGACATCCTTATTTCGAGATTGCCTGAACCAGCCGGCAGAGCTTGTATTGTGCCGCTTTTAGGCACAAAAATGATTACGGCAGTTGACTGTACGATCGTCAGAACTGCACCTGATATGAGCAACAAGTTCTTGGTTCAGTATTTATCGTCACAAGCATATTTTGATGATGTTAATACATGTCTGGCAGGCGGAACAAGACAGCGCATCAGCCGAGGTAATCTTGCAAATTTCAATGTGCCTATCCCTGTAAAAAAGTCTGAGCAGGATGCAATCGGGATGTTCTTTGGCTATCTCGACAACCTTATCACCCTTCATCAACGACAGCCATTTTTGCATTCACCTCCGGATATTTCTCTGATTGTCCAACTGACACCCCCTTTTTATACATTCTCTTGGGAACAGCGTAAGTTATCTGAAATGTGCGGTACTTTTGAGTATGGACTTAACGCAGCCGCTAAGGAGTTTGACGGAAAAAACAAATACATCAGAATCACGGATATTGATGATGTCAGCAGAGAGTTCTTGCTTTCTGATCTTTCGTCCCCTGATATTTGCCTTGATGGTATGTCGAAATATCTACTCTCAAGCGGAGATGTTGTCTTTGCACGAACTGGTGCAAGTGTCGGAAAAACCTACATTTACAGGGAAAACGACGGCATTGTGTACTTTGCAGGTTTCCTTATTCGGGCAAAAGTCAATCAGGACAATGATGCAGAATTTGTTTTTCAAAGCACCCTTTCGCCGAGCTATGAGAAGTATATTCGTATTACCTCGCAGCGGTCTGGACAGCCGGGTGTAAACGCACAAGAGTACAGTGAGTACGACTTGTTCGCCCCGTCAAAAGAGGAACAGCAAAGAATTGGACACTTCCTGCGAGGTATTGACCACCTTATCACCCTTCATCAGCGACAGACAATTGTATATGCGGTAATTCGCAGTATACGAAAAGTAATTTTAGCCGAAAGACAGTATTTTGCGCCACCGATGGTACGAAAATCCCCCTGAACACTCTCTGCGAATAGTTTGCTATACTGTTCTAAAAGCATTAATGCGATTGTAATGCGAGCATCGGGAAAGGGCGACGTTTTATGGAGAAGAATTGCACCATAATGTCCATTGTTTTTTGAAATATCTCACTAATTTGTTTATGGCATTTTGAAACACATATTTGATTTCGATCGACCAAAAATGCCATCAGCCAAAAAGTATGCCTTTTGACATTACTTTTTCTGGCGTTTAAGCTGCTCTTTGAAAAGATTCTTCATCACTTCTTTGCCTTTATCCGTACCGATTAGATGAGTATTCCGCGCGAGATTGCGCACCTCAACCGCTCAAATTGAGCATCCATTCCGGCGGGATTGAGCACCCTTGCCGCTGTCGTTGAGCACTGCGGTAAAATGTAGATATGCGTCAGATTTCTGGCGTAAATATCTACAAGGAGGTCACCTGTATGACCAATTACCGTGAGATCCTCAGGCTCCATAGCCTGGGACTCAACAAGACCGAGATCGCGTCAAGCTGCCGCTGCGCTCGGAACACTGTGGCAGCAACCCTGCAACGGGCGGCGAACTGCGGCCTGCAATGGCCGCTGCCGGAGGAAATGTCGGATAAGCAGCTCTCAGAGCGGCTGTTTCCGTCCAGCACCTCAAAGCCTGTCTACAAGATGCCGGACTACGCCTCTGTCCACAAGGAACTCCAGCGCAGCGGTGTTACTCTGAACCTGCTGTGGCTGGAATACTGCGACCAGTGCCGGGCGGCGGGCGAGATTCCATACCAATCAACCCAGTTCAACAAGTACTATGCCGACTATCTGGCAAAGGTCAACGCTACCATGCACCTGAACCACAAGCCTGGTGAGGTTATGCAGGTGGACTGGGCCGGCGATACTGCCGCTGTTATTGACACAGACACCGGTGAAATTATCCCGGCCTATGTGTTCGTGGCAACCTTGCCGTACAGCGGCTACAGTTATGTAGAAGCCTTTTTCTCCATGAACCAGGAGTCATGGACCACTGCCCATGTGAATGCCTACAAATACTTCGGCGGTGTCACCCGGATCATCCAGTGCGACAACCTGAAAACCGGCGTGCAAAAGCATGGGAAGGATGAGGTCGTTCTCAACAAATCGTACCAGGAGCTGGCAGAGCATTACGGCACGGCAATTCTGCCTGCCAGAGTCCGCACTCCCAAGGATAAAGCTGCTGTTGAGGGTACCGTCGGTATCATCTCTACCTTCATACTGGCCGCTCTGCGGAACCGCCAGTTTTTGTCTCTATTGGAACTGAACAAGGCGATTTGGGACCGTCTGGAGACGTTCAACCACAAACCTTTCCAGAAAAGGGAGGGCAGCCGGGCCAGCAGCTTTGCGGAAGAAAGGCCCTTTCTGCGCCCTTTGCCGCCCAGACCTTTTGAATTGGCCACCTGGAAAGTGGCAACGGTGGGACCAAATTACCACATTTCTGTGGAGCGTATGAATTATTCTGTTCCCTTTGAATACATCAAGCAGAAGGTGGATGTCCGGCTCACAAAAGCCACGGTAGAGGTTTTCTACGGTGGAAACCGAATCTGTTCCCATCCCAGGCTGTACGGACGGTTTAACCAGTACAGTACGATCCAGGAGCATATGCCGCCAGAGCACCAGAAGTATGTCCAGTGGAATGGTGAACGGTTCATTCACTGGGCCGGTAAAGTCGGCAGCAACACGCAGGTCGCTGTCCAAGCCATTCTCAGCGGCTACAAAGTAGAGCAGCAGGGCTACAAGTCCTGCATGGGTCTGCTGAAGCTGGCAGACAAATACACCCCGGAACGGCTGGAGAATGCCTGCAAACGGGCATTGGAATACACCCCCCGCCCTTCTCTCAAGAATATCCAGGCTATTCTGGCATCTGGCCAGGATAAAGCCATCCCTGAGCAGAGTGCGGCTACTGCGTCCTCATCCCGGTACGGATTCACCCGTGGAGCTGCGTATTACGGAAGGGGGAACAAGTGATGCTGACTGAAACAACGGTATCCAAGCTGCGTGAAATGCGGCTGAGCGTTATGGCCAACGCGCTGAAGGACCAATTTGCCGATCCGCAGTTCCAAAGCATGGCCTTTGAGGACCGGCTCGGTCTTTTGGTGGATGCGGAATGGAATGCCCGAAAGAATAACCATCTGAACAAGCTGATCCGGCAGGCAACCTTCTCGGATCCGGGAGCTTGTCTGGAGAATGTGGAGTATCTGCCCGACAGAGGTCTGAAACAGGAGGAACTGCTGCGGTTCGGCACCTGCAACTACATCCAGGAGCACCACAACATCATCCTGCTGGGTGCCACCGGCAGCGGCAAAACCTATCTCGCCTGCGCTCTGGGCATGGCTGCCGCAAGGCGGTTTTATGCGGTGAAGTACATCCGGCTCCCGGATCTGCTGGTAGAGTTCCAAATTGCCAGGGGTAACGGTACCATCCGCAAGTTCATGGCCCAGTACAGGAAGTATGCCCTGCTCATTATTGACGAATGGCTTCTGTACCCTTTGAAAGAAACGGAAGCCAGGGACTTATTGGAAATCGTGGAGTCCCGGTACAAGCGAAACTCCACGATCTTCTGTTCCCAGTTTGATATTCCGGGCTGGCCGGAAAAGCTGTCTGACCCACTGCTGGCTGATGCCATCTGCGACCGAATCGTCCACGACGCCTACACCATAGTCATTGGCGGCAAGGAATCCATGCGCAAGCGGAAGGGGCTGCAAGACATCTGACTCCGACCGTATTTATGATACCTTGACACCTTTGTGCTGTCCATATTCAACCTGAGCGGTGGGACTGCTCAATCCGGGCGGTCCCATTGCTCAATTCAAGCGGAACCGCTGCTCAATTTCGCCGGTCGAGCTGATTTTGCAGAGCGGCGTACGCAATTAGAGGAATAAAACATATTTCATTCAAGGAAACGAGGATTGTCTAGTTGATCGGACGGTCTTGCTGGATACATGCCTTCTTCGTTAGATAATCTCTGAATAGGAAATGGAGTACTCAAATAGCCGCATCTGATCGTCAGCCTTGACTTTTTCAATGAGATCTTTTGTCGGATCATTCAAACATATTATGCCAAATACACGCTGTCCTTTGACTGCAACATCTTCCTCAATCCAATCGATATACTCTCGCGTTTGTGCATAAGCGTCATCATAGCCAGAGTCCTTTTTCAACTCGATAACATACAGGTCTCCAGCGGTATCAATCCCAAGGATATCAAGCCTGCCATTCCTCAAAACAAATTGCCTGCCATAGACACCTCGCTTCTGATATATACGGAGCGGCATCCCAAATACAGGAATGCCAATTTCCATCCGCTGCACCAGTTCATCTTCGAGAAGCTTTTCGCTGGAGAATTGCTGTTTTTTTACGCCGATGTCTACGATCGTTTCCGCCTCAACATCAGTAACGGCAGGCTCTGGGACAGCGATTTTTACTTTGCCAACTGGCTTTTCAGCCCTCTTCTTCAAATCCTTTGAGACAAAACGCTCATGCTCTTGGATGACTCTCTGAGCCTCTCCATTCTTGCCTTGGGCGAGAAGGGTTCGCACGAGATTATTTGCGGCATAGCGCACATCTCGATTCTGCCGCAGGCAGTCTTCAAATACGCTTTGGGCTTCTTTGAATTTCCTCTGTTTATACAGCGAGTACCCTAGATTATTTAGGGTATTTTCGCCGACAGGAAGAGCCTCAAGTGACTTCCGATAGTATTCTTCTTCCTTGAGACAGTCCTTTTTCTTTCCGTAGCACCATGCCATCCAGAAGTAGACGGTGCCCTCAAGGAAAATGCGAGATGTGGGTTTTCCATCTTCAAATTGCTCAAAATATGAGAGTGCATTTCCCAACATCTGCATATTGTAGTAGGTATATCCGAGGAGTTCTTTTGCTAACAGGATCTTCGGATTACACTGTAAGACCTGGGTAAGTGACTCGATGATGCTCTCATTCTTAGAGTCATAATACAGGTGATCCAGAGCAGCACACATTTCAGGGATTCCTGCTTCAACATCGTCTCTATCCAGCATTCTTCCTATGGCGCTCCACATACCGGGAAAGCCCTCTTTCAGTGGAACCACCAGAATGTATGTGAAATCCTCAGCTGTGAATATCCCAGACTCTGTTTTGAGGCTTTTGATTTTTTCATCTAGGTAAGCCGACAAGTACTGAAGAACATTCTCTTTCTTTCCGGATACCAAATCAATAATGGCGTAGTACAGCAAATTGTATGGATCCGATCTATCGAGTCCATATACCATTTTCTTGAATTTTGTATATAGTGGGTCATCGACCAACTGCTTGGTGTCCATCTCGGAATACCTGTAGTAACCCGAAATAAGTGCGTCCAAAAGTAGATCACAGTAAAGGGACTCCAACCCACCTTTGTGTTCAGAGGGAGCTGCGTTCAATATTTGGTCGCAAGAAGAAAAATCTGTTGAATTATCAAGTAGAGTCTTGTCGAATTGCGCGAGAAGATTATCGGCTATTTTTTGAAGGGTGCTATCCGTTGCCATTGCAATACCTCCATGGTGATGATTCTGTGCTCATATTGTACCGTTAATGGCCGGAATTGGCAAGTCAATGCATTTTGACTAATACGTTGTTCCTGTGTATGCACAAATACCTCCTATTTTCGGAAGTACGCCGCCTGCCCCCAGGGGATCCTAACACGGTTATTGGTGAGCAGCCAGAGCACAGGTATGCCGGATGAGGCCTCATATTCCGGGAAATCGCTTTTCCCATCTGTCATGATGACGATTTCTGAAGGAACATTGTCAGACATATGTTCCCGAACATAATCAAAAATGCACTGGAAACTTGTCCCGCCTCCGCTATATGGCTTCAGTTGCAGCAGGTTTTCCGCACTGGTAATGGGAACTTCCGAATCAAAGAACCCGATGGAGCCGCTAAGCATCCCGCCGAATTGCTCAATAGCTGCGCAGATCTCGGCGGCGGCCATGGCCACTTCCTGATCTTTCAAAGAGGCAGAGATATCAACCATGAACAAAACATTGAGCCTGGGCGTTTCAGACTCGTTGTAATCCGGCAGAAAGAAGTCCAGGTCCTGCAGCCTGCGATCGGGAGGGGTAAAGCTGTAGTCCCTTGTTTCGTCCATGATAAAGTGGTTCAAGAGAGATTGCCAATCGTGTGTCGTGATTTTCGATCGGTGAAGGACGCGCTCACAAAGGGTGCTACTGTCATAGTTTTCTGCATCGCGGTCCTTTGAACCCCGGATTTCCCGAATTGCCTCTTTGAGATTCGCACTCGGGCGTGTTGTATACTCGAAGATGAGATCGTCCAGTTCGTCATCATCATCTGCTTCCGGGCGATATACTTCAGGCATCTCCTGCTTGCGGAACCCTTTGCACACTCGCTCGATGATTCCTCGAATGCGCTCAGATGGAATTAGGTCATCGGGATCAGGGTCATCCGGGCTGAGAATCAGGACCCCATCCTCGGTGCGGGCGTTCGGCCTATCCCACCACTCATCTGAATCCAGCAGGAGATTGCGGCGCTGCGCATCACTCAACGTGGAAGGATCCAAAGGTGTCATCTGAAATGCCTCGTAAGGCGTCAACTCGCAGCCTTCAACTTTGGGATAAAAAGTCTCATGGTGGATCTCGCCGATTCCAGGGAGCTTGTCATCCGTGAAGTCATACCGGATAAGCGAGGAGTTGACAACGATATTGCAGGCAAAGTGAAAACGGTCACCTTTATAAAACTGCGGGCGTGAGAGATGCCCTAACCGGATATGCATGAGCTGGTGGCAGAGCGCAAAATCCAAGCTGTTGTCGTCGAGCTTTTCCAACCAGCTCGCGTCAAAGTAGATGCAACTCCCGTTTGTTGACATCCGGCGCACATCCACATTGGTGACAAACAACATCTCTACCAGCGGCGCCGCCAACTCCGGCTCCCGTGTCAGAAGCCGATACCGGGCCTCCTGGAGTTTTCTTTTGAGCTTATTGATTCGCTTATCAGTCATTTCATGCCTGCCTTAACCGCATCCAGGTATATTGCGTTTTCTGCAAGAATGGGGCGGAGCTTAGGGATGAGCTGATAATCATGGAGGAGGTTGGTGCGGAAAGTCCAAGGAAGATCACAAGCGAATACTATAGAGTTGTTGATGAGCTCCTTTCCCGGATGCTGACGCGCATAGGCGACCATCTCAGCCCTAAGGGCCTCCTGCATTTCCGGAGACTTCTCAACAGCAGTCTTTTTCCCGGCGAAGATGTCTTCGATTGAAGGCAGGTTTGAAAACAGAGTGCACCATTTCGCAAAATTGTAAGTTACGCTTGCCCCGATACAGCCGGATATCAAAGGCTGAATTGCGTCCATGTTTTCTGAGATATTGGTAAGGATGTTGCTGACCATCTCCCAGGAACGAGGTGTTGGAAAAGCCAAGGTGGATTCAGGGCTATCGGAGCGCATGAGAGCGGTTGGGTTATACTCCAGAAAACTGGTGACAAAGCGGTGAATGCCTGATTTGACAGCCCAGTCGTGCCAGGAGTCAGGATCGCCCTTCACAGTAATGTGCAAGAGACGGTTGGCTAATGCGCGTGGCATATTATAGGCAACGGATTTATCGGTAACGCGGTTGCCAGCGGCAATGACGATACAGTTCTCCGGCAGCTTATGCTCACCAATAACGCGATCCAGCGTGATCTGATAGGCAGCGGCCTGCACCGACTGCGGTGCGGCGGTGATCTCGTCTAGGAAGAGGATGTTGATCACATCTTCACTTTCATCCATCTGGAAAATCTGAGGCTTCAGCCACACCGATAGGGTTTTATCCGCGTTGGTCGTCGGGATGCCTCTGAGATCTACCGGGTTGAATAGCAACAGGCGTACATCTGTGATGGAAACCTTTTTTCCGGTCTTAGCCTGGATGTTGCACGCTATCTCACGAACACCCTGGGATTTGCCGATACCCGGAGGCCCCCACAGCATCACGGAGGGAAAAGATTTTAGTGGGGTACCGTTTTTGATGAGCTTGATATAGGCCCGGGACAATAGGCTCACAATCTGATTCACATTCAGTAAGGTCAAATTGGTTTCGTTATCAGTCATTTCTCGTGCAGCCTTTCTGACGAATGATGGTTTTTTCTGTGCTTAGGAGAATTATTGGCAGAAGCGCTGTTTCTGAACGGCAATCCGCTTTCTCATCAGCGTGACAAAAGCGCTTGGTTCAATGACTTCCAGCACCGGGCCGAAGGACAGCACCCTAATAAGCAGCTCGGTCTCATCGTCCTTGTCGTAACGGAGCCTGATCTGATAGAGCCGATCGGCCAACTTCTGAGTCTCTTTTTCAAAATGGGAGAAGTGTAGCAGCACACGTTCCAGCCCGTTGCGCTCGTCATGAAGCAGCATTACAAGCTCTTCGGAATTTTCCTGAGGCAGCGTGATGGATTTGGGATCATAGGCATCCAGCAACTCGCATGAACGCACACGAGCCATATTGATCGTGTTGAGCCGTCGCTTGCCGGTTGCCAGTAACCTGAACTTATCGTCCTTGGCGGAATATTCCAGGCGGTAAGGTATACACTCGATCGAATGGCGGGCGCCGGTATGGCCACGGAACCGGATACGCAGTTTTCTCTTCTTTCGAATTGCCTTCAGTGCTGTTTGGAAGCAAGCTATGTAGGCGGGATCCCCATACGGATCTCCGTCCGCGTACTGGTCAAAGAGAATGAAGGTGTCCTGAGCATACAGCGGATCAACATCTTCCAGCCCGGTCGTGTCCGGATCAAACAGAGCGATTCTGGGATCAGACAGCAGCGCTTTGAGCCATCTCTTTTGGAGCATTGTCAAAGGCATGGTTGGCTTGTGGTGAAGTATGGAATGATAGTGCAGCGCCCGTACCTGAAAGCCCTCCAGCGCATGGTCGGTCGAGGTCGT